>SDBV01000429.1_pt1 | contig 60463 bp, 93 predicted proteins | sample 2277081 | NCBI WGS metagenome assembly SDBV01 (sample SAMN10402039, study PRJNA504765) | marine sediment metagenome | isolation source: marine sediment core GS10_PC15, 223 cmbsf | place: Arctic Ocean: Southern Knipovich Ridge | collected 2010
GCCCCCAGGCTCTCCATCGGCGTGACCATGATGTCGCCAGCGGCAGGCGTCACGTCGAGGCCGTGGGCGACGACGATGGCGACTTGGCCGTTGACCAGGGTGGCCGTGCCGCTGTTCTCGGTGACGTCTCCACAGTTGTCCCGGCGACTGATGAGCACGGTCACTCCAGCCAACGTGAGATCAGCCGTATTATTGTTGTAAAGGATGTCACGCAGCAGAGCTAGAGTGTGATCCTCGATCAAAACACCGGCTATGTTGGCATTGAGAACGTGGCAGTCGGAAATTGTGAGGCCGGAAGTTGCAGGCTCCCCTGTTCCGAACTTGCCTGTCCTGAAACCGTAGTCGCCGCCCTGGGCGGTGCAGTGTGCAAATATGCCCAGGGTAGAGCCGAGAGCGAAGGTGAACTGGTTGCTACCGTTGCTTCGACAGTGACAGCCGCTCACCAGAGCGTATTGCGTGCCGTCAATCGCCAGACCTGTATCATCGTTGCCAACGGATGTCAAGCCTGAAACCTGACTGTCCGTGCCGTGGCCAAGGTGAACGCCGTCCCCACTCAGGACACTCAGCAGCCCATTCGCGACCAGGACGCAATCGCGGAGTTTCAGTCGGTCGCAGCTCTCTAGGTTCATGCCCTCGCCATGCCGTGTCCCCTGCACCAATACCCTGCTTATATGCAGATCTTGGATTCTATTGGTAACATGGAATGGGACGTAGACAGCCGTGAGGTCGTTCCGGTCCCCCTGGTCAACCTGGTTTGCCCCATTAGCATCTACCATGAAATCGCGTAGAGTGATGCGAAGGCGGTTTTCAGTCGCAGCAACAATGACCAACACGTTGGTGTTAGCTCCATCCGCCAGTCGGAGGACTGTGGCGCCCATGCCAGCGCCCTCGAAGACCACATCGTCTCGGATGATGTAGATAGTATTGGCGATGCTGAACGGCCCCTCGGTCAACACTACCTTGCCGCCGCCAGCGGGCAGGTCATCGATGGCGGCCTGGATTTGAACCTGGTCGCCCACGCCATCGCAGACGTAGGGCCGCGCCAGCTCCTTGAGGGCTTCGGATGCCTGTGACGAAGCAACGAGGATTGTTGGGCCAGCAGCGGCAGACGTTAGGGCCTGAACGCCCATGTCGCGGCGTCTGATGTAAGCGACCCCTGTGCGCTCGTTGAAAAAGAGCGTTCCCGGAGGGTGTCCCTCGCCTATCTTCAGGCCCGCCGGGCTACGGTTAGAGGGTCGCCCGGCCGCGTCGTAGAGCCAGATGCCGCTGCGTTTGACCATCACTCACCCCACCAATAGGCAGGGTCATCGCCCAGGCCCTTCAGCTCCTTCTTGTCGAAGGTTATGAAGCAATGGCAGACCTGCGGGTGCGCGGGGGGCGCGTCCGTGTCACCAAAGACGCTCTCATAGCTGTCCTTGATGGGGATGGCGCCCTTCAGCGTGTTCCGCTCGCAGATCGGGCAGCGGATGCCAGGGATCGACTCCCACAGCTTTTTCTTGAGGCCCGTCATGGACTGCTCATCCATGGCCGCCTGGCTCTCAGCCCAATTGATCTCAGTGTTGACGATCGACAGGGTGCGCCCTTCGAAGCTCTCGACGGTAGAGCGGTAGGCGCTGTCCACCAGGAGGCTCCGGGCGATGTCCGGGCTGGAGATCCCCTCCCGGACTCCCTTCATAACCCCGCGTGTGATGTAGCTCTTGGTGCCATCGCTGACGTGGCGGACTAGGTTCGCGGCCCGCTGCGCTATCATCTTGAGCGTGGATTCGTTCGTCAGGTTGAACGTGGTCTGCCCGATCTTCGCCGCCGGCAGGCCGAGCGCAGAGCGCACATCCTCCATGGCCCCGATCTGAGCCGTCGCCCCTTCGCTGTAGGCGCCGGCCAGGATCTCCGCCACCTCGCTCGTCAGGTTGGGAGACTTCCACCAGGAGGACTTATTGAGGGCCCGCTCGATGGCGGCCTTGGAGTCCTCCGCAGCACGTAGCAAGAAGCCACGCCAGGAGAGATCGGCAGACCTCGATGGTCCCTCTTTCCATGCCTTCAGGCCAATGTCCAGCAGCTCCCCGATGCGCTTCTTGGTCACACCGCGGCGAGGCTTGACCAGCAGCTTGTTCGCCTCGACTGCCATCCGCTTCGCCCACTTGCTGCTGGTGGGGAACGCCTGTATGTCCTCCTTGGCCCTCTCCTCCTGATCCTCAGCGACCTCTTCGCCGGTCGGCGCCGCCTCCTCGCCCAGCTCCTCGTCTGTGACCTCGACCTCCTCCTCGCCCGTCTCCGGCTCCTCCCAGCCCTCCAGGGCATCGGGCGGGATGAGCTCCTCGACGATGGCGATCTGCTTGCCCAGGTCGGCGGAGATGATGCCAGCCTCCACCAGGTTCTTGATGCGAACGCTGCCGATCTGCTTCGTCTGGGCCTTTCGAAGATCGTCCTCCAGGTCGATCTCCTGCCACTTAAACTCCAGACCGTCTGGGAGCACGTCAATGTCGATCATGCTCTTGGTGGCCCGCTGGAGCTTGGCGAGGCCCTGCCGCTTCGACAGGTCCATCAATTTCGTGGCGCCGGCCAGGCGGAGCTCCTGCCCGAAGAGGCCAAGGTCGCCCAGCGTCATCCCAAAGCTGGCGCAGACCTCCTCAGCGTAGGCCTTGATGAGCGCCTGCATCTGGGTCTCTGCGGGGCTGGAGGCGAACTTGATGAATTGCGCCTCGCTCCGGCCGCCCTCTCTGTTGGCTCCGTAGAGGATGGGAACCTTGAGGGCGTCAATGCCGGCGAGCATCGTCTGCCAGCTCGCATACCAGTTCTTCGCCTCCGTCTCGTCGAAGCCGGGGATGTCCAGGATGCCGGCAGGCGGGTTGTCCATAAGGAAGGACTGCCAGAATTTGTCTGCCCGGAGGAGGCCCTGAATCGCCGGTAGGCTGTCCTGGCAGGGCGTGATCGTCCAGCCGTAGGTGCGGAGGTCGGTCTGGGCCTGCCAGCGCACACGGCCGATCTGCTCGCGGCGGAAGGGCACCGGCTTGGTGAGCCCGCCAAAGGGGTCGACCTGGGCGTAGGGGTAGCGGTCGCTGTAGGTGGGAACCATCGTCGCACCGTCTACGTGGTGCAGCCAGGCGACGACCCCATCCGGGAAGTGGCCGAACTCGGTCGCGCCGCCGAAGGGAACCTCCAGGCAATCCTTTATGACGCGGGAGAGGTAGACCTCCCAGCCCCCATCATCAGAGCCGGCGTTCTCCAGCAGCTTCGTGAAATAGGCTTTCGCCTCTTCGTCCTCGCCTTCGATAAACCAGCCCAGGCCGGTCAGGAGCATGATCTGGGTCTGGATGCAGGCCCGGACGATGGGTGCCCCCCCGACCAGGATGCGCCACTGCTCGCCTGTGAGCTGGCGCGGATTGAGGAAGGTAACGGGCTGCCGGAACAGCGCCGGCGGCCCCTCAATGGCGGAGGGCTTGGGCGAACGGGAGGCGCGGGTCACAGTCCCAGGGAGAACCATCAGCGGCTGATCTCTTCGGGCTCCCGTCGGGCCAAGCTTCTCTGGAAATCTTCCATGGCCTCCTGGACGGTCATGATGGCACCGTCCTCCTCTAGTAATTCATGGAGTGGGCGGAACTTCCGAGGCTCGCCAGTCTGCACCACTGCTTCGACGTCCTCTTGGTTCATGGTTGCCTCCTTGGGAGTCTCACTACTATTGTCGGCCGGTGTCGGTCATCAGCCCCATCTGGGCCGTCCGGTGACGGGCCATCTCGCAGTATTCGTCCTTGGCGTCGATGAGGACGGAGTGCCGGCCCAGCCTCTCGGCCACCAGGCCCACGGTGCCGGAGCCGGCGAATGGGTCCAAGACTGTCCCGCCTTCGGGGCAGCCCGCCAGGATGCACGGCTCCACCAGCTTCTCTGGAAAAGTTGCGAAGTGGCTGACCCAGGCGTCGTCTAGGCCACAGGCACACCGGGCAGCTCGTGGCAGGCGGGTGAGCTGCTTCGCCGTATACCAAGTATCGCAGGCCAAGCAGGATGCCCCAGCCTCACCTGGCTGCCACTGAGTGCCGCCGCACTGCTCGTCCTCAGCCACCTCATAGGTGCATCTGGGGGCCGAGCCTGCGCGTAGCCGTCGGTAGCGGGCGGAATCATACACCGCCTTGCATGACCTGCACATCTCCAGACCGAACGGCTGCGTGGCTATCTCCCAAACTGACCGTTTATTACGGCCAGCGTTAGGCCACCTCTCATGCCCGTCGCCGCCTCGGTAGTTCTCGTGGCTCGCATCTCCTAGCGGTGCCGTGGTTTGCTTGCGGCCATCCGGCGAGTGCGGCTCTCTCACGGCCTCCTGATCGTATGCGTAGCGCTCGCTCTTGGTGAGATGGAAGACCGACTCGTGCGCCCGCGTTGTCCTGTCATCGCAGCTTTCCGGCATGGGATTTTTCTTATACCAGATGTTCTCTTGCCGCAGCCACCAGCCGTCCGCTCTAAGGGCGAAGGCCACCATCCAGGGGATGCCCACGAGGTCCTTGGGCTTTAGGCCGGAAGCCGCTCGGACATTCGGCCGGCGGTCAGCGTCCTGCTTCCATCCGTGCTCTGTGTGTAGGGTGTTCGTCGTGTTGTATGTGCTACTGCTGGCGTAACTATCCCCCAGGTTCAGCCACAGCGTCCCGTCGTCCCGCAAGGTTCGTTTCACCTCGCGCATGACAGAGACAAGGTGCTCGACGTAGAGCTCCGGCGTTGGCTCCAGGCCCAGCGTGCCCCGCCAAGCGTTGCAGCGGCGGCAGAAGGCACCACGGGCCACGTCGCGCCCATAGCCCTCGCCACGGTTGTTCTTATCCGTAGGCGTTCCACTTCCGCCTCGGTTGTCTCCGGGCACATCCTCGCCCCACTCGTGCTCGCAGTCTGGCCCCCACACCGTCGGCTCCAGCCCGTAGTCCCGAAGGCCCCAGTAGGGAGGGCTTGTCACGCAGGCGTGGAAGTGCCCGTCGGGGAAGCGGGCCAGCCCCTCGCGGGCGTCGGCGTGGATGATGTCTACGGTGATGGTCGCCTCTCCTTCCTATCCCTCATTGCATCCTCAATGTAGTCTATCCGGCTACCATCGTCAAGGCTTGCCTCCTACGAAAACCGTGCGACCGCCTTCCCTGTAGGCGTGGTAGACGGCGCCGGCCACCGCATCGATCACGTCCTTGGAACCGTCCTCCGGGTGATCCACCTTCTTGCCCGCCTTCAGCTCCAGGGCCTTGCCCTCACGGATCAGGACCGGGTGCGCGTAGTAGGCCAGGGCATCGGTGTTGATGAGCTCCTGTAGGGTGTCGTGGCCTTTCAGGTCGCGGTCCAGAGAGAACTCGGCGGTCTTGAATCCCTCCTTGCGCATCTGCTGACGGAAGTCCACGCTCTGCCAGCCGTCGAGCGTCACCTTGCCCGACTTGATGCGGAAGCCCCGCTCGGCCCAGGCGCGGATGTAGCCACGAATGAGGTCGAAGTCGATCTCCGGCGACTGCCCCGGCACCGGCGCTGCAGGCCGCACCTGGACCATGACGTCCACGACGATCTTCTTGCCCTTCGGGTTCGGCTTCTCGTCCTTGTCCAGCTTGTCCTTCAGGAACCAGGGGCACCCAGGCACCGGCTTGTGGGCCATGGCGATGCCGCAGGCGTTACGAGTGAGGCCGAGGTCCACCTGGACGTATCGGCGGCTGTCGCAGCAGGGCTTGAACTTCGCCAGAAGCCGTCCCACCTTGTCGTAGGGGTAGAAGAGGTCGGGGTCGCCCTGCAGATCCCAGCGCTCCGGGTTCGGGTAGTAGCCCTCCTTTGCCTCTGCCGGCCTGGCGCCGAAGTCGCGCCAGAAGGCCCGCGGGTTCGACTCGCCGTTGTGCTGCTCCCAGAGCGCCTCATAGGTGAGCGCCTGGTTCGCCTCCCAGGTCGGGAGCTGGAGACCCATCATGTGCGGATGGCTCTTGCGAGTGCTGGCCTCGTAGTTCGGATGCTCCGCGCGCACCCGGCAGCTCGGGCAGCGATCCTCCAGATTCATGTCATCCGTCTCTAGGGCCATCTTCAGGAGCTTCATTCCGTAGTCGCCGACCCACTCCGGGCTCGACATCACGACGGTCCGCGCATCGTCTCCGAAGGATGCCGTGGTCGCCTTGACCTGGGCGTAGACGTCGGAGGCGTTATCCTTGCCCTCGTTGGTCTTGAACTTACTGAGCTCGTCGAAGAGGGCGCCGATGTTCGTCCCGCCGACTGCTGACTTGGCGGAGCTGTGGCCGCAGCGCATGACGATGTTCTTCGGCAGGTGCAGCTCCGTCGTTGACTGGTAGCCCTGACCCAGATGTTCCTCGCAGAAGGCCCGCAGTTCCTCGAACCAGCGGCCTCCGTGGTTCAGGCGGTCGAGGATGTGCTTGAAGACGTTGTTCTTGGCCTGGTCCCGGCTCAGCGCCATATTGATTGTGCCGATCTCCTGGCCCGGCGTGAGGCCGTAGTAGCGCTGCGGGTCCTCGAGCTGCAGGAGGCCATAGACCAGATACCAGGCGATGATCGAGCCCACCGTGCCCTTGCCGGAGCGCATCCCGCAGATGGTGTCCAGCTCCGTGTAGCCCGAGCCGGCGCGCATGAAGTCCTGGAGGGCCATCCGCTCCATCGGCTTGTCTGAGAGGTCAAGGTTGCAGAAGTCCGGGCTGGTGGCGAAGGTGTAGGCGTCCACCATGGCCAGCGTCGTGCCGCGCCCAGGGGCAACGGGCTCTGGGGCCAGGAGATATTGCCGGATGTCGATGTTCGGGCCTTCGCCGGGCACCTTGAGCTCGACGCCCTGAAGGGATGCGAAGCGGTCAGCAAGCGTGATGAGCGACTTGAAGATGGCGGCCTTGGCCTTCTCATCCTGGAAGGCCTCGTGGTCGCTCCAGCCGACCCGGAACAGCTCCATAAAGAACTCAAACAGGCTGACGGCGCTGGGCTCTAGGCTCGCGTGCTCCCGGTGGTTCTCGATGTCGTAGTAGACCTGCCGTTCGCCTATGCCGAGCTCCTTCGCAATCATGGCCTTGGGAAGGCCGCGGGCGGCGAGGCGAACAGCCTCCACCTCACGGAGGCGGGTGACGAGGTTTGGCTTCTGAGGCATCAGGAGTTCAGGCCAGCAGTTCGGCCTTGCCGCCGGTCTCTGCCTCCCAGCGAGCCAGGGAGACGTGGACATATCGCGGCTCGATCTCCATTCCGAATGCTCTCCGGCCCAGGCGCTCGGCGGCGATCATGGTGGTGCCGGAGCCGAGGAAGGGGTCATAGGCGGACTTGCTGGCCCCTGCCTCTAAGCATTTTACGAATAAACTCACGGGTTTCTCGGCAGCGTGGCCAGTCGGCTTGTGCGATGACGCCGGGCAGCGCCACACGTCAGCAATACCTCGGTCAGGAATAGCATAATTTCCAAGGGTAATTAGGGCAACCATCTCATAGGATGGTCGCAACCCACGAGAACCACCGGGGCCAATCCATTCTTTATCCCAGACGGCGACAGACTGGATAGCCATCTTCTCATCCGTTGCGGCGCGCATCACAACTGGCAAGGTTCGCCAGTTCGTGCAGATCCACAAGGGGCCATTATGCCCGATAACCATTCCAGCATCCCGATAGACAGTCCGAAACCACTGGGCCGTATTCATTAGGTCGTGCCAGCTCCCAGCCTTCGCATGGTCGGCTATTGTAGACGCCAGCCCAAACGTAAAGGGCGGGTCGGTCACAACGGCTGCCGCCTTCTCCCCTGCCATCAGCCGCGCCACGTCCTCAGCCTCCGTGCTGTCCCCACACATGACCCGGTGGTCGCCGCAGAGCCACACCTGGCCGCGCTCGCAGCGGCACTCGCCCTCCTTGAGCGCCTCCTCGGTATCGAAGCTATCCCCGCCGGCGCCCTCGCGCGTCATCACGCGGAGCTCGCCCTTGTCGAAGCCCGTCAGGCTCAGGTCCATGTTTAGGGCCAGGAGATCCCGCATGGCCGTGTTGCGTTTCTGGGTGTCCCAGGTGGCTATGGAGGAGAGCTGGTTGTCCGCGATGCTGTAGAGGCGGGCCTCGGCTGAGGTGAAGCTGAGGAAGATCACCGGGACGATCTGGTCGCCACGTTCCCGGGCCGCCTTGATGCGCGTGTGCCCCGCGATGACCATGCGATCCTTCCGCCGAGCCAGGATCGGATTGGTCCAGCCGAAGGCCTCCATGGACCGCATGACGGGCCCGACGGCCGCGTCGTTGATGCGAGGGTTGCCGTCCCAGGGCACGAGGGAGTCGATGGGCACCATCTCGACCTGGGGGTGGGCGGACTTCTTGCGGGCTTTTGCCATCGCTGGAACCTGCAATGTCGACGCGGCACTCAACGGTGCCGCCTGAGCGATCCTGCAAAGTATTGTTCACCCGCGAGACCACCCTTGTCAACTGGCAGGCTACAGCTTCGGGTATTGCTCCCAGCGCTGGCCGTCCAGTAGCGTCCCCTGGCCCGCCCGTGGGCCCCACTGTTTGAAGTAGAACGCTACCCCCGCCGCGGCGCACTGGTCACGGATGAAGCGCACCCACGTCTCGGCTTCGGGCTTGGGACGCCATCTAGGGATGCCTTGCCGCCGTCCGCTAGGGTAACTTGCATACCGTTCCACCAGCCGCCGGTTCTCCGGGCCTCCCGACTCTCCCCCCACGATAACCCAGTCGAGGCCGGGTTTGACTTGGCGAACCAGCATTGGGGCTAGATCGGCTGACCCCGACTCCCCCATGCAGATGCCACACGATTTCTGAGTCGTCCACCTACTACGAGGAACCCATCCATCGTGCTTCGGGCATGGCATCGAGTCCTCTAGCCACGGCGTCAGGTCTAGGCCCGACAGCAGCGGCTCCGCAGAGATAAACCTGACGGCCGCCGGCGTCTCCAAGAGTAGCGGGATGCGCTCGTCGGCAGCCTTCTGGTTCTCTACCGACACGCCCAGCATGACGTTCGGGAGAGGCAGTTTCACCGATAGCCAGGCCGAAGGGTCAGCCCCGTGCAGCCCCTCATAAAGGTTGTGCGCCTGTCCTTCGATAGTCACCCATCGCGGGAGCGGGCCCCCAGCCATATATTGCTGCATCCGTTCTGGCCGTTTGGTGAGCACCTGATACGTGTGCCGGGATGTGAGCGCCATCACCGCGAACACCCTGTCGATGAACGCGTCCGGCACGTCCTCATGCCAGAGGTCGCCCATGCTGGGCACGAACACCATCCGCGGCTTCCGCCAGTGCAGCGGGATCTCCAACCGGTCAGGGTGCAGCGTGACCTTGGAGAAGTCGCCGCCGAAGCGATGCGCCATCTTCTTGGCGTAGCAGTGGGCGCAGCCCTCGGAGACGGGGGTGCAGCCCGTGACGGGGTTCCAGGTCTCCCCCTTCGTGCCGTCGGGGTTGCGGGCCCAGGAGATATTAGTCGGCATCAGTCCGCTCCTTCATCGAGTTCCCCCGTGCGGACCCAGCGTTCTCCCCGCTCGAAGGCGGCCTCGGCCTCGGCGGGGTCGTCGGTATCTAGTTCGAGAACACAAGCAGATTCAGTTATCGTGAACGCCTTACACTCAGGATGATAAAACGAGGCGTGGGGCTCAGGATCGCGACCAGCCCGAATCACGAAGCGTGCTCCGGGATGATCACAAATAGAGCGGTCGTCAATGCAAGCAACTCGGTTCTCAAATAGGGCTAGCCGCGCGCACGGCGGCAGCCCCTCTCGCGGCGGAGCAGCGCGTCGGGTAGCCGTGCTCATACGCCTGCCTGCACCGCCGTGGGGAGGTCTACGTCTGTCTCGCCGTTTTCGTCGTGGGTGGCTCGGCAGCACGGTCGCCGCAGACCCGCCCAGGCCCAGCCGCGGTCCGTCAGGCGTATCGAACGGGCTATGCCGGGCGTGGTCTCCAGGAAGCCATCCACCTGAAGCCGGCGGATATGGCGATGGATGGTGTGCGTCGAGGCCCGGGTGCCTGGACCGGTGAGCTCCCGGTGGGTGGGCGGGATGCCGTGCTTCCTCCAGTAGCGGGCGACCTCCCGCAGGAGCCGGGGCTGAAGGTCGGTCGGTCGCTTCGCCGTGTTGCTCATGCTATCCTCGCCGCCTGTCGCTTGGCCCAATCCCTCTCGCAGTTTAGGCAGTAGGATTGCTTGCGGCCGGCGCCGCTGAGGTCATGGAGGTCACGGAAGGATTCGAGCGGTAGGTCCTTCCCGCAGTTTGAACACTGCTTCGTCTCGGCCATTGGAGTCTCCTCTCTGATCAACTGGCCAGCGCTTCGTCGGCCAGGGCCCCGCTGAGGTTGTCCCTGGCCTTCTTCCATTTCTGCTCTTCTGTGCCCGGTAGGGCTGCGACGTAAATGCGCAGGGCCTCGTTGGGGTCGCCACCTTTCATTGCTCCGAGCAAGTTCGCCGCTTTGTTGGCGCTCATGTCATTGGCCGCCAGGAGGGCACGGAAGGGTGCCTCCGGGCCAGCGGTAGGCGGCACAGGAGGCCGCGCACCTGTTGGCGGTGGGGGCCGGGGGGGCGAAGGATGGCTAGCGGAGGCCTGTGGGTTGTGTGGGGGGCCTTGCCGTGGGGGTGGAGGGCGACCGGAGTCAGGCTTGAGCCATTGCTTCGGCACATTATGGAGATAGCGGCCGATGCCGAAGTTGATGGCGGCTCTCTTGATGGCGTCGGTGGCCGCGGCTTTCAGCGGCTGGTCAGCGTCCTTGCCGTCGCCTACGTCGGCACGGGTAACACCCAGGATCGCTAGGCGGCAGATGATCGACGTCGGGCTGGCGGCCTCTATATCGACAGCCCAGCCACCGGGCCCGCAGACCTGATCCAGCCGACCGCGTATGGCGTCGGCGTCGAGGTAGGGTGCCCACAGGTCGGTGTGGTCGGGCTTGTTCTTGTTCTTCGTCGCCACGATGACCCACGAGACGTCCTTCTCCGGGAAGGGCGCCGCCAGGGCCTGGACCACTTCATCAGTCCACGACTGCCCCGGGTTGTCAACGTGCGGCAGGGTCATGGGGCATCCATTCCCATCACGTTGCCTTCCCTGTCGCCTTTCTGTCCGTGGGCGACCGGCTGGCTTCCAGCCTGCGCGTGATCCTTCTGAGTTCCAGGGAGGCGACCGCGCCGGCCGTTACCTCTTTAGGCACCCCTGCGCCACGGCAAGCGCCGCGGAGGTGCAAGGCCCCCCTCTCGTCAGGTGGCGTCTCCAGGTAGCCGTAGATGATTGTGGAAATGACCCCCGAAAGGTCGCCGCACTCATCCAGCGTGACGCTGTGTTCTGCAAGCCAGTCGTGCGAGAACGGATCACGACTGTCTCCAAAGGCGGCTGCGGCTGCTTCCAGTAGTTCCTCTTGGCGATTCATCCCTATCCTCCTGTCGCCTTTCCCGTGGAGGGCGTCATGGCCCCTCCAGGATGGCATCGATGTCGTCACAGAACGGGTTGACCGGCGCGATGCCTTCAGCACGCCGCCGATCTGAAAGCGCCTTGACCGCCTCCAGCATCTTCACGGCGTCGCCAAATGCGGATGATATCTCCACCGAATGCTTCGCCCATTCCTCCTTGTCCCACGTTGCGTTCCATTCCTGTATCTCTGATAGCTTCATGTCGTCCCTCCTACGTTGGTATTCATCTCCACCAACAAGTTGGCCACCCTGCCGTCGTTCCCCACCGGCCCGGGATCTGCTGCATCCAGCTCGCCACCGCGCAGCCCTGTTCCCACGCCGAGCGATAGTCAGCGCCGACGCTGCACCTAGCGTCGATCCAGGTGCCCTCCTCGAACTGCGCGAGCCCGTAGTGGATGCCCGGCGGGTCCAGCACCCACTCTGGCGACTCGCAGGGGATCACGTCGTCGATCCAGTGCTCCTCCCACGCGGGGTCGCCGCCTCCGTCTCGGTAGCCGCTGACGAACGCCTCGACTACCGGAGGCTCATATACCGGGGCCGGTGTAGGCGCAGGCGCAGGCATCGACTCGGCAACGTCGTAGACATTCCGCACCGCGCCGGACACCAGCGCGACAATCAGTGTGACGATCCATAGCCAGATCACTTCTGGCCCCATCCGAGGACGCTGATCGGATACTGCCAACTCCCAAATAACAGCCGTTCATGCCGAACCTCCCACCTGGAGAATCCCGCATGACCCAAGAGCCACTCCCAGGCTTTGGAACTGAGGCGCCAGTAGTCGCCGGCGTCGTAATCATGGAGCGGGAAGATGAACGGGGTCGAGAAATAGAAGCGCCCGCCGGGCTTCAGGATGCGGTGGATCTCGCGAACCATCCCGAAGATGTTAGGGACGTGCTCCATAACCTCGCGGGCTAGCACGGCATCGAAGCCGCCTTCAGACCAGGGGAGCCGGTCCTCGCTCTCCCACTCGAAGGATATGTCGATGACGTCCGTCGCCATCTTCTGCCCTATCGCCGTGTCAGCCTGAAGGGTGCGGACGCCGGCTAGTCTCAACGCCGCAGCGAGATCGTTCTCCGGCCCCGGCCCCAGCTCGAGGACGTTGCTCGCATTGTCGGCGCACCAGCCTATGGCCTCATGGAAGTGGTCATCCACCGGTCGGCGGTGGTTCGTTCTGTCTTCCAGCCAGATCTTCCAGCGTTCAGGCAACGGCCTCTCCCTTCTCCCCTGCTGCGAGGGCGGCGTCGAGAGCGTCGAAGATCACATGCCCCTTCCCAAGCCTCTGGAGCACCATCTGTGCACTCTCGGCATCGCTGAACGGGTCGAAGCCGAACCCTGGCCCGCGCCTGCCGTGACTATCCTCCGGGCCAAAAACGAGCAGGCGATCACCGTTCATCGAGTCAAAGAACGCGACCTCTGGATCGTAGCCGACTGGCTTCCCGGATTCGTCTTGGTGTGCTGTCTCAGGCATGACGCCGGCGTCCCAAGGGTGCTTGCCCCTTATCGGCTTCGACCCGACCCAGCCCATGACTTCTCTAGCGATCTGCTCTGCGTTCATTTCAACCTCCAGGGAGGGGGGAGGGCGGGGCCTCGAAGTGGGGAGGGGCTTGTCGCAGCCTCGGACGGGTCACGGCTCACCAGGGACGTCGCAAGGGGGGGCACGGCCCTGCCTTTGGCAGCGGCCTCAAAATAACGCCCCAGCGGCTCACCGTCCGAGATCTCGGAACCGACTAGCACCAGACCCCGCCCTCCAGTAATCATCTGTTTATGGTCTGCCTAGCGGGAGGTGGCCCGCTTTGCCCAGCGTCTTCGACCAGGCCTTTGCTCTGCTCCGCTCCGCGCAGGTGGCCCAATGGTTCGGGTGGCCGCCCGAGTCGTCGGCTTCGGCGTCGAACCAGGAGCCCTTATTCTTGACCGTGAGGCCCCGGACCAGGGCCGCCTCGCAGAATCTGCAGGTGCCCCGATCCAGTTCATTGACGCTGGCAGCGTAGATGTGAAGAGGGTGCGTCTTGAGGGATTCCTCGCCGACCTTTCGCCGGCGCCGACCCTCTTCCTCGAAGATGTCCTTGATGTCTGTCGTCATGGCTTCTCCTCCGGCTCGGCGCGGTGGCGGGCCAGGGCGAGGCGGGCGTGCTTGAAGGCTGTCTCAGCAACCGGTATCCGACCAAGGTCACGGGCAGCCTTGCGGTAGGCAGCCAAACCGATGGCTTCGCCCATCATCTCTAGCGCCTCCGCCAAGTCTTCGCGCACGGTCTGCTCGGCGGCTTTAGGAGGGCCGCCGCTCCTGGTGTCTGTTGGTAACGGTTTCGGTGGCATCATGCCTGCTCCTCCTGCTTCTTGAGCCGCCTCAATTCCTCTGCCCCGTGTCGGCGACAGTAGTCGAGCCAATGCTCGTTGCGGTGGGTGTAAAGCGCGACCTGGGCTTGCTTGAGGCAGTAGGGATTGGCGCATTCCTCGCGTAGTTCCTTCAGGTAGGCCATCACGCGCCCCCTTCCCGCGGCAGGTCCGCCGGCGGCAGGAACATGCTCCGCTCTCGCTTGAGCAGCGCATTGTAGAGCAGGTATGGGAAGATGCCGGTCAGCAGCATCCATGGCAACGAGATCCGCTTCGGCTTGGCCATCGTTACTCCCATCGCCCCTTCAGAAATGACGTGCCATCCCTGATAGGTCAGGTCTCGCACGTTCTGCTGTGTCGCTAGCTTCGTCATGCCTCTCCTTAGTCCGGCAGCTTCCTCGGCGTCCAGCGACGCATCCGGTCAGCGAACGCGATTAGCGCATCTGCGTCGAGGGCTTCGTTCCCGGTTTCCATCACTAGCTCGGCGTAGAAGCGGACAGCGTCCGCCGCGAGCACGTCCTGGCCGCGCAGGAGGAACAGCGGCTCGTCTGCCGGGAAGCCGAGCGTCTCAAGGTCGTTCAGGACGCCAGATAATTCAGCGGCGCCTTTGGCGTCCATCCGAGAGGCCCAAGTGAGCCATCTCTCGGCCAGTTTCCGCAGCGGCGCGACCGCCCGCTCCGGGTAGAGCCGTTCATACTTGCTGTCGTTGCTCATGACCGGACCCCGACCTCGCTCTCCACCGGGAAGGGCTCGAAGGCCCGGCAGTCGCAGCCATCCTCAACCTGGCAGCCTTCAGCTTCGTATTCGTGCTGCTCCTTCAAGTGGGTGCAGACGTAGCACTCCGCCTGTGGCCGCAGGGCGTAGGCTTCTGCGATCCACTTCCACGGCTTCTCCGCCACGCTGGTCGGCTTGTCCGTGCGCTGGTGGTATTCAACGGCTTCGAGGGCCGCGATGATGCACCCTTGATCGCCGAGAGAAACCCACCAGCCCAGCATCTCCTTCGTGATTCTAGGCGGTAGAGCCACCTGGCCCTCTTCCGTTCGCGGTAGCGTTGCGTTCATGCCTCTCCTTCCTTCTTCGGGGATTCTTCTTTGGACGCCTCGGCTGCGATATGGTGTTCGACGCTTGCTGTCCGACCCAGCACATAGACGAATCCCTGTTCAGCACGCGGCCCCTGGCCATGGTCAACTACTCGGCGCATCGCCTGTATGCTGAGTAGCTGATAACCAGCATCCAGATATTCGTTCGCTCGACGCGTGCGGGCCTCAATGACTTCAACGACAGCCTCGAAGCGACTAGTTGCCTCACACATAAGCCCTTTCCTTCCTCGATCTCATGGCCCGTATTCGTGGGTGAATCCTTTTGATTTTCTGATGCCCTGGACCCTGGCGACCAAGCGCTCCCGCATCTTGTCGTAGCATATCTTCCCGGTGTCCAGGGCCTCGTCGATCATCTCCGGCGTGGCCCCGGTAGGGACGCCGCTCAAGATGATGGACGCCTCGGCACTGTTGCTATAGCCGCCCAGATTGACCTTCTGGCCAATGATGATCGTGGTGCGGATGCCCCCTCCGCGCAGGAAGCCATCCTCGTGTCCGTTCATGGACGGCTGAATCGTCCTAGCGCTCTCTGGGAGCCAGAATTTGGGGGGAGCGTCTTCGCTCATGCGCCTCTCCTTCCTCGCTCATCGGTTCCGGTGTCGTAATTGTGTTCCGGGACCAGGATGGTGTCAAGGCCCTCCTGGCGTATTATCGCAGCAGCAGACCCCCTCGCCGTGGCACCGGCCGAGACAGGCGCAGCGGCATACCGACCGCCCGTTCAGGCACCTATCGCTGCAGCGCTCCCGGGGTCTCCGGTTGACCGCCGGGATGATGGCCTCTCGCAAGACGCCAACTTTGCCACAGCGACAACAAAACGCCCCGTCGTCGTCCACCCTCATAATCCACTGCTTGCTGTAGTCAAGGTAGACCGGCCACGGCGGCATCGGCCCGCAGTCGGGACAGCGCACCCAGAAGACGCGCCTCTGTTCATGAACGGTCTTGCCGTCAACGACCTTGCCGTAGCCGTAGCCCTCGAAGACCAGCCCTCGGATGGGGTCTATCTGAATCACGGCTGCACCCCTAATCCCAAAGGGCTTCCATGCGAATCTTGCCGCAGTTGTCTCTCCGATCTGCCTCGGAGCAGGTCTCCCGCCCGTGGTTAAGGATCCCTCTCCCGTCAGCAAAAGACAGGCCGCAGATTTCACAAGTGCCGAGGGCCAGCAGGCTGGCGATGGGGCGCACTTTTGGCACGTCGACTTTGCTTCCGTCGTCGCGGATAATCCTCATTGCTGCACCCCTACTCCTCCGGCTCGGCGCGGGCGCGGTCCAAGGCCTTCACGGCTTGACGATACCAACCCACAACTGCTCTCCGCACAATTGGCCCAGGGCTGCCGATGTTGACGGAGCCTTTCTGGCTGCCATTGTCAAAGATAAGCCACAGCCCATCACCATCGTCTTGGACCTTTATCCGCCCCAGCGCCTCCGCCAAGTCCTTGCGCACGGTCTGCTTGCCCATCTCCGCTGCGGTAGGCGGTAGGGCCACTTGGTCCTCTTCTGTCCTCGGTAGCTCGGTCATCATGCACCTCTCCTTCCATACGTCCTAATTGTAGTCTGGCGGGCTACAGTTGTCAAGGGTTAGCGGCCAGAAATCGGCCGAATGTTCCGCTATTTGGTGCCCCAGATCACGCCCTCAGCCACCGGAGGGCCGGGCACGACGCCGGTGTGCCGGATCTCCTGGAAGCCGAGCCAGCGCAGGCCCAACCCGAGATCCCCGTAGCGGATGTCATTCCAGACGTGCTCGACGTAGGGGCCGTCTCCATAGGGGAAGTTGACGATGATGCGACCGCCCGGCCGCAGCACCCGCCCCTGCTCGCGCAGGACCGCCCAGGGGTCTTGGACGTGCTCTATCAGGTGGCCGCTGTAGACGATGTCGAAGGCGCCGGCAGGGAAGGGCATCGCTAGGGCGTCTCCCACCAGGAGGCGTCCCTCGCCGTGGGAGATCGCGCTGCGGGAGTAATCCATGCCGGTGAGCTCCAGCCGTGGCCGATGCTCCCGGAGGTATGTCAGCCAGAATCCGGAGCTGCATCCCACATCAAGGAAACGGCCCCTCTTCGGCACGGCCCGGAGAACCATAGGCCACGATCTCTGTCGCTCGTTTTCGAGGAGGGCATAACCGTCCTCCCGCTCGAAGCGGTCCCAGGTCATGTCCCAGTAAGCCATGGAATTCAAGTCGGGCCGCTCCGCTCTCTTCATCGGGCGAGCAACCTGTCCCGCAGATGGGTGCTGGAGTGCGGCCCCTGGCGGGGCAAGGTCACGACTTCTATCCCCAGCGAGCAGGCGCACACCAACTCCATCTCCGCAGCTTCTTCCCTAGCGATCCAGACATCCGGCCGCAGGTATTCGATCACCACCCAGAGCGCCAGGTCGTCGCTGTGCCACACCACGGCGTCCACGTAGGGGTAGGGCGCGATGATGGCCGTGCGGTCCCAGAGCGAGAGGACCGGAGGTCGGCCCTTCCGCCGCGCCACGCGGCGGTCGGTGTCCAGGGAGACGACTAGGGATCCCCGGCGGATATTGACACGGTCCTCGGCGATGGGCTCGATGGCCTGGTAGCGGTAGCCCGCAGCCACCGCCAGCCGCTTGACGTGGCTTGGGTGCAGCAGATCGAAGGTGCCGTTAACCAGGACGATCGGCCGCGGCAGCTCCGCCGCCTGCCGGTAGGTCATCACCTTCTCTGAGCCGGGCGTGTTCTGCATCGAGCTCCTCCTTCGTCACGGTCGCCAGGTGTTCGTCCTTTCGGCAGGCAAGGCCGGCGGCCAGGTTAGCGAGCCGGAGGGCGTCCTTGATCTCTTGCTTCTCTGCCAAGGCGACCGCGAGCGTGGCGGAGAAGATGTCGCCGGCGCCGGCCGTCCGACGGCCTCCCTGGAGGCCCTTGTCGAAAATGCTCTGCCCGCCGCTCCAGTGGGCAGCGTAGCCGGAGGCCCCGAGCGTGATTACGACCAAGTCGTAGCCGTAGGTGCTGGCAAAGGACTCAGCGACCTCCAGGGCCCGGAGGGGCGTCCTGGAAGGCCTGGGGGGGCGCACGGCCGCCCAGGCGTCGTCCAGTCCGATCTTGAGCACGTCGAAGCCAGCGAAGTAAGCCGGGTGATGGGCGTCGGCCAGCCGGAGGCCCTTGAAACTGCGGCAGTCCTTGACGATGGGAGCCTGGGGAGCTCCCCTGCGGACCTGGGAGTAGAGGAGGGCTTCGGCCTGCGGCCGGGCCCTGAAAATCTCGCGGAAGGTGCCGGCGTCTTGGGGTGGCCAGGGCCGATCCCAGCGGGCGATCTCTCTTGAGGAGCCGTCGTTCGCCGCGAACAGCCGCGACTTCAGAGCGGGCCGCCCGGTGGGGATGAGGTAGGCGTCTGCCTGGAGGGCTTGAGCCTGACGATAGGGCACCGCGGCGCCGCCGTCGATGGTGAGAGTGGTCTCCACCAGGACGATCGGTAGCCCGGGCGTCTCCCTGGACATCCTCTCAGCCGTCCCGACCAAGAGGGAGTCCTCGCATACGTCGCCGGCGACGATGAGCGAGGTCATTTTGGGGCCTCAAGGAGCCAGCCGCTTCGTTGGGCCTGTGGTATCTCCTCAAAGACGGTCCGGCCCGATGCTGTCAATAGGTAGGGCAGAAATTCGCGCTCTAGGTCAACGAGGCCGAATTGAATGGCCTCGATCTTGGCCTTGAGATACCAATAGAGAGCGCGGAGGCGTTGCTTCCGCTGGCGCTCATCCTCATAATCCACGGTCAGCCGAAAGGCGACATTCCGCTCCTGCCATTCAAGCCCAGCCTCAAGCGTGTCACGGCCCTGGAAAGTGCTCCATCGAAAGCCGACCGCCCCTACGCGCTGCAAGAGCGTTTCGATGTCGTCCTTTGTCTTCCCAGGGGCAACAGGTGTATTGATGTAGGATTGAAGACTTGCATGCTTGTTCATGACACCTTCAGTCCGAGAATCCCCATGATCTCCTCGCGGTCCTGGGGCCGCCACAGGTAGACCTCAGTGAAGCAGCGAAAGTTGAGGACTGTCTTGTAGATTTTTAGCCGCACATACATATCGCTCAGAACTGGCATCAGATGGTGTAGCCATGCTTTCTGCTCACTGGAGGGCCGAGCCTTCGTCGTTTTCAATTCAGCGAAAATGACGCGCCCCTGTCGAGCCAGCACCAGATCGGGAAAGCCCTTATCGCCCTGGATCGGCGTCGCGTAGTGGCCGCGGCGGTTCATCGCTGGACGCGTGTGGTGGACCAGCCAGCCCGACCGCCTCGCCGTGTCGATCACCCAGCCCTGGAAGTCGGCCTCGCTCTCCTTCATCACATCTCTCCTTGGACCATACAGACAGGCACGAAGATCATGAGGGCCAGCAGGAGGGCGAGCAGTAGCCAGCGCTGGCCCGGCGTCATGACCGCGATCGCCTTGCCCGATCTGCCGCTTTTCGCTGCCGATAGGCTCGCTGATGGAAGGCGTCACAGACCCGGCACTTCCGCCACCCCCTGTGATAGCGATAGGTGTTCGCCTCGTCGTAGCGGTGGCCCCGCAGGCAATGCGTTTGGCGAGCGAGGGCAGCCGTAACCCCGTTTCCCCGCAGGATATTTTCGCGAGATGTGACGGGCTCAATGTGCGCGGGATTGACGCAGGCATGATTTCGGCAGAGGTGATCGGATTGAAGGCCGTGCGGGAAAGGCCCGACTAGGTGCTGGTAGGCCCAGCGATGAGCATATATCATTTTGCGGGTGCCGTCGCTGCGGCTGCCAGCCTGGAATCGTCCATAGCCATTGCTAGCGTGACCCGCCGTCCAAATCCAGCAAGGGCCCAGGTCCGGTCGATGCGCTGGAATAGGGCCGTGCTCGTTGACCTTCGCCCAGAAGCGGGCAGGCAGGCGGGGATCGCCGAATGTGGGGGAAGTGGTAAACTGGTCGAGCATCGGGAGATTAACCTCCTGGCGTCGGACCGCCGGGCGTTCACGCGTCGCGGCGGTCATTCGTTCGCTGCTCCCATTATACCATTCGCCCTACAGGAGGGCCGCCTGTTTTGCCCTCGCAGGCGGCGGGTAGCGACCAGCCAGAACCTCATCAAATAGGAAATGGCGCCAGGGGCAGTGCCACTTCTCCGACCGCGCGCGGTGTCGATCGTCGCAGTCGAAGCTGCTGTGGCCGGCTCTCACGAAGACATCGGCGGCAATTCGGAACGGCACCGACACGCCCACCCGGGTCAGGTGAAACTCCATGATGTCGAAGGCACGCCGGTAGTGCAGGAGGGTCTGGGCATCCAGCGTCCAACTGTGCTCGTCATCGGCCCGGTGCATCTTGCCGCAATCGTAGAACAGGTGACGCTCATAGGTGACCGGGAACACGGCCAGGCGCCGCTCCCTGACGAGGGTGCCTATCCTGGGCCCGTCAGCCCTTCCCAACCTGATCGCGGGACCCTTGCTATCGCAGGTCATTCGGGGGCCTCCCTGGGAGATGCTAGGGCCTCCATCCTGGCTGAGATGTGAGCTATCCGCTTCTTGTTACATTCATCACACCAGATCGGGTTACGGTTCGGCACCCCTGGGCATGGCCCTTTCGGAAATCCGATACACTTCATACGCTTCTTAGTCATTCGGGGGCCTCCTCCTGGGCCTCGGCGGGGGCGTTCAGCGCATCCCATTCGTCCAGTAGGGCAGGGTCCCAGATGATGCCGACAGCGTGGTTGCCCACCTCCTCCAGCTCCTCCCGTAGCTGCTGGCCCTTCTTTGCCAGCGCCTCCCACTTGGCGGCGTCCCTCTCGGCTGCCTGAATCATGTGGGTCAGGCACATTGGTTGACTGGGAACCTCATCGCCACCTTGGCACTCCGGCTCACCTGATGGGCCGAGAAACCCACCCAGCTCTGAGCAGTCAGCCTTGCCCTTCCACCTGTCCAGCTCCTCCTCGGCTGCCTCGGCCAGCTCGACCGACAGGTGGGTCTCGTCGTCCATCTCGTCAGCCATCAGTCGCCTCCCCTTATGGCGGCTAGAGCATCACGGGCCACTGTAGCGATGCCCATAAGCGCGTCGGCGGCATACACGTCCTTCTTCACGGCGGCATCTGCCGTCCTCACACGTTCTATCGCTAGCCGCTTACACTTCTCCAGCGCCTCGCGCAGCCTGTCCCGCTTGACCTCGGCACACTCCCAACAATGGAACTTCTGGTGCTGCTCACAAACCTCAACCATCGCTCACTCTCCCTTCATCGCGGCTAGGGCGGCATCCACCGCCTCGTGACATGAACAGCCGCACTGATCTGGCAAGCAGCACCCGTCACACCTTGCAGCCTTCAGCGCCTTCTCCACCTGCTCCCACACCTTCCCCTCGCCGGAGAAGTGACAAGCGCAATCACACAACCACTCGCTTGAATCCTCATTCGGCATAGCAGGGACACCAGGCCTATCACAGCACACGCCGCCACAGGCCGCCTTCCCCTCGCCGGAGAGGGCAGCAAGAGCAACGACTAGGGCACAATCCTTGGTGTGCTGTTGCCCTTTGCCCCTGATGAACCGTCCCCCACAAAACCAGCAGTCGCCATCGTCGTCGCGGGGCGGCCAGTCCTCAAGGTCTAGTCCCCGCAGCGCCGCAGCCAGCGCAGCCTTCTCACCCTGGGCCTTCCTCGCCAGCGAGGCCAGACGAGTAAAGTCCTTGGTGCCTAGAATTTCACCAAGTTCCCTGAACCACCCTAGCCACTGTTCTATTGTGTCCGCCCAGGAGTCTCGTCGCCGCACCTCCAACTGAGCCTCGGCTAGCTGATCACGGAGCGCCCCTACGTCGTCGCAGCACTTCATCACGCGCTCCCTTCAAGGATGTTCCACATGGGCACCCTGGCGATCCGCTGGCCCTCCCGGTTGCGGACAACGTAGTGCCCGTCCTCGATGGCGTCCTTGTAGCCGCCAGTGGTGACGGCTTCATGGCAATCGTGGCAGAGGCAGATGATGGTCTCAGGGTTCTTGTGGTGCCCGCCCCCGCCACCCATGCCACCGCCCACGATGTCGTGGTGCTCGATGTTCAGCCCGCCACACCAGCAAACGTGAAAATCCGCCTTGTCTCCCTTGAAGCTACGGAGACGGGTCGGACAAAACTTGACGGGGCAGGCCGGAATTCGCCTCATGGAACCTCTCCCTCGACATCCATCCTTTCGAACATGAAGGCCATATACTCGATCGGCACCCCGGCCCTGCGCCCGACCTTGGCGAACAGTGAGCGGCCAACAGTCCACCAGGGACCCTTCTTCCTGAAGTCCTCCCGGGCCTGTGGGTGCATCGCGCCAATGACGAGGCGGGCGTCAGCCCGCCACGTTCCCAGCCACTGGTTTTCGCCGACCACGCCTTGTTTTCCGCTCATGCTCGCCCAGCCGGAGGTCCAGGAGGGCAGCCTCCGCCTCTGGGATCTCGCGGGCCCCTTTCTCCCAGCGGTAGACCGCCTGGCGCTTATACTCCCCGGTCACGCCGGCGAGCTCCGCCACCTTCCCCTGAGACAAGCCGAGAGCGTGCCTGCGCCGCTTGAGCTCCTCTCCAGTCATTCCATCATCTCCTTCCCACCAAAGTAGACCAGTAGGCTACTCCCCACTATAAACATGAGGTTCAATCCGTCAAGCCCCCACTGGACGATATCCTGGACGCTGGCGGCGCCGGCGCCGAAGCCGAGGCAGAGGACCATCCAGGGCAGGTGTTGCTTCATCAGAGCACCCCCACCAGCAGCAGGATCAAGACCGTCCCGACGACCCCGCTCGCTACTCCTAGCATAAAGGATGCCACATCAGTCCATTCGATCGGCGTCATTTCCATAGCCTCCTCCAGAACGGGCCGAGCAGCCGGCCCACCAGCTTGTTCTTGCCTCTGCGGGCGACCTTCTTGGGGTCTCCGGAAGCCACCGCGCCAGCGTCACCGAGGGCACGGGCTGCCTTGTAGAGTGCGCCGCGAATCTTCATGATCGATATGCCTCCGCCGGCAGATTCGGGAACCACCGCGCCGCTTGCTCTCGACTCAGCTTCGCCCCATGACGGCACGTCCACTCAACACAGTCGGCCTCGCTCCAGCCGTTGTCTGCCCCGATGTAGGCAGCCCAATCGTCCGCGCCGCCCTCCTGGGCGACGATGGCGATCCCCCCACCGTTGCTATTGAAGTAAGACTCGCCGATGACTCGATCACCGACGCGGTAGTAAGGTAGTCCGAGGCTCATAACACACACTCCTCTGGTAGCTTGTCGGTCCGAAAGCGCACGATCCGCGGATGCCGCAGGGCGCCGGTCTGGTGGTTTATCCCGTTGCACTTCAGCACCGCGACCTTGCCGACCTTCGTCTCCTGAATGGGCCGAGGCTCTGACTGCCCCACGCTGCCGCAGGGCACCAGCTTGCCGCCGATGTAGAAGCCGTAGGATAGGCAGGTCCAGCCGCTGCGGTCGCCCAGGCTGCCCTTGTTGGGCGGGCTGTCGCAGTCTGTGATAACCACGTCGACCTCGCTCGCCTTCTTCATCTTCAGCCAGTCGAGGGACCGCCGGCCCTCATAGTAGAGGGCATCCCTTCTCTTGAGCACGACGCCCTCGTGGCCCTGGTCCATCAGCGCCCCGGCCAGGTCCTCGTCCGCGGCCATGGCCTTCGAGACGTGGACGCGGTCGAAGCGGCCAAAGTCCAACTCCAGGATCTCGCGCCGGGAGCGCCACCGCGCCAGCCGTAGGTTCTGCCCGTCCATCTGGAGCACGTCGAAGACGACGTAGGTCAAGTGGTCGCGGTTGACCAGGGCAGAGGCGTCGCTGGAGACGCCGCCAGGGACCAGGAGCTCCCCGTCCAGGATCGTGTTGGGCGGCAGCGTTAGGGCCTGGAGGAAGACGTAGCGGCCGGTGTGCTCGTTGCCGGAGCGGACGAAGTAGCGCAGAATGCCAGCCTCGTTGTCGTTGCGGACGATGAGCCGGATGCCGTCATACTTGATCTCCATCGCCCACCCGGGCTCGCCCCAGGGCGGCCGGCCGTCGTAGCGGTCGATGTCGTGGGCCAGCATGGGCCTGATCTTGTCCATACGCCTCTCCTTCCTATGATGGCCTGATGGTAGTCTATGGGACTACATCTGTCAAGGGATCGGCTGGGCGAGAGCGTCCACAACTCTGCCGATGGTGGTAGCGATGAACCGCTGCGCTTCGTGGAGCGTGGCGGCGTCGCCGAATAAGCAGAGCCCGTATGTTTGCCTACCCCACACTTCAAAGCGGCGCATCATGTGGATCGTGTATCGAGCGCGCCCGAAGCGCTCGCGGCAGACGTGGAACTCCAGCGCATCGGGCCCCTGGTGATAGCCGTAGCAATAGCGACGCTTTGATCCAACGATCATAGGAGTTAGGATTTGCGCCGTGGCCATCATGCCGGCGGCCTCTCCGTCCGGTCCAGCCACCTTTCGCTGATGGTCTCCGCCGGCCCGTTCTCCGCCAGGATCTCGAAGTCGCCCACGGCGCCGTCGAGCATGACGTAGAGCTGCTCCCGCAGAGTGTCCGTGCTCGGCCATCGGGTCTCGTCCTTGTCGTGTTCCTCCACGAATTCCTCCACCGCTATCTTTGCCACGACCTTGAGCCTGCCGTCTACCTTGAATGACATCGTCGCCTCTCCTTCCTTCTCCGGGCCTAGCCAGCCTGGAGTTGTGCAACCTGCTGGCGGGCGGTCTGGATGCTCGCCTCAGTTTCGCCGTGCCGCACCGGGTGGTGCGTGTCCCCCAATGCTTCCTCGGCGTCAGCGATGAACTCTTCAAGCTCCCTGATCTTCTCTGCCTTCTCCATCTTCGCCTCTCCTTCCTTGTCCCTCATTCTGTCTTAATTGTAGCCTAGTGGGCTACAGTTGTCAAGGGGTCGAGAGGGGATTGTCGGCCGAGTGTGCGACGAAAACCGCCGGGCTGTGGGCACCGGCGGTCTCGCGGCTGGCCAGCGGAAGGTAGAGGCGAATCAACCCATGACCGGCCGAGCTACCTACAGCCTAGCAGATAGGCGGGGGCTGTCAAGGCCCTGCTAGGAGGGCCAGGCGCAGCTTCAGGAACGCGGCGTCGCGGAGATCCCGGATGCAGTCCGCCGAGCACCGCATTCTCCGGGCGGCGATCTCCGGCTCGAGCTGATCGTAATAAAGGAGATAGAGCACCATCCTCATCCTGGCCGGCAGCCGGCCAACGGCCAACACCATGTCCGCCTGGTTCTCGCTGCGCTCCAGGAGGCCGTCGGCGGCGAGGGTGTCCTTCAGCTCGGGCTCGTCCCAGCCGAGGTCCTCCTCCCTCCTCCTCTCCTTGCCCTCCAGGGAGACGACAGTCGGCCTCTGGGTGCCGAGCCGGGTCCTCTGGCCCTTGCTCCTCACGAGTTGAATGGCGGCGCCGTGGACGCGCTGCCAGAGGAACGTGGTCAGTTTCACTCCGCGGTCGGGGTCGAACCGCTGGGCGTAGCGGAGGGCCACTTCCTGGAGGTGGGACCGGACATCCTCGCCGGTGAAGTCCCCGACGCCATCCTCAACGTGGGCCGTCTTCATGGCCCGGTCGAGGAGGCCCTGCGCATCGGGGCCCATTAGGGCCTGGGCGGTTCCGCTGGCTAGCATCAGGGGCATCATATCATAGGATGGCCGTGCCGCAGTGCCCGGGTCGTCTACGGCTCAGTCAAGCCAGCTCATGCGCCCTCGTTGACCGGCGCACCGTCGAAGATGCCCTGCCAGTCCTCCTTGTGGAAGAAGATCGCCCCCATCAGCCCGAAGTCGATGCCTGCCGCCGCGCCCTGCTTGACCGCTGCGGGATACGTTGCGGGATTTTCACCCTTCCACTCGATCCAGGCGTTGACCGCCCGGAGAGTCCCGCCGTTCCGGTAGCGTTGCCGGAGTTCGTCTATGTCGGCGGGCCAGCCCTGAGTATCCACATCAAGCGCGGCCTTGAACATCTGGAAGTAGAAGATGCGGCTGTCCTGCCACAGCTCCTCGGCGAGTGTCCAGGGCGTCTCGGAGACCAGGTCCCCGTCCACGTAGACCCTGTGCTTACGGCGCGCCATAGTGCTTCACCCTCATTCCTACTATCGGAGGCACGGTGCCTGTATTGATTCCCGTCCAAGGGTCAGACAATGTGCCGACGAAAGCCTGCCCCACGAATGCACCCGGCGTTGCATCCCCAGTCCAGCCCAACCGATACGCTAGCGGCCAAGCGCCTTCCAGGTCGAGCGTCGCCGCGCCTGTGCCCTGTATGGCCACGGCCAGCCAGTAGAGGCCAGGGGGTAGGGTGAAGTCCAAGGAGAACGCTTGTATACCGGTCTGAGCAGCCCTAGCCTGCGGGCCTGTCGTCACCAACAGCCTGCCGGGGAAGTGCCAGCCCGTTTCATCGTAGACGCCCATCTCGATGTTATAACCAGAGCCCCCCACGGCACCCACGCCCACCCATAGCTGGTCGAATGTCGTCTCCCTGTCGAGGACAAAGCTAATTGCGCTCGCTTCGTCCAGGTGCGGCTCCTTTACACTGACAGCCGCCCATTGATAGCTACAGGGGCCGACATACCAGCCCGCATGATAGATGTGGTGAGCGATGGGCATGGCCACGTCAACGTGGCTGCGGTGGGGTAATCCCTGGCCGGAGATGATCGGGCTTATGGCAAAGGGACCAGTGTTGAGAAGCAAGGATGGCGCTGTCCGTTGGCTGGCGGCACCGCTGGGGAAGCTGGCGGGCATCCCCGCCGATACGGACGCCGCACCCAATCCGAGGTGTGGAAACTGTCCATTAAGCGTAGTGGCGAAGCCCAAGAATCCGTCGGGGTAGCGAGCGTGCAAAGTGGCCGCGCCAGCATTATCCGTCTGGATCGCTGCCCAGTAGAGACCAGGTGGCAGATGAAGGGTGCATGACGCCAGCTTCTGGCCAATACCAACCAGGGTGAGCGCGGCGCTATCAAACAGGAGTTCACGGGGGTAACCATCGGCGTTGCCGTCATACAGTCCGATATAAGCGTTCCCCACTCCACTCACGCTGACGTTGAACGCCATACCTTCGATGTCCACCGCCTCCTGGATGAGTATCGGGTGAGCGTAGATGTTGTCTGCCGCCACAGCCATCGTGGGGCTAATCGGTTCCAACTGGCCCGTGAACTGACAGGCTTCCCCTGGCAGGCCCATCGGCGTGCCTATCGACTGCGCCCTCTTGAGTCGCAGGCGCGGAGGTGGCGCATCCTTCACGCGCATATAGAAGGTGGGGCCTGCTGTTACCATCGTTGCCGTCGGGAAGGGATCGGCCAGCGACCCGCCTGGTTGTCCTGCGACGATATAACCTGCTCCAATGCGTCCGGCCACGGACCCCCGGAATAGGCCTCCACCACGTTGTGTAGGGCTATTGAAGCCCGCTAAGGAACCCTCCTCCTGGAGAGCGAGCCAGTAGATGCCGGTCTCCTCTATCGGAAGGTCGATATTGGTCGTCACGTCTGAGTTGGCCGCACCCGCCACTATCCCAAAGTCCAGCACCAACGACCCAGGTCCGCCTGTGCGGGGATCACTGGCATAAAGCCCCAACCTAACGTTCGTCCCTGCAACGGTGCCGAAGCGCAAGCCTGCTTGATCGAACTTCGTCCCCGCTGGGATGAACATCGGTGCAGCGTAGAGGCGGTCGATAGCCACTAACAACTGGGCCGCATCCAGCGCATAACGGAGTCCCTGGCGGATAAAGAAGGCGGTGCCCCAGCCCACACCCCAGGCGCTCGGCAGCGCGACCCCGTGCCGCTGTCGTCTGACAGCCTGCACTAGATGTCCCGCTCGATGATGTAGACCCTTGACATGGCTGTCGATGCGGCAGCCCTGGCGAAGGCAAGCCGGAGAACGTCCCCAGCCTCCAGCTCAACAGCACGGGGGTAGCGGCTGGCCAGGTCCACGTTCATCTTCAGGAAGTTGCCGATCTGGGGCCAGATACCCGTCCCTGCCGGGTGCTCGATGTCCACGGTGTTGCCCACGTTGGAGACGCCGAACTCCGTCTCGATGTAGTCAAGCAACCACCGCTTGCCGCCGGGCACAGTGTAGTCGTGGTTGACACCTCCGGCTCCCGCAATCGTCGAGGTCGTGAGCATCTTGGGGAGGATGTTTATCGCAGCCATATCACGCTCCTTGGGTTAAACTCCACATATCCCATCGATCCACCAAAGAGCAATGGGGTCTACCCCGCCTGCACCGCCTCCTGGGATCGTCACCACGGTCTTGCCGCCAGCATCGGCCGCCGTGACGCCAGCTCCCACGAAGTTCATCGTCCCGCGCTGCGCCAGGGGGACGCCCTCGTCCTCGATAATGTGCCCTCCGCCGCCGCTTGCAGCCGGAGCGCCACCTGCTGTAACGCGGGTGATGTTGACGACGCCGCCCACGCGGGGCGCGACCTCCAACAGCCGCGTCCTGCCGCGCTGCTGCTGTATCGTCCCAACCAGCCCGCGGCGCCTGGCATAGGACTGTATCAGCGGGGCCTGCGGGCGTGTGCGGCCGCCTCGTCTCACGTCTCCATTCCTCTCAGGAATTGGACGGTGCCTTGCTGAACCTCAACGACCAGAGCCATGATCCCCGTCGCCTCGTCAGGCTGCATGGCCAGGACGCGAGCGATGATGTGGACACCGCTGCCGAACGCGGCTTGCGGCAGAGCGACCTCGATCGTGTCACCCGGCTGCATCGTCGGCACTCGCCGTTCGATGCTCCAAGAGGTAGATGAGGGGGAGCCTGGCCAGGGCCCGCGAAGCTGCATCTCCAATGACTGCCGGGCAGAGATGGGAACCCGCTGTCGGCGCCGGCCCGACTGGAGTAGCGACTGCTCCGACTGCTCGGATGGTCGGGATTCGGCCATCTCGCCGCTGGCACCCGGTCCACCGCCTCGGTTGAGAGCAAGCCGCGTGCTGAAAGCATCGGCTGCCTCTACGCGGCCACCGATCGCGGGCTTGGCCCTGGCGACGGCGCTGCCCACAACGACGCTACCTGCTGGCGCTGTCGGCATACTCTGACCGCCGCCGATGAATTGCGCGGTCTCAGCAACATCGGACTCATCCCGGCTGTAGGACGCGTCCGTCAAGTGGAACATCCCGTCCACCCGGATCAGGCTGGCGAGATCCAGCCCGCGGCGCTCCGCCCAGTAGAGCAGCGGTTCCACAGAGGACCAGGTCACCCGATATCCGAGCCACCATTCGGTGTCGCTCCGAAGCGCCAGCTCATCAAACGCGTCTCCAAGGCTGAGGCCACCAAGCGCCAGCTCCTCGGCAGGCAGCACGACCCTGGAGCCACCGAGCCATTGTGGTCCAGGTCGGATGTGAGTAGGATTGCGACCGTTGACAGTTGCCAGCAGTTGTTCGGCCACGGCTGTCACGCTTCCGGCGCTGGTAACGAAGCTGAGAGGCACCTGGCGCCGGTAGAGCAGATCCCTCCACTCAGAGCATTCGACCGTCACCATGCCGCTTTCTGACTCGTCAACCAGTTTATCGACCAGCCACAGCCAGGGCAGGACGCCCTCGCTGGACCGGACAACGACCGCGTCACCCTCGCGGATGTTGGGCGGCGGGGCGAGATCGAGGGGGCTGGTCGGCATAACGTAACGCTGGGGCTCGTTGCTGGCGAGCCTGAACGTGAGTTTCCCAGGCTCGTCCACCGGCATGACGCGATCGATATCGGTGGCGGAGGCCAACTCGTTGATGGGCGCGAAGGGAGGCCGCTTCTGGTGTAGGTGAACGATTGCTATCATGTCCAGCGATCACGGTGGACGACAATCAGTTGAATGATCGCCGCCCCTATAGAGGGCTCGGTGTAGATGAGGGTGTTCACCCCCGGGTCCAGGTGCAGCCAGCCCGCTATGTCGTCCGGCTCCATGTATGTCGGCCTTGACTGATAGGGGCCACCCGCCAACGGCTGCGCCTCGACGCGGTGCTCATCGGTAAAGACCCTCATGACAATCGCGCCGGCCCCAATCAGCTCGTGGGGAGCGAAGAAGGTCAAAATCTGGCCCGTTGTCTGGTTCTCCAGGGTCGACTGCCAGAAGTAGGCGTTCTGCGGCGTTCCCACGGCGAAGGCCGGCACGTAGTCAGGGTGGAGGTGGACGTCCACGTTGCGAACCTTGACCGTGGTGCCAAGGCCCACTGAGGCGTCCGGCTGCTGCTCTCCGTCTCCGCAGATGGTTATGAGGCAATCGTAGTCATGCTCCTCAGTCCAGGCAGCGGCAACTTCATCCCAGGGATTGCCCCCCGAATAGATAGGAGACTCTCCAGTAGGGGCGGCCGACGTCGAGCGGCGAATCTGGAAGCCGAGGACAGTTTGGCCAGTGGCCTCCCAGACGATAACGTAGTCGCCAGCAGGGAGGGTAAGAATCGGCGTGTCGTCCTCAACATCCTGGTAGAAGACGGACCACTCCTTCCAGTTAACAGCGTCAAGCGCGACGCCCACTATTTCTACACTCGAGACCTGGTTCTCCGGGCCTGTCGCGCCGAGGGTGTATAGCTTCATTTCGAGCTGGCCGTCCGTCCCGACGGCGCTTTTTCCGACCCTGCACCTGACTGCGCGAACGTGAGCCTCGTCCCGGAGATTGAATGCCTGCGCTCCTCTCGCGGCACCGCCGATGCCTATCCAGCCCACGTTTGTATTGGTTGAATCAGCGACGATTATCCCCGTGAGACGGTAGTTCCGGGCGTGGAGTGTAAGCCTGCTCAGGGGCGCAGCGGGAAGGAACTCAATGCCGGTTTCATAGGTGAGAACGCCCTCGAAGGCCAGCACATCACCGGCAGCCGTAGCCTCAGCCCGAACATCGCGGCGTCCGAGCAGGCTTTCGAAGCCGCCATCGTCAATGCCAAAGATCTCGAACAGCATGTCGTGGTCGACCTCGTAGTCCATCGCCACGCCAGTCACCAGCGGCGAGACGAAGCAAGGGGTGTAGATCGATAGCGCGTCGAAGTTGGGAGCGCCCGCCGAGGGTAGGGCGTCCTGCATCGTCACCTCGCCTGCCGCCTGCGACATAGCCATGACCGCTGCGCCCAGGTGGGTGCCCCGCAGCTCCCGCAGCCACTGACCGGTCCGCAGCGTGCTAGCCTCGTAGAAGCCGTCCGCACCATAGACGTGCTTGCGGTTGTCAGAGGCCGCCAGGTCGATGATAGGCTCCCGGTCATCGCGCGCCAGCGGCGATGCGTAGGCCGAGTAGTTGGTCATCACCACGATCTCATGTTCGACGAAGTAGGCAGGGGTGCCGGCAGCGTGGGCGACTGACGTCGTGTGCCGCCAGGCCCGGTGTATGTTCAGGAACGCGGTCGGGCTGCGGCCGCGGTAGGCCACCGCCTCATTCTCGATCAGCAGGACACCGACATCGGGGAAGCCAGTCGTGCCCTCCGGGTTCGTAACCTCGAGGTCGGAGCCGGTGGGCGGGTCTGCTCCCCCCGGCATGTTTACGACGGTGGCCTCACGGACGGGTTCGAAGGCAATGCTGCACCAGACGGCGGTGCCCGTTGTGTTGATGTCATCGAGGTAGCGATCCACCTCCACCTGGTCGACGAACACGCGGATGTCGTCGCCGTCCGCCTGCATCCTGCCGCCGGCGATCTCCGCCGCCGTGTCCCAGGAGCGGTCGAAGATGTCGATCGGGTAGGGGAGACCCTGGCTGTCGACTCCCTGGAGGGGGGATTTCCAGGCCACAAGCACATCCCACCTACGGATGAAGTCGTTAGCGGCGCCCTTGCTCGTCCATGGAGTCAGCCTGAACTCGGGATAGGTGCGGACGTTGCCATCGTTCACGATTGGGAACGTGTAGCCGCCTACCGCGCTGCCTGAAATGAAGGGCGCGACGGACACGGCTGAATCTGCCTCCCAGATGGGCTCGTCGGCGTCGAGGCTGGCGACGTAGGCCATGGACGAGTGTCCCTCCCAGGGCGTCAGCCCGAGGGACTTCATAAGCATCCTGCGCGTGATGCCATTCTCGTCGACGACGCGCAGATAGGCGGGGTCTCTGAATGGTGAGAACACCTCCTTCAGCCCGTTGATCCGGTCCAGGGTTAGCGCAGGGGTCGCTGCCTCCCTGACCGTGATATGAAGCGGGATGACCCTGTCCTGGGGGTCGCCGCGGATGAAGGCCGGGAAGTCACCCGGCGCGTTGGCCTTGACGGCCTCCAGGCTGAACTGAGCGGCGATGTCGAAGTCCACCAGGAAGCAGCCGTCGCAGGTCGCCGCCGCCGACTCCGGGTCGAGGTCGAAGCCATCGAAGTCGATCACGCGCAGGTGTGCAGCGCCCATCAGCTCACCATCCTATCGAGATCTCTGATAACGTCGTCTGTGCGCCGGCCGGGGCCGTAGATCGTTGTGACGTGGCCGTAGTTAACCCAGCGGTCGCCACCCGGCGCGCCGCCGGCAGGAGCGGTAGGCATGACGACGCCGGAGCTGAACGGGCGAAAGAACTCCATGCCGCGCTCGTTCACCTGCGCCCATTCGCCGGCAGCTAGGGGACCACCAGCCTGCCTTCCAGTCACCGCTCCAGCCAACCAGCCCAGCCCGGGGATGCTTCCCAGACCCGGGATGAGATCGCCGAGCGAGCCCATCGCCGACTTTATGCCCTCCCATATCCAACTGCCGATATTCGACCCGACCTGCTTGATGTTGCTCCAGAACTGGCCCAGCCAGGTCCAGGCGCTGCTGATGAAGCCCCACATCACCGCCGGAAAGTCGAGGGCGGCAGAGAAGCCGCTCATGATAGCCTCTCCCACACCCTTGAAGAAGGCAGGTATGTCCTCCTTGAAGAAGGGGAAGAAATCCTCTTTGAACCAGTCGATGACCGCCTGCGCCGCACCCGTGATCTTACCGCCGATCTTCGCCCACTCCTCCTCCGAGACACCAGATACCTCGACGAAGGTCTCCAGGAAGCCACCGACGAATTCAGCCCCCCACTCACTGAAGAAGGTAGCGATGCCCTCCGCGGCCCCGGTGAAGATGCGACCGATCTTCCCCCAATCGACCTCCGAGAGGCGGGTGAGCTCAGCGAACATTGTGACGAACTCTTCCACTACGTCGCCGAAGCCCTCAGCGAGACCAGTGGCGACGGCCACTGGAAACTCCAGGAACAACGTCTCCAGAATCTCCAAGCCGGTCTCGACGGCGCCGCCAAGGTCAAGCTCCATTATGTTCTTCATCAGCTCGCGTAGTTCCGGGCCAAGGTTCTGGGTAAAGAACTGTTCCATATTCTCCAGGAAAGGCCCGAACAACGTGCCCGGGAGCTCCACCATGAAGGGCACGATGGCAGAAACGGTCTCTGTCAGCGCCCTCACCAATAGACCAAGGAAGGCACCAGCCAGCATTCCCACCTGCTCCGGGAAGAGGAGGGCAGCGGCGAAGGTAGCCACCACGGCGACTACCGCGATGGCTATGGCTGCGGCGATGACAGCTCCTGCTCCAGCCGCTATGAAGGCGGCGCCGAGTGCTGGAGCCAGCGCCAAGCCGCCCGCTATGCCGATGCCCTGTGCCAAGCCGCCCATGAAGCCAGTAGCCGATTTCTTTCCGGCTTCCTGGGCGACACCCCTCTTGGTCTCGATCTTGGTGATCTTCTGGGTGATGTTAACAGTCCAGTCCTTCACCGTGGCTAGCCAGGGGGCGCCGATGCGCTTGACCTCCTGGGTGATGATCATCGTCCAGAGCCTGGCGATGTTCACGACGTCAATGAAGAAAGCCCCGACGCGGCTGATGTTCTGGGTGATCGTGTGGGCCATGTTCGCCACGCTCTTAATGAAGGTAGCCCCGGTGTGGACGATGTTCTGGGTGAGGGTGACGACCTTCTTCGCCAACAGCAGCGCGAGCCAGGCCTCGACGAAGAGGACCAGGATATCCTTCACTCTCTCCATCGTGTCCTCGTTGTCGCCCATGGCCGTCCCGACCCCGAAGATGGCCGTGGCAAAGTCGGCAGCGGTCTCGGCAAGCGGGCCCAGGACGTTGTCCAGTAGGAAGGTCAGCACGCTAACGAAGTCGCCCCACACTTCGCCGGCGACGGCCCACGATAGATCCCAAAGGGCACCAGCGATATCTTGCACTGCCCTGAGCAGGGGCCGGAGAGCTATAACTGTCTTTGCCGCGAACCACGCTACCTGCTGGAGTGACTCCGGGAGGTTCCGAAGCCGCCTTTCAAAAGTGGAGACGTCCCGCTGGGTCCTCGAGCTTCCTATGAACTCTACAAGGGAAGTGATGACGCTGAGGGCTTGGCCGAAAGCCTTGGCCACTCCCCGGAGCGGCTTCGGAAGGTCCGACAGAAAATCGTTGAGGAAATCGCCATCCTTGATTATGAAGCCGATGTATTGGGCGAAAGTCTCGAGGATGGGGATGGCCTTCTCGAATCGGTTGATCGCCCAATCCAGTCCTTTAGTCAGCAAGGGGAGGATCCGGATGCCGAGCTTGGTCATCTCGACCCGGATCAGGTTGAGGAACTTGCCGAGCTTGAATTTCGCCGTGTCTGCCATGGTCTCGAACGCCTTATCGGCAGCGCCGGTGGCGTCCATCATTGCTGCCAGGTCGCCGGCGGCCATCTCCGCGTTCTCGCCGGTTAGACCGAGAACCGCCTGGAGCGCTTCCACCGAGCCGAAGGCCTTGGCCAGGACCTCTTTATTGCCGCCAGCGGCCTCGGTCAGCAGCCCCAGGGCACCGGCGAATCCCTCTGCCTGAAGTAGCGCCTCGCCGCTCTCGAAGCCGGTCGCCTCGATCAGGGGCGCCATGTCGGCGGTGGGCTTCGACAGGGCCACCATCGCCTGGCGGATTTGGGTCATCGCCACGGAGGTAGGGGTGCCGCTCTTGGTGAGGGTAGCGGTTGCGGCGACGACGTCCTCAATGTCAAGACCGAGAGCGGCGGCCAGAGGAGCCGCCTGGAACATCGAGTTCGAGAGCTCCTCCATCGTGGTCTTGCCCAGCTTGACGCCGGTGAACAGGACATCGGCTATCCGGCCCGTCTGGTCGGCGCTGTAGCCAAAAGCATTCTGGATAGTCGTCAGGCCGTCGACGGCCGTCGCCAGATCAGTGACACCGCCGATGCTGGCCTTCGCCCCCACTCGGAGGAAGTCGATGACGTTCTCGGGCGGCACACCGGCGCTGATGGCCTGGTAGAGGGCCGGAACCATCTCCTCGGTCGTGATGCCCATCTCCTTCGAGAGATCGAGCACGTCCGCCTTAATTTTGTCGAAGCCCTTCTCCGACAGATCAGGGAGAAGGGTCTTGACCTCCGCTATGGAGGCCTCGAAGTCCAGGGCCATCTTGGTGCTGGCAACACCTACGCCTGCTATTGCAGCGCCGGCGACGGCGCCGGCTGCCACCATGGCCTTGCCGACGTTCGCAGCGAGCCCGGCGAATTTGCTCGTGCCCTTGTTTACGGCATCGTCGACCTGGCCCAGAAATTTATCGGTCTTGGCGACTACGTCAATGCCGATGCGCTCGATAGGGCTGCCAGCACCCAGGGCCATCTACAGCTTCGCCCCCAAGCTCTGAATCTCCTGCCAGATGTGGGTCGCCGCCTTCAGAAGCGCGGGCATATCGTTGATGGAGAAGGCATCAGCGACGGCGTTCATGGTGTCCTCCAGCGGGGCCTCAGCGACGGTGTCGATGGGCAGCCCCAGCAGGAGCGAGATAACCTTCAGGAAGTCCTCATCCTTGAGGACCCGGTTCAGGGCGGCCAGCATGTCGGCCGCGACCTCCAACGTCTTGTCGGTCTTTTTCGGTCCCTCCTTGAGGCCATCCGCGCTGCGGGCGGCCTTAAGAATCGGCTCGCGCAGCTCGGCGATGTAGCCGAGCAGGGTCTTGGCAACAACCAGGCCGGCGCGGGTGCTCAGTCGCTTGACCGTCACCTTATGGCCGGCGAGCGTGACTTCGATTGTGCGAGGGCGTTCTGGTGCTTCGGTAATCATGCGGTCCTCCGTTTCCTCGGTTTGTTCAGGTCGATGATGGTTCCAGTTGGCCTCATAGCCGGCGGAGGAGGCTGCGTGCCCTTCCTCCTGCTGGCGGGCAGGTCATAGGGCAGCCGGAACCAGGCCGGCTCGGGCATGTCCTTCTGCTGGCCACGCTTATCGCGGCCCACGGACGACAGTGAATAGGCGAATCTCCTTTCCTCATGGCGGTAGAATTCGATCTCCTGGACGTAGCACCAGGCTTCCTCTGGCCCGATCTCGTCCAGGGTGTAGTCAGCGGTCCAGCCATAGGCGACGGCGAGCTCGTGAATGAAGGCGGCCGCGCCGCGGCCCTTATAGTCGAAGGCCGGCGGGCTCTTAGACGGCGCCGTCGAGAATCGTGCGAGGGCAGCCAGCCCGACCACCAGGTTCATCTCGAACAGGGCTTTGAAGGCGTAGCCGACCTCCTCCAGTTCGATCTCATCCTCTGGGACGCCAGAGGCAACAGCGGTGTAGGGGAGCGCCAAATCTATCAAGCTGTCACTGCTCTCCTGTAGCTCAAACAACTGGAGGGCGAGACCGAGCCTCGCCCTCCTAACAACCCTTTTCTGGCCGCCGAGAGTGACCTCTACCTGGCGCTGCTTTGCCCTCAGCGCCTCCAGGTAGTCCAGAGCTGGGACGTTGAGCTGCACACCCTTCTACAGCACGCTCGGGTCGTAGCGGACGAAGGACCCGAAATACTGCCCAGGCGGCTTTGTCCGGTCAGCGAACAGCTTGAACGTCACCGCGATATTCCAGACGTTCGCGTAGGGCATTCCCAGAGGAGTAGCCTCGACGAACTTCGCCTTGTGCCCGGTGAAGCTCACGTAGTCGCCGGCCTCGGAGTCGTAAATCCGGCTGAAGAAGAGATGCCAGAACTCGGTCGGGATCTCCCCGACCCCAAACTTCTCGCTCTCCTCCGCAGCGTTCAGCACGTAGCTAGAGCCTCGGAATATCGAGACGAGCTGCGAGAGCGGGAACAACGACTTCAGGGTGAACTGGAGCTCCATGCTGTCGCGGCGCTGGATCTCGTCCACGGTGCCGAGGGCATCGCAGGTGACGGGGTTCCTTGTCACCGTGTCTATGAGGGTGATGTCCTCGTAGCAGGTGAGCTCGAAGATCGGGCAGTCGGTCGTGCCCGACAGACCCCAATAGATGCCGTCGCTGTCCGGAGCCTCGGCCTCGGCGCACTCGACGTTGCTGGGATCGTAGTAGGGCTGGTAGAAGAGGCGCGGGCCCCCCTCTACATAGACATCCTCACCGACCGTTATCGGGCCTGTGGGGATGGCGGTTCCAGTTCCAAGAGTCGGCATCTCGGCGCTCCTTTCAATTCGTCCTCACTACTATTGTCGGCCGCTAGGCGCGAACCAGCGGGTAGAGCACCTGCGGCGCCCTGGGCCCACAGCAACTCCGCTGCGCCCTCTTGATGGCCAGGAGGTCCTCCACGTCCTCACCCTTCACCTTCAGCGTGCCGTGGCTACCGAAGGTGTAGCGGGTGCCGGATGGCCCGTCGACACTGTAGCGGCCCCGCTGGGTGTGCCGCAGGGTAGACGCGCGCGGGCGGGAGCTCCCGGTGGACCCCCTGGTGATCGTAGGCGGCTCCTCAGCCCGCCTCGGCGGGCGGGAGCTCCGGCCGGGCTCCTTTGCCGGTATTTCGGCGTGACTGCCTTCTGGACACCCGTCTGGGTGTTCGTCACAAGCGGCTGCGGACTGGGTCTCTTCGTCTCTCATAATGCTGTCACCATCGTTCCTATCGTTACTCTGCCTTGCCATACGTTCTCGTATTGCGGGCTGGGTTCGACGGGCGATACCAGAAGGGGATGCAGGGCTGTGGCGCGGAGTTCGGCCGTGACGATCGTGCCGCCAGCCAGAGCGTCCTCCACCATGCCCACGATCACGGAGGCCGGTCGGGAGCTCTCCCTCTTGCTGATTACGGCCACGTCGATCGTGGCGTTGCTGACCTGGTCGATGCAGTGACCACCGTTGGGCTGAGGCTCCAGCCTGGGCCGGTCGACTCGGACGGCGGGATAGGCGAACCCCGTGCCGTGCCACTCTGCCTCCTTGATGCCGTTGGCGCCGTTAGGGAGCGCAGCGACCAGCACCGCGTTCGCCTGCAGCCGGGCGACGATGGCGGCCTGGAGTAGGTTCGGGGAGATCACAGCGACTTCAGTCCTTGCTGCAGCGTCTGCACCGTCAGGGACACCCCCTTCAGGAGGATGGTCTGAACCTCATCCTCGACGTCCTCGGCCGCCGGCCGCATCCAGGGAATGGTCGCGCCCTTGGCCACCGACTTCAGCCCGGGGCGTTTGCCGATGATCCAGGGCTCCAGCTCGGTGTATTTGGCGTAGTCTACGGTCGGGCCCACCAGGAGGGTATAGATGTCGTCCTTGACCATCACCGGACCCAGCGCCGTCGAGCGGGTCATGCGGCCAGTCCAGACGGGCGCCCGCCTCTGCATGGCCTGTTTCAGCACGAGGCCGCCACGCTTGAGCGAGCCGTTCATCGAATTCCGCAGGACGCCAGCGGCGCGGTCTAGGTTGTGAGTGCGAAAGGCCTTCGACATCTCACTACTATTGTCGGCCGGGCGCAGTGGTGACCTAAATCGAAAAGCCTCGAGAGATGGTGATAAGAAGGGTTAGCCGTATGGTTCGATCCGGTTTACCCCCGCCCGCTTAGTCGAACTGACCGAGTTCGCGTAGGAGCAGGGAGACGGTGAGCTGGGAGAAGGTGAGCCCGACGCCGGCGAGCACCGCGTCCAGGCCCGTCCATCCCACCCACCAGATGGCGATGGCAGAGATCCCGACCGCGACCCATGTGCCGGTGCAGGTGGCGCAGTTGACCAGTTGACCCAGTTTAGGGCAGACGTCCCCGATCTTATCCCGCAGACCGTCGAAGATGGTGGCGCCGACGATCAGAGTCGTGACGCCGGCGTTGACAGCACCCAGCAAGAGCACCGCTAGGATACAAGCACCCACCTGGTCAATCGCCGGCATCACGTCAAATACCAGGCCAGCATGTCCACCAGAATGTCGCAGTCATTCCTATCTGACGTAGACACGACGCGCCCTGCGAGATGTCGGACGGAATGTCGCATCTAGCGCTCCCTCCCACACGTCGGACACCACTCAGGCGGTGGTGGCGAGCCTGGGTCGACTACGAATAGCCGGTCATCCATGACGCGATAGACTACGCGACGCCCAGCGAACGGCGGCTCCTGGCCCCATGCCTCTCCGAGGTAGCAGGCAGTCGTCCCGTGCTCAGGCTCCCCGCAACGCACACAGAATCGCACTTGGACATCCACAGTTCCAGAAAACCCAGCCATCACCTACTCCATCACGTCAAATACCAGCCCACCATGAACCCGACCACGAACCAGCAGCCGGCGACGCCCATGGGCAGGAGGAGAAGCGCCAGAGGGTGCAGCTCATCTAGTCCACTCCCGGAAGGTCCGGCTCTGGCACGTTGTCGTCGGCGTAGCGCATTCGCTCGGTCACGAGCTGAGTGTGGGCGCGGTCGAGGCCGGGAAGGACGGAGCTCCCCTGGGAAGTGTCCTTCACGCGCAGCCGTGCGTTGGCCCAGCGGCCGCTCTGCGGCACCACGATATCCCCCAACTCGATCGCCGGGTAGATGTCGGGGTAGAGGATGATCCGGTGCTCCTCCGGTCCCGCCTGTCCCTGCTGCCTCAGCAAGCCGGCGAGAGGGATGTGGGAGATCCGGGCCAGCACGTTCGCATAGCGGAGGGTGTCGCTCTGCACCGACCCACCCACGGCGTCGTCCGCCGCCTGGGTCCGGGCGTAGATGTTGACCAGGACATTGAGCCCCTCCATCAACGGATCCGTGCCTGAGTATGATAGTAGCCCCTCATCGCTACGCCCCGCATCGTCCGGTGATTGCGGAGGATCTTCCAGGCCGCCGCCAGCATCGGATGCTCGCCCATCGCGTTCTTGACAATCAAGCCACGGCTCTCCGAGTAGTCCATTGAGCGCCACTGGTCCACGAAGCCACCCGCGGCGGCGGCGCCGCCCGTGGCCATGACCTGTTGCCAGTAGGAGGCGGCGAGGCCGAGGGCCAGGATCACCGGGCGCGGGATGGCAGCCACGGATCCCCAGAGACCAGCGGTGTAGCAGATTTCAAGCTGGGTCGGCCGGCCGGCGCGGGAGCACGCGCAGGAGGCCGGGCCCAGGCAGTCCTCGATTCTCAGGTGAGAGTATTTCTCGTTGTGGATGTGGGCGCAGCCGTCCGCTTCCTCGTCCGCGCAGTCACACTCGAACTGGTCATGGGTGATCGTCACCGATTCGACGCTCACCAGATGGTGCTTCATCAGTTGCACCATTGAGTAGCGTTCCGAATAGTCCGTCCATCCGGTCGGCCGGTCCATGACCTCGCAGTCGGTGCCCGTCATCAGGATGTTCGTCTTGATGGCGTCCTCGGTCATCTCCCAGGCCGTTGACATCGCCGCTAGGCCGAACTCGACAGATGTGCCCGTGAGGGCCGTCATGCCCATTCCTACAGCCAGGTCGATGGCGTCCTGGAGGTCGGCGTCGGAGGGAATCATCTCACTACTATTGTCGGCCGGGTGCGGGAGCGGGGGCTAGTTGAGCCCGCCGTCTAGGGCCTGGAGATCACTGTAGCATTGCGCGGCTAGGCGTTGGAAGGCGAGGCGTTCAGCCTCAGACGCGCCCCACTTGCAGTAGACTTCGTAGATGTCGTTGGCTAGTTCAGGGGGTATGCCCGCCATCGCTAGCCGCCGTCGGAAGCACCACGCTTGCCACCGCCGGTAGGCTGCGAGGGGGCTAAACATGGTCCCGTGGTGGTGGCGGCGGCGGTGCCTGCGGGTGCTTCGGTGGCGGCTTCCAGCCGCCCTTCCTGATCGAGACAGGCGGCGTATCCTCGTCTACGCCGAAGAACCACCGGAGGATGGCCATAAGCGGGCTAGGGAGTCGCATCACGCCCTCAGCCTACCATAGTCCGAATGTCCTACAGCAGGGCCCACTCATCGTATTGCGGCCGCCCGAGCTGCATCAGAATCTGAAGCCCCTCCTTCGCCGCCTGGGGTGCGCCCGGAGCCGAGGCCGCCGTCTCCGCCCGAATGGCAGGCTCGTAGACCACCGGCGCTCCCTTCGACCGTAGGTGCAGGCAGTAGGGGATCTCCACCAAGGGCCGATGCTCGAACTGCTTTACGAGGCCGCCGGTGACGCGCCAAGCGGCGCGGGACGTGAACAAGCAGGCCAGGGGGCCGGCCTGAACCATGAGCGGCCTCTGGGCCCGTTCGTGGTCCGCAGGCCATCCGTTGTAACGGAGGTAGGGCTTTGCGATCCCGAAGGCGTAGCCGGCCGCATAGATCGTCTCCCCTGTCGTCAGGAGGGGCGTCACCACGGCCGCGCCCTTGGTCAGGTGGGCAAGGGCTAGGTCAAGCATCTCCGGCTCCGCCAGGGCAGTGTCAGCGTCCACCAGGACGATGTAGGGCGCCCGTCCACGGCTGACGGCCAAGTTCAACTGCTCGGCCGCCGTGCCTCGTATCGGTTTCCTCCAGCCAGCGAGTTCTGCGGCCAGTTCGGCCTCCAGTTCAGCCTTTCGCTGGGGCAACACATCACCGCGAACGGGACCACAGAGGGTCAAAGTCCGGCGCTCGGGGGGGAATGAGTCGGCGCAGGCAACGACCTCCTGTAAGGTCATCGGCCCGACCTGCCGGATTATGAGATCGTAGAGGGGGCCGTCATCCAGTAGGGGCTTGCGCTCCTTCCGCTCCGCCCGCTTTGCCCGTCTCCTCTCGGCACGCCCCATTGAGAACCTCCTCGAAGATGTCAGCCGATCGCTGCCAGGTGAAAGTGCGGGCGTAGGCGAGCGCCCTCTGGATCATATCCTCCGGCCTCTTCTGGGCGATGTAAGAGAGGCACTCCGCCGCCAGCTCCGGGTTCGCCCACCGCCGGAGCTGATTGTAGAAGGGGTCGATATGAACGTATTCCGCCGGCACCCGTTGGCCGCGGCCGTCTCTCAGGTTCTCCTTGATGCCGGTGCAGTCCGTCCCCACGACCGGCACGCCGCAGGCCTGGGCCTCCATCACCGGCAGGCCAAGGCCCTCGGCCTTTGAAAGCAGCAGGAAGGCGTCAGCCGACCAGTAGAGGGCCCGTAGCTCCTCGGGGCTGAGGCCCTGCTCTTTATCGTGCTCCAAGACCATCGACTGTTCCGCCAGGCCGAACCGCTCCACCAGGTCGAAGTTGTCGTAGCTGACCGGTTTCCCCGGCCGCCGCTTCGTGTTCACGATGTAGTAGACGTTCGGGACGGCCTTCCTCCTGGGCAGCTTGCGCCGCCGGCCTGACTCCACAGGCCAGACGACCTCGTTACCTGCAAGCAGGCTGATGGCAGCGTAGTGCGTGGGCAGATTCTTGCGCTCGTGATTATCCGCTACCGTGAGGACCACGAAGCGGTCGCTAAGGTTGCGGGCCTCGCGCGCCTGCCTGCGCTGCTCTGAGGTGGGCGGCTTCCAGAAACCGTCCACGCCGACAGGGAAGTAGGTCGCTCGGATGCCGACGTCCTCGAGCAACTGCGTCCCGAAGCGGCTCTCGCAGAGGCAGCCCTCCATCGTGTCCAGGATCGTCGTCGTGTCGGTCGGGTGTATCAATGGCTCCGCCTCGATCGGGAAGATGCCGATGTAGGGTATCTGACCGGCCTGCAGGAAAGCCATGCCCCGGTGCAGGCCCACATCCATGATGACCACGATAGCGTCGGGCTTGAACAACTCGCGGGTCATGGTGACCTGCCGCTGGAAGAGCGGCTGGTCGGTCGGCACGACGGCAGCCGGGAGATCGTGCGGGCCACCTTTGTTGCTGAAGGCTATCACGACGATATCGTGGCCGCGCCGGCCCAACTCTCCGACCAGGCCAGCGGTGATCGTCGTGTAGCCGGAGCCCGCGGCTGCGTATTCGGAGATGACCAGGAGCTTCATATCACCGCGAGCGCCGTCAGCGCCAGGATGAGGCCTGCCCAGGTGACACCCGCGATCACAATGACCTCTAACCAGTGCCGGCGGATGGTCTCGCGCACCCAGAAGATCGGGTGTCTCAGGAACTCTCTCATGCTGGCCTCCTTGCCGGGCCGCCGGGGGCCGGGCCGTGCAGGCCCACAAGCGGCCCCTCGAAATGCAGACTCTTATCCTCCCACTTGTCCTTGAGCTTGAAGAAGTTGACGGCCGCGATGGTCAAGCCGGTGCGTGGGCCGTCCGCCATCGTCTCCTTCCAATCATGCTTGGTCTGGTGCGATGCCACCGGCCGCGTCACCATCAGCCGGTAGCTGGTGGACCTGATCTGACACTGGAGGTCGCTCTCCTCGTGCCAGAAGGGGGAGAAGTCCCAATCGTAGAGGAAACGGAACACACGCCGCTCACCGACCTTCTCTGGGCCATCCTCGGTGTGTAGGTAGTCCTCCTCGAGTGTTCGCTCGTTCCGCCAGCTCCAGCAGTAGCCCATCAGGAGGTCGGCATACTGGCCCGGCTGCGGCCGGCGCCGGTCGTCGATCAGCAGGCCCCACGTCGAGTCCTGGTAGAAGCCGTGCGGGCCGGTGGCGCCGACCTCCGGGTTCTCGTAGGGCGAGAGCAGCTCCTTGTCGAAACCAGGCGTTACCAGCACGTCGTCGTCGACCTGAATGATGAAGTCGCCGCGGGCGATCTCGATGCCGTAGTTGCGGGCGCAGACGCCCTCGTTCGTCGGCCTCCAGACCTGACGCGGCGGCGGGTATCGCGCCGAAATGTCCAGCCATCGGCGGGATTCTTCGGATCCATTGTTGACGACGACGATCTCGAAGTCGTCATGGTTAGTCCGGGCACCGTCATAGACCTTTCCCAGGCAGCGCTGGAGCGCCTCCAGTCGGTCGCCGAAGGTCAGGATGAGGACAGTGTATCTCACCCAGGCGGCTCCTGGTCCGGCGAGCCACCGTCTAGGTCGAGCTTTAGCTGGGGGCCGATGACGGCCGCGACCTCGACTAGGTCTTCCGCCCAGAGGCCGTAGCGCTCTATCTCCTGGTTGAACGCCTCAATGTCGTGAGACACCGTCGTCGGCTTCGGGTTATCGAGGTCGTCGCCGAGCGAGCAATGGCGCATCTCGTGGTAGAGGAGGGCTTCGGTCTGGTGGGCGTTGAATTGAAGCGTGCGGACGTGATCGGCGGCCAGCCAGATCACCCAATCACGGCTGCTGTAGAAGCGCATCAGGCCGGTCGGCGCGGTGCACTTCCCCAGGACGCCTCGCCCTCCCTTGCGACCGCCCGTGCGTTTCCAGAGGACTTGCAGGGCGTATTCGCGCAGGAAGCCGAACTCCTCGTGGCGGCAGGTTAGGTCTGCGGCCAGCGAGCCCAGCGCCTCCGCCGGCATGAAGTCACTGCCGAAAAACTCATCGTCTGCCGGCGGCATGATCCGCAGCACGTCCGCGATCAGGGGCTTAGCCATCGGACGTCTCCTCCTTTGTCTTTTCGGTGGTTATATTATTAGTGCCTTCCAGCCACCGGCCCTCAAGGTCAGCGGCCCTTCTCGTCAACACTAGTTTATTCGGGTGATTGCTGCAGGGCTTTAACATCTTCTGGTCGATGAGCTCCTCGACGATCCGGGTCGGCATCAGCCAGCACCAGGCGTTGTAAGAGAGGCCTGCGCATCGCCCGCTCATGGCCTCGTTTTGATTCCAAAGTCTGGCAGCTCCGTGTCCTCCCGGTCGTGAACTAGGTCTGGCGCCCGCTCTAGGAGCTCCGGCCTCCCATCGAAGAAGGGAAGGCCGCCCGTTCGCATCCTAAACGAGGCCGCCCGCAGCTCTTGCCACCGAGCCAGCTCGATCTCCGTCTTGAGGGGCTGTAGGAGCGTCCAGAGGTTGCCCTCCTCGTTCCACCGCTGCCCGCACATGGCGAAGAAGTGCTCGATGCCGTAGTCGCCCCAGGCCTCGACGTAGCCAGGCTCCCAATAGCGGAACGTATCCTCTGTGAAGAAGCGGACATGCGTCGGGTCCTGGAGTGCAGCCTTGCTCATGCCGTAGGGCACCACGACCTCCACCTGGGCGCCGGGCTCGCAGATGCGCCAGATCTCCTCCATGACCGGCAGTAGGTTCCTGATGTGCTCGAGGGTCTGGTGGCACACCACTAGCTGACAGCTCTCGCTCTCAATCCAGGTCCAGGGCGTCTCTTCGAGGTCCGCCACGATCTCCTGGCCGAAGTCACGAATGTCCACGCCGACTATGGCGCCCTCCATCGCCTTCTTCTTTCCGCAGCCCAGCTCAACCTTCCAGTGGCCTCCGGCGAGCAGCGGGTTTGGGAGTGTGGCAAACACGTTAATAACTCCTGCGCGGTAGTGGACAGCGGAGGGTCCGAGTCGCCGTGCTGAGGGTTTTGCCCAAAACGCGATCAATGACCCGGGTCGACCGCCCTCGGCTGTCCACTGCCGCCCACAAGCCGCCAACGCGCCATGTGAATAAGTCGCGTATCTGGCTCCTATCTACTGTCCACATTTCCACCGCCACTACTACGTCTACGGTTAGCCTGCTCCTGCAAGTTGATTCTTATTTTCAACAATACATCACTATCCACACCTTTGATGATGACCCACATCTGGGGCAGCTTGGGGGCATCGACGGCGTTGGCCCAGATGGCACCGGGGCAGCGATCCCAGGAACCGAGGATGCCCGCGGTGCTGAAGATGTCGTCGTAGAACATGATGGCGATGGCGTCCTGGTGGCCGTGATCCGCGTCCAGCGCGGTCGCCCAGGCCATCGCCATCTCCCGGACCTCCTTGGTCTCTATGCGCGTCCCTCGCTCGACCAAGAGGCGCACACGCCGGCGCTTGGCTCTGGCGCAGGGAATGGGGTCGTCGCTTATCAGGCGATGGATCACCACGTCTCTCCTTCCCAGGCTTGTTCCAGGGCGCTCACAGCGGAGGCAGCCATCGTTTTGATGCTACGGTGCTGTGCAACCCACTGCCGGCAGTTGACGGGGTCCAGGGCCTCCCAGAATCGTTCCTGGAGGGCAAGGCGCATCCCCTTCTCGCCCTTGACGAGCAGCGACGTCTTGCCCGGATTCGTAAACTCCCGGTTGGCGCCGTGGTCGAAGGCCAGGACCGGCGTCCCGGCGGCTTGCGCCTCGAGCATGATGACCCCCGCTGGCTCGCGCTCATCGCTGGTGAACAGCAGCGCGCGGGCCTTGCCGAGCATCTTCAACAGAGCTTCGTGATTCACCTCGCCAATCTGTAAGGTTTCGGGGCCACACTCGAGCTGGCGGGCGTAGTCGGGCTCGGTTAAGGGGCCGACAAGCAGCAGCTTAACACCGGCCCGGCGGGCGGCCTCAACAGCGATGTGCGGCTGCTTGTAGCTCATGATCCGGCCAGCCCATATAACGTAGTCCTCGCGGTTCAGGCTGAAGGGCACCTCGTCGACGTCGATGGCGTTGTAGAGGACCCGGGGCTTTTTGACGCTGTGAAGGTGGCCATGGTGCTCGCTGGTGAAAACGGGATTGCGGGCCCACGGCGAGATCGGCGCCATGCCGTGCGACATGGTGACGACGGGAAGCTCGGGCATCCTCCTCTGAGAAAGCTGGTGCAGGGAGTGGTCGAAGAGGACGGGGCCGCCGAGCTCCTTGCCGAGGCCGCGCTTGATGATCTCCTCGATGGCCTTTGACATCGCGCCCTCGCGGGCAACCGCCGAGCCTTGGGCTGCGATCTCCCAACGGTGCATGTTGGAGTGCTCTACAGTCGAGCCCTCCAGGCAGAGGAGGGAGATCGTGTGACCGGCCTGGGCCAGCTCGAGGGCTAGCTTGGAGACCAGGTATTCCACGGCGCCGGCGCCCTTGGCCGGGGTTGGTAAGAAGGCGGAGCTCTGCACGATGACGAACATCATGGGCGTAAAGCTCCCAGGATATCGGGGCGTTCAGCAGCACCCATTGCCATCCAGGCATCGGATGCGTCCGGTGGGAGAATGAGAAGTAAGCGCCCATCCTGAAGGTGGATATCTCCAATCCCCTGACCGTGGCCGCAGCAGGAGCCACGCATATCGATCTGTGCCTCCTGCAGGGCGTTGACCAGAGGGGCAATGCAGCGATCGATCTTGGTCCTCTTCCAATAAGCCTCTCCGGAGTGGGAAAGATCAGCCGAGATTTTCACACCAACCAGAATGGTGTCGCCATGGTCACACATCAAGGCCTCCGAAAGTGGACGCGCTGGGGATTATGCCACTTCTCCCAGGCATCCTCTAGGGCGAGCCGAAGTTCCGGCGTGGGAATGTAGCCGGCCGCGGCGAGGGCGGCCGGGATCTCGTCCCCGTCCTCGACGCTGCGAGGGAAGCGGACGATGCCGAAGGGGATGCCCTCCTTCTCGAGCATCTCCTTGGTCCGCGCCCACTCTCCCTGCATCCACTCTACCCGTAGCGAGCGGGCTCGGCGCTGCTCGTATTTACCGTAGTCCTTGAGGGAGTCCAGGACAGAAACGAGGTCGCGGTGGGTCAGGAGCACCCGCGAGGGACGGACGCCGGCGTCCAGGACGACGCGCAGGCAGTGGACGAAAGAGGGCTGCTTGACGACCTCCACCTGGTCGAAGCGGGCGAAGGCCTCACGGATGGGCTGGTGGAAGTGGCCGCATTGGGCGGGGCCATTCTTGCGGCGCAGCAGGTGAGCGTCCACGTTGAAAAGCAGCGTCCGGAATGGCACGTCCTCCATGTGGTCCATCGGCGTGCTGAAGGTGAAGCCGGCGCCGCCCAGGACCTCACAGAGGAACGTGGTGCCGGAGTGGGCGAAGCCAGCGACGAAGATCATGACACCCACTCCTTTCGATAGACCTTCTCGAAAGCGGCAGCGGTGGCGCCGATCTCAAGCAAGAGAGGGAGGTCGATGTCCCAGAAGGTCTCCGGGCGCGAGCTGGGCGGGAAGGGCACCGTGTCGTATTTGATGCCGGCATCCTCTAGGTGGGCGAAGATCATGCCGAGTAGGCCGTAGGCACGGGTGAGCCAGTCTTCGTAACTACGGTCCTTAATGACGGCACTGATGGATCGGGCTATATCGGCAGCGGGGCGCATGACGACAAGGGCATAGTCTACCTCCAGACCAGCTTGAATCCACTGCGGCAGGCAATAGCCAATGCTGGGGCTCTTGATCCAGTCCGGCATGAGCGGCAGGGCGGCCCGCGCCACAGCGTCGGCCTGCGTCGAGAGGGGCCGCTGGGCCGGGAGCTGACTGATGCCGCGCAGGTCCTCTAGGACGCTCTGGGCTGCCACCGCCATGGCAGGGAGCTCCATCGCGTGCTTGCCCTCCATCCAATCGCCCGGAGGGCCGAAGTCCGCGCCGAGCTCCTGTAGGAAGCGGGCGTAGAACGTCGTGCCACTGTGTCCCACGCCTGTCACCAGGTAGGTCATAGCAGGCCCTCCTCCTGGAGCTTCTGGACGATCAACGTGGCGCAGTGGTCGGGGCTGAGGATCTGGGTGTCGAGATGGACGTCGCCCTTTTCGGCCCGTCGGCAGTCCTGGCAGCAGGCCTTATCCTCATCAGCGAGCACCTCCTCAAAGCGGGTTCCGAGCCACAGCTTCTTTTCGGCGCCGGTGACATACGCCAGCAGAGGGTCGCAGAGGCGCTCGGCGAGTAGGCGGTGCAAAACCCTGGGGGTGACCGCCGACACGATCACGAAGGGATTGTCATCGGCCCGGCTGAGAAGCAGGGCTATCAGTGACAGACGCTTGACGTTCTCTGTCCTGGCCTCATCGTCGTAGCCGAGGTCGATGTTCGGCCCGAGCCTCATATGGTCGGAGTCCAGCAGGCAGACGGTGTGGCCTCTCCTGGTAAGCGTGGCGCGGAGGGCCACGGAGAGCGTGGTCTTCCCGGAGCCGGGCCGACCGTAGAGCCAGATGATGCGCCTCATGACATTAGCCCATGGCTTTGATGTCGGCCGCCTGCTTGGCCACGATGTCGAAAATCTCGTCCGGCGACTTGTTCTCAAAACGGGGCTGCCCCGAGATGATGGCTATGGCCTGGACCAGCATCTCCCGCTCCTCTGTGGGCGGAAGGTGCGTGAACTCGTCGAACTTCATGGTCTGTTCCTTTCTGTGATACGCCGAAATATCAGATGGGCCTTCTGTCCCATGGCGGCAGCGTAGACGGCCACGAATTCCCAGCCGTCCGCTGTTCGCTTGTTGAGCTCCTTTTCAACTCCGTCACGGGTCTGCGGTGAGACGACAGCAAATTCATAAGGGGCAGGGGTAGTCACTTCAACACTCCCTCCAGGAAGGCGATCCAGTTGCGCTTGAAGTCCTCGAGGCTGGCGATGCGCTTGGCGACGGCGCGGGCGCCCTGGGCGTATTCGCGGTAGGGCTTCACACCGTCTCCCCAGACCTCGACAATGGCCTGTGCCCAATGGGAGACGGTTGAGGAGTGCGGCAGCACCCTTCCCACGATCCCGTCCTCTATGCTCTCGAAGAGGCCCACCGGCGTCGTGACGATCGGAAGGCCGACCGCCAACGCCTCCAGCAGCGCGTAGGCGTTGCCCTCGTGAGCCGATGGGTGTAGGAAGATCTCGCCGCGCTGAAAGGCCTTGGCCTCCTCGCCAGCCTTGGCGTTCAGGAACTCGACGCCGAAGGCGGGCCCGAGCTGCTTGGCGATGGCGGGAATGATCTGCCGGCCCTTCTTGATGTTCGTCGCCGTGTGCAGGACGATGGGCGGCGTGCGCCCGTCCTTAAAGGGTGAGAACTCTTCGAGGTCGACCCCGTGCATGATGGTCGCCGCGGCCTCCTTGCCGTGGTGAAGCAGGAGCTCCCGTGCAGAGGCCGGCGAGCAAGCGACGGGGAAGGCGTTAGGGGCGTTGAAGGCGTCATGCTGGGCGGCCACTTCCTGATTCGTCCATGGGCTGGTTCTCATGTTGATGTGGAACTGCGCCCAGGTCCCATGAACGACCGGCACGACGGGGTGCCGTGTGACTCCGGCCCCCCAATAGCCGTCGCTCACCGCCACGTCGAAGCGCTTGGTCTCCTCTGCCCAGGCTCCCAGCAGGAGCGCCTTATCCCCCTGCGGGACGGCGCCGGAGTGGTTCGCACCGGGGTAGTCAGACCAGGAGACGATCTCGCAGGAGTGCCCTTCCTCTGTCAGGACGCGATGGAGGTAGTAGGCGAATTTCTCAACGCCCCCTAGGCACAAGTCAGGTGCCGAACGTCTCTGCCAAGAGATGTGAACTACGCGCATATGACATTTCCCGCCGAATGTGTTATGGTCTGAGAGTGATGGAAGAATGGCGGCCGGCCCTTGGCTATGAGGGTATTTATGCGGTGTCGAACCAGGGACGCGTCAGGCGCCTCCATTCCCCGACTAACCGGAGTAAGAATGATGGCATCTTGTCGCCGGGCCTCGCTCGGAATGGCTATCTGCGGGTTGTCCTTTGCCGAGAGGGTGTGCGCCGCAACTTCTCCGTTCACCGTCTCGTGCTCGAGGCTTTTAAGAGGCCGTTTCGGTCGGGCGAAGTCACGAACCACATCGATGGCGTGAAGCGCAATAATGGCTTGGGCAACTTGGAACAGGTGATGCAGAAGGAAAACGATACCAAGGCGCGGCGCCTCGGTCTGACGAAGCCTGGATGTCCTCCCCATCCCCAGGGCAGCAGCCACAGCCAGGCGAAGTTGTGCGACGATAAAGTTCAACATATCCGCGCGCTGGCCCAGGAAACAAACCTGACACACGGCGAACTGGGCCAGCGATTCGGAGTCTGCAGGACGACGATTAGCCTCATTGTGGCACGCCGCACTTGGCGTCACATTTAGCCCGCCCCGCAGTCTCAAGGCTTCCTCCAGACGCCGATGCCGAAGTGGGGATCGCCCGCCCTGAAGGGCACGAAGCCGATATCTCGGAGCACGGACAGGGCCTCCTCTTTCAGCCAATAGTTCCGCTCTAGGTGGGTCGGATGCGGGCTGAAGCGGTCAGCGGTGAAAAACAGCAGGCCGCCGTTGGGCAGGGCTGCGTGGAAGGCCCGCAGTAGCTGCACCGGCTCCCAGGTGTGCTCCAGGACGTCGAGGGCGGCGATGGCCCTCCAGGGACCGTGCTCGAACGCCTCCGCCAGGTCACCATAGCAAGCGACCTTTGCCTCCTGCCGAGAGATCAACCAGCGAGCGAAGGCGGCCGTCTGGCCTGTGTCGATATAGCCGACGCGGAAGCCCTTGCCCTCCCAGCCTACAGCCATAGCGCCGAGCCCTCCGCCGAAGTCGAGGATGCTGTTAGCCTTGGCCGCATAGAGGGAGCGAGCAATGATCTGGATCGGCTGCAGGATGTCCTTCGTATATTCGCCCTGCGGCCGCTGGCGCCTGAGCATTGTGAAGATGAGGCCGTAGCCCTCTTCATAGAAGCGCTGCACCCGGGCCTCTGTGACGCGCTTGCCGACGAAGTAATCCCACTCGGCATAGGCCAGGGAGAAGTCACGAGCGAAGGAGTAGAACTCAGGCCGCGAGAGTCCCGGCCAGTATTCGGCGGCCAGGGTATAGCCCGCCTCCCATAGGCCCTCTTCCTCGACGCCCTCAGGATCCCTGGGCACAGGTTCGTCGATCACAGCCCGCGCTCCAGCACGGAGACTCGAACGTCCCTTATGTTGAATGTGTTGATGCAGAGGCAAGCGAAGGCCTCGCTGTCGAAGTCCCTGCAACTGAACAACTCGATGTAGGCGATGCCAGCAGCTCCGTCCAGGTGGACGGCCACATGGGACTCGGCCAGCATAGCCAGCGCGTAGGCATCATGCTCGGTTTCAACGACGTGAGGCCCGTCGATCAGCTTCATGTTAGCCAGATCAACCGCTGCCCGGCAGAAGCCGGAGCAGAGCGGGCCCCTCCAGATCGGAAGCGGGCCGGAGTGTCGGCGGCCGTCGACGGTGACGTGCAACCCTAGCCCGTGCCCGCCCGCGCCGCCTGCTGCGATCCTTGCTTCGAGGCTGCGACGTGCTGGTCGAACGTCAGCCCGCCGCCACCAACCATGAGCCCGGCCAACTGCTCACGCATGGCCGCGATAACACGGTCGGCCTCGCGGCGATCGCTCTCGCTGGCGCTCGCCCGCGCTGCCAGCGATGCCGCCTCCACGTAGTTCATGACGTTGGCGGCCTGCTCGACGGTGACCTGCCGCGATACCTGCGACGCGGCCTCAGTGTGGTTGATGCTTCCCTGGATCCCGGTCAGGATGGCCGTAAGCTGCTCATTGGTCATGGTCCCGTCCTCCTCCTGCAGCACTGGCATCAGCCAGGGCCAATCGTCGCGCCCCGAAGGGCAGCTCGTGTAGTCGAACCATCGGTGCTCCCAGAGGGAGCCGTAGCCGTGCGCAAGGAGAGCCTGACGGATACCCTCCTGGGTGCGGTCGGTCGGCCCAGCCAGCGTGTAGGCTGGCCATCCGAACCAGGCCCACGTCTCCCTGAGCACGCGAACAAGACTCGCCCGTTGCGCATCCGTCCAGGGCTGGTCCTTGCCCTCCATCTCGATCCCGTCCGTCCCGATGTTCTGAGCGGGGCCGCCGGCGTGCCAGTTGACAAACGTGGGCCGCGGCCGGTGCCGCCACACCTGGCCACTCCGCATGATCGTCACGCCCCAGGAGTTGCCCCGGGCCAGCATGACGGCGCTGGGGGTGTAGGTGGGGCTGAACCAGCCCTCAACGCTGTGGATCACGATACCACGACGGAGGGATGGGTCGACCTCGCAAGGGACGTTCAGGAACGTGTAGCCGCAGTTGCCCGGCGCCGGGTCGTCGATAGCCCAGTCCAGCCAGCTCAAGTCTGCTCCCGTCCTGGAAGATAATCCTCACCTGTGGCATATCCGCCCTTGAGTGCTGGCCGCCGAAGCGGGTCAACCGAGACCCTAGTCTCCTTGACCTCCGTGCGAATACCGCCAATGTCGGGGTGACCAGGGTAGGCCACAAGCTCAACATCATGGCGTATCTTTCGGCCGAGCAAAATTCTCAGCCTGTCTCTGAGGTCTAGGGTTGTTTCGGAATGGATGTAGATTAGGTCGAGCGCCATCCAGGGGAGCTTCATGGTGCCCTCGGCCTCCCGAAGCGGTCCCAGAGCCCGGCCAGCGCGAAGGCAATGAAGATGATGACTGGTGCCAACGCCGCGACACCGGCGGCGCTCAATAGGTTGAACTCGATCTGGAGAAAGGCCAGGACGCCACCGAGAGCAGCGGCGATGATGCCCCTCACGGTGCTGTCCTGGACGGGATTCGTGCCTGTCGAGCCGGTGGCCCGGGTCAGGACAGTAGGCGGTGGTCTCCCTTCGAGCATAGGTATCCCTCCTGTCAGAGTTTCGGCGAGACTTTCCGTCGCGCGCCTGCCAATCGTGAGCACGCGATAGAGGGCGTCTGCCAAGGGTGCCGGTTCAACGCCACGGTCGGCAGCCATGTCTAGGATGTCCTGCCGTAGACCGGGCGGAGGATCATTGAGGAGCGCCTTCACCTCTGCGAAGGCCGCGTCGAAGGATTTCACGCTTTCAGCGCTCCCCCTCGCACATTTCACTGATGAGCCGGACGAGATAGGCCGCACAGGACTCACCGTAGGAGGGCGTCTTACCCTCGCTAGTCTCTTGGATATACTCGCTCACCGACTGCCACTCACGATCGAAGCGATCCGGCTCCACGATGTAGCGGCGCATCCACTCGTTGAAGGCGGCGGCCATCGACTTGCTGTGCCCTGCTGCCTTGTCCGTCTTCGCGCTCGGGGCTGGTCCTTCCATATCACGCTCCTTTCTTCAGGGCTTCGATCACGATGCTTGCCGGCACGTCGCGCAGCGACCGCCCCTCCGGGCAGTAGGCTAGCGAGGCCGGCGCCACGTTTACCGTGTGGGTCTTGGGGTGCTCCAGTCGCCACATGCAGGGCAAGCAGGCGTCCTTAAGGAACTCGCACCCTGGAGCCCCTACAATGTCGGCGCCAATCACGTAATCGTTCGCAACGTGAGACATCATTCTGATCTCCGTTGTGAGCTCCGGCGGTGTCCATATCTGGAGCCCGACCTTCGTCGCGCAGGTGAGCAGGACCGTGGGGTGGCCGAGGGCGAAGCGTAGGTTAGAGAGGCCACCCTCTATCAGCACGGCCTTGACTGCCGCGTTCAGGATGGCGGCGTTCTGGCGCATATCAAGCTGCGAGCTGAAGTTGATCACACCGCGCGCGTCCCACGGTGGGCCGGAGAGTCTCTCACCGGCGAGGACGGCGACGAGGAAGCCTTCGCCGGTCGCCCACCTGATCAGCTCGGCCCATCCGTCCTTGTTCCACTCCTTGCCGGGCCAGCCGCAGGCGGGCGCGACGGCCAGGATGGGGCGGTGTGGAAGCGCGCGGTTGGCCCACTCTCTCTCCTCTTCTGTCAGATAGAAGTAGGAGTCGAACCGCTGCCCTGGCTCCCACTCCAGCCCCAGGTTCTCCCAGAAGTGCGCCTGGATCGGGTAGTCGAGGGAGGGCCCGCCGAACCAGGCGTAGCGGAACTTGACATCGGCTCCTGCTCGGCGAGGGCTAACGTCAACAATCTCAGCGATGTCCGGGTTGCCGTAGAGCATCTCGGCCGGGCAGCCCTTGTCGTAGATCACCCTATAGCGGGTGCCCCTGTTCTGCGTGTAGGTTCGGTAGACGATGCGCGTCTCCGGGTGCAGCTCCTTGTAGCGACGGATGGCCGATGTCGCCAGGAGCACATCGCCCAGGCCCCAGGCGAGCTCGACGGTTAGGGTGTCTCGCTGAACAGTGGCTTGCCCCGGGCCCCGGGGCGCGGTCCCTTTCACCCGCCGCGCATTCTTAGGCTGAGAAGCCAATTGTAGTCCCTCTCATCCTTCGCGGAAATGAGCCCACCTGGTCGACCCGGCATGACGTAGGTATTGCCGGAGGGCGCGTTCTGGAGAGGCTTTATCCTCCGCCCCTTGATGGCCTGGACCAGGATGAGGTCGTCCCGCGACACGCTACCGAGTGCGGATGGCTTCGGTCTCTACCGATCCGACAGCACCCGGCGCCTTGGCCCGGCCTCGACGTGCCGGGCCCGGCGGGCGCTTGGGTCTGCTGCCGGCAAGTGCGGGCGGGTCAGATCGCGGTGGGGCGGCTCCGGCGTCGGCCTCATCGACCGGCTTCTCGGGGTCGCTGTCGGGTGGCTCCGGCTGGGGGGTGCCTGTGGCGACGTCCGCGGCCGCTTCCTCCGCCTGGCGGGCGATGGCGTCCTTGGTCTCCTGGTCCTCGCCCTCGAGCTTCCGGCCGAGCCACCAGTAGGCCATGACCTTAACTTGCCGGCGCTGGGCTGGCCCGCCGCGCCGGATCTCTTGCTCCATGAGTTCGGCGCCGAAGACCTTCCACCCCTGCCTCACGAGTCGGGCGCATTCAGTAGGCCCCTGGGCGACCGTGAAAATGTCGGCGTCCCAGGGACCTCGCTTCGCTGCTTCTGACATGAGCGTCCTCCTGGCTGGTGCGGTTTGGCCCATTCTGTAGTCGCCGGGGCTAGTTTGTCAAGGGGCTACGCAGGTTAACAGTTTATACGAACGGGTGGGCTGAATAGAGGAGCCTGGGCTACGTGGCTAGGGTAGATTGCCGGGCAGCGTCCTTTAGCTCTCGAAGAGCGCGGCCTCCCATCAGTTCCTCTCGCAAGGCAAGAAGGTAGTCAGCATCCCCAGATCTCCCCTTCGCTCGCTCCAACACCGCCTTGCGCCAGATGACGTAGTCCGCTCTCTTCCTCGTGCGGAGCGGATAGCGGTCGAACAATTCAACCATGCTCAGACAGGCGGCAACGCCGGCCACTCGATAGCAGGCCATGGGGCTGTGCTCCCCGCCTCCCGCCTTTGAGACATGCCCGAAGCCGAGTTGCGCTGCGATGAAGAGAAGTATGGGGCGGTCGTCGGCCCGAAGATTAATAGAGAACTGCGGCCTGATGGCAGATGAGAGGGGACGCTCGCGCGCCAGATTTAAGAGGAAGCAGCCCTCTCCATCGCTGAGGCCAGCCAACCAATGCCCAAAATCGTCGCCTGGCTCTTTCATGCGCCCATTATAGCAGGACGGAAAGGGAGGGGCCCGCGTCGCCCTAACGCGGGCCCCTCGGACCGCTCTGCCTGGCTGCCGGGCCAGGCTACCAGAAGGAGGTGCTACGAGTTGTCTATGCAGGGATGAATATAGGTGCAACCATCGTCCACGTAGCCGGTGAAGTCGGCCGTGTAGCACGCCTGGGCACACATCGCCTTGACCACCAGGGCGGTGACGGCGAAGACCTCAAACGAGATGGCGGTGCATCCCGGAGTGAGGTCCTTGTAGCTCAGGGGGATCTGGGTCGCCTTGTAGATGAGGGGCTCCCCATTGTGCGAGAGGACGACGGGGTAGACGGTGGCATTGAATGTGCCATCGCCGTTGTCAGCCCTGGGGAAACGGTTGTCCGCGATGAGGTCGACCGGGCCGAAGCCCGTCATCAGCTCGCCGGCGAAGTGGATGCCCGGCACGACGTTGTCGTTGCGGTCGTAGAAGATGGTCTGGCTGCCGAGCCCGAAGTAGGCGAGGGCGATGGCGGCCAGGGCCGTGCTGTGGCCAAGGATGGCCTGGGGCCTCGCACAGCCAGCGGCCATGAAGGCGTCGAACTCTGTCGCGGAGAACGTGCCGGTGTTCAGGGTGTCGTTGCAGCGCGCGCCGTTGCCGGTCGTGATCTGCTCGACGATCCCGTCGAACTCCAGTGCGTTCGTGCCGTTGTCCCCATCGACCAGGAGCTGGTCCCAGCCGTTGATGACCAGGATGGTCGCCAGGCGGGCTTCCTTGTCCTTGAGGTCGGTGATGTTGGCTCGCAGCAAGGAGGCGACGTCACGCTCACCAGGGAGGCCCTGGGCGTTGAAGCCGCCGACCAGCTCACGCATACCGTAGCCGGAAGCGATCGACGCGGAGGAGTGGATGATGTCGGAGTCGGAGAGGGTCTCCTTGGCGCCGATGTGCCGCTTGGCGATGGTCTCGTGGCCGCCGGTGTGCTCATACTCCTCCGGGCACTCGCCGGGGGCGAAGGCGATGTCGGCGCAGCCCGTCAGGAATTCAAGCTGGGTCAGTTCCCGCCAGCTCTCGACCTGGGAGCCGTTCACGATCTCCGGCAGAGCCCGGTAGAGACCGGTCTCTTCGCAGAGCGTGATGAGCTCCGTGGTGTCGAGCGGGACGGGGAACTGAGTCAGGAAGTCCCCGGGGCTGGCGTAGGGCTGGGGCAGGATCACCGGGTCGGTGGCCCGCAGGATCTCCATGGAGCGCTTCACAGCCTCCCTCATGGCCTCCGCGTCACCGGTTGCGGCTTTCTTCCCCAGCTCGCCGAGCTCCTCCATCGTCTTGCCGTTGGCCGCCCGCTCCTGCTCCTCTTCCGAGGGGCCGGCAGTCTTGGCGAACATGCGGCCCATAGCGGTGAAGTGCTCCATGATCTCTTCAGGGCTCTCGGCCGCATGGCCCATGCCGTCGAGCTTGCCGTTAGGCTTGCGCTCGGGCAGGCGCACCGGCTCCCCCGTCCTCATCCCCCTCGCCTGCTCTTGCAGCTTCCAAGCCTGGTGAGACATGGTCTTCCATGCCCCACTCGCCATGTAGCCAGGGTCGACCCCCAGCTCCGGGCGATTGAACTTTGCCAAAATAGGCGTTTTCATTTCTGACCTCCCGTTAGAGGCGGCTCGCTAGTAGAGGGGTTTTTCTCCCATCGACTGCTCGACCGCCTCGCCAATCGTTAACCTTTGCGCCTGTCCCAAGCGGCTGCGGCCGATCTGCCGGGGCTGCGCCTTTGGGGTCGCCGCAGGGGGCGGCCCGGCTGGGAGCGAGCGCCGGCGCGGTAGGCCGTAGCTGCGCGGAAGGCTCTCGGGTTCCTGGCGCGCGTCAAGGCGCTCCAGGATCTCGCTGATTCCCTCCGTCGCCTGGGACATGCCGATCTCAAGCTGCGCCACTCTTGCGACGGTCTCCTCACCGACTGGCGGCTGGTCGTTCTCGGGCTGCTCTCCGAGGATGGTCTCGATTTCCTTGACCTCCTCGGCCATAGCAGCCTGAATGTCCTCGACCGGAGCCCCGTCTAGGACGAGCTGGCGCTTCTTGGCGACCGCGGCGTCCAGGCCCGTGAGGTCAGGCAGACCCTGAGAACCGTCGCTAGCGTTGACGGGGCCTGTCCCGTCGCCGGCTCGGTTGACGTTCGTAGGGTCGCTCTCGGGCTGGTTTCCATTATTAGGGGGCGGGGCACTCCGGCCACCGCCGAAAGCGGACACGAGCATGGAGCCGATCACCTGGCCGTATTCGTTCAGGGCCTTCTCCACGTTCTGCATCCTGTCTTCCATGCTTCCTTCGAGGTCTGGCGCCATGTTTGCCACGACGATGTCCGTCAGGGTCATCGCCGCCTCGAAGGCGACCTCCATCATGGAGTGCTGCTCCATGGTCTTGATCAGTGAATCGTCAGCCTCCACCCCGCCGAAGCGGGCCAGCATGTGCTTCTGGAAGTCGATAGCTGCATCGACGCCCTCTTGAATGATGGGGTCGGAGCTACGCTCCCCGTCCTTCTCCTTGCCCTCGCTCTCAGCGCGGGCCCACTCCACCATCTCAGTGATGCCGGAGGCCGCTTCCGATAGCTGGTTGCCGATGCCGGCGAGCTGATCGAGCCGCTTGCCCTGGAGCTTGCGGCCGGCGCGCTCCACCAGTTCAACCTCCTCCGTCGTCACCACGTCCAGCTCTTGGTCGCCGAAGCGTTCCGTGCGGAGCAGGATTACCTCGGCGCCGGAGCTGTCTACCAGCTCTATGCTCTCGTCGTCTGTGGCCTTGACCTTACCAGCGGCGATATCCAGCGAGAGCTTGGCGCGGACGATCGCCACCTTCTCCTCGCCCACCAGCTCAGCCTCTTGGAGGATGCGAAGGTCATCCAGCTCTTCCAGGCGGTCGATGAGCTTGGCCTGATCGCGCTTCCAAGGAACGGTCCGGCCGATGTCCTTGAAGCCTTCCTCGACCTTGACCCGCTTCTCTGCGTCATCACCGGCCTGGTAGGCCATGGCGACGAACTTGGTCTCGTCGCCCAATTCCTCCAGGGCGCGGTAGACGATCTCGACCGGGTCGTCCTCAGCGGAGCGCCCAGCAACAGTTTCGAACAAGGCCCGCAGCTTCTTCGCAAGATCCTCACCTACGATCGTGGCGGCGTCCTGCTCCATGAAGTCGGGGCTGATTCGAACCTTCATTTCCTCGCTCCTCTCTGAGCTGAAGTCCACCCGGCTGTTACCCGGATGCGTCGTCATCGTGATCTCAGCCAGGTAGCCACGGACGTAGGCCAGCACGCCGAGGTCCTCTGTTGTGACCCCACCAGGGCCAGGCTTGAAGCCAATGCTGGTTCTCACCTTCCTCTGACGGGGCGGCAAATTCATGTCCTCTAGCGCGGTGTCCGCGGCCGCGCGCGCCAGGTCGCGGATCAGCGGGTCCTCGGCGTCAACGAAGAAGTGGCCGGAGGCCTTGAGCCGGCGGCCGTCGCGCCACAGCTTATCGGCGCGACCGATCCTGGCGAGCTGGTTGAAGTGGGCGATGGTCAGAAAGGGCATCCCCATCTGCGCGGCGTTGCGGATAAAGTCGTCGTGCAGCTCGACCGTCATACGGGTGGCGTATTTGTCCACACCGTCGTCGGAGGCCGTAGTCTCCCAGGTGACCTTGCCAGCCTGATCCTGCACCCTCGTCAGCGGCGCCTCGAAGCTGTAGAGGACGTAGACCCTGGGGACCCACTTGCCGTCCTGCTGCTTGAACTTCTTGTTGACGGTGCCCCATGCGACCGCGTTCGCGTAGCCCTCCTGGCTGTCCTGCTCGCTGGTCTCCGGGTCGTAGCCGTCCCAGGCCGAATTGAACGCGGCGACCCAGATCTCCTTGGCCTTGGCCGGGAGCTTCTTTATGGCGTCAGGGAGGTCGGCGTCGTTGGGGCCATCGTAGGGTCTGGTCTTGAGTGGTGCGGCCATCTCACTACTATTGTCGGCCGCAGCGCGGGAGGGGTTAGCAGGCTAGGCCGTCGCCGCCCACATCATGAGGGTGCTCCTCGCCATTGTGCTCGGGCGCGCCAGGGTTGCCCTGGCGAGGGTGCAGCTCCTGGAGTTCAGTGAGCTGGTGAAAGATGCCCTCGATCTTGGCCTCCATGCCGGCGACCTTCAGCCAGACGAGAAGTGTTTGACTCAGACAGAAGGCCGCGAACGCGGCCGCCGCACCGTAGACAGCCTCCATTTAGCTACCCCTCCAGTAGATGGTGCATCCTAGTAGCCGATGGCGAACCAATCAAAGGGCTGTGATCCGTCAATAGCATCATCTCGGTTAATCGTAAAGCTGCTTGCACTTACGGCGGTAACCGGAAGGACGTTCTTGGCACCGGCCGATGTTCTTATCACGGTAGCCATAAAGCAGGCGTTGGGAAAGTCCTCGTTGAACGAGAAGGCTTCCGCAGAGTCTTGGGTCGAGGATGCAGACCCCCACTGCATGATGAACGCACCCATGCGGGCGACGCCGCCAGCGACGTCAAGGATGGTGCCGATGGGGACGGAACCCATGTCCTGGCGGCGCATGTAGAGCACGCCGGTTCGCTCGTTTAGGGCCATCGTGCCCGGAGGGTTCGCCACGGTGAAAGGTGGCGCCGCGTCACCGTAGAGGATGACGTCGATATCGTTGCGCTTCATTCGTCTTGGCATAGGTCCTCTCCTTTATGCGCCCCACCAGTCGATGGTCTGCATCACAGCACGACCGCCTTCCAGGCGAAGTCCACGTCCTGCGTGGGGTTGACATCGACGTGGATGGTGAAGTTGGCAGCGGTGTAGGTGTCAATGTAGAACTCAGAGGCCGCCCCCAGGCTCTCCATCGGCGTGACCATGATGTCGCCAGCGGCAGGCGTCACGTCGAGGCCGTGGGCGACGACGATGGCGACTTGGCCGTTGACCAGGGTGGCCGTGCCGCTGTTCTCGGTG
>SDBV01000430.1_pt1 | contig 60434 bp, 50 predicted proteins | sample 2277081 | NCBI WGS metagenome assembly SDBV01 (sample SAMN10402039, study PRJNA504765) | marine sediment metagenome | isolation source: marine sediment core GS10_PC15, 223 cmbsf | place: Arctic Ocean: Southern Knipovich Ridge | collected 2010
GGGAAACTTCCCGCGATCTTGATTTCCGGGTCGCGGTTGCCCTGACAGAACACAAGGGGCAAGGCCACGGCAAGCAAAATGGGAAAACGGCAGAATCTGGTAATCATCGGTTTGTCCCCAGCGAAGTATTGGTAATAGGTTTTCCGTTCCAGGATAAATGGCTCGAAATGAATCTGCCCACATGTGCAAATGAGTGAATCGACAGTCAAGAACCGGGAAATGGCCGGCCACTGCCGAGAACTGTCCAATTATGTGCTTACTGACACAAGATTCCCGCCACTGACTGTAAGTCGTCATAAATATACTGGACAAATAAAAGTAAAGTGTCCTGCTTAGTAATTGCAACTGATTTCTCCGTTCTTCTTTCCCGGGGTTATAATTGCTAAACTTGTTTTGCAGGGGTACAGCCTGTTTCTGCTTAGACCCGGAAAATCGTTGATACTTCTGATGAGAGCGGATATTTTTGCGGGGACGACAGGAATCTCTTGATGCAAGCCGGAGATACGAACGATTTGGCTTAGAATCGAAGAATAAGGCTATCTTATGCATGTTCAATTTTGAGATGGGAACATCGGTTGCAATGAGTAAAAAGGACCAGCTAAAAGTTACAGAATCGATCTCCCGGAGGAAATTCCTCGCTACCGGCGCTGCACTGTCGGCCGTTTGTGTGGCGATGCCCGGAGATCAAAACTCGGCAGCAACAACCAAGACCGGAGAAGAGTGTATGGAACTGAGAGTTGCCGGTGCTCAACTACCCGTCAAAGAGGACATCCGCGCCAACGTGGCTCTGATAGAAAACGCCATCGATTTTGCGGTATCAGAAAAAGCGGACATCTTGCTGACCCCCGAAGGCTCACTGAGCGGTTACACCCACCAGTTTGACCAGGCGCAACTGGAGCGAGCCCTGCAAGTGGTAACGACTAAAGCCAGGCAAGCGGGACTGGCCCTGGCGCTTGGCACTTGCTTCAACGAACCGCTGGACGGTAAGTGTTATAACCAGATGCGCTTCTACGGATCAGGCGGAGAATATCTGGGATTCCACAGCAAAACACTTGTCTGCGGCACACTGACTAAGCCCTATCAGGGAGAAATAAACCATTTCTCCGTGCAGCCGTTAAGAACATATTCGCTAAACGACATAAAAGTGGGCGGGCTTATCTGCAACGACCTGTGGGCCAATCCCGGTTGCACCCCCCAGGACGATCCGCACCTTAGCCAGCAACTATCGCGCATGAAGGTCCGTATTGTGTTCCACGCAGTCTATGGCGGGCGGGATGACAGCCAGTGGAGCGATGTGAACTGGAACTACCACGAATCCAACTTGCGGATGCGAGCAAAAGCCGGAGCCTTGTGGATTGTGACTGTGGATAGTAGCGAGCCGGTCCATTTCCGCTGTAGCGCACCCTCTGGGGTGGTTGATCCCCAAGGCAACTGGGCCTGTCGGGCAAAGGACACCGGAGAACAGTATTTCGCCCACACCATTCGTCTGTAAGATTCGGGTAAACTCTGCTTGGTAAGCCATGGCCGGAACAGAGCCGGATATAAAACAATTACAGGTTAATACGGATGACTCGATTCTGACCGGGAAAGAGAAATCATCTCGCTCTGAATTAAAAACGAAGCTGCATAGTTTGATGGCGGGCCCGACGATACCATTTTAAAACTTTTCTGCGGGATATGCCGCGGGAGTTGGTTGAACAGATTCAGGCGGTGGCGGCTTAAAACCACTGTTATCAGCTGGACTCGTTTTCGGGGAGCAGGTCAGTCTCTTATAGCTCTCAGCTATTGGGCTAAAGCTGTCCAAACTTGTTCTCAAAGGGGTATAAGTTGCCTGCTGTCACTTAATCTTGGTAGCCTGCATTTTTTGACCGCCCTGATCCAACACCAGACCAGTCAATTTCCCGCTCGAATCCGACTCGAAACTTATCTTGGCGTCCACAACCTTGTAGAAAAACACGGTTTTCGATTCCGGAAAAACCTGGAAGGCGGGCTGGCCGGTAAGCTGAACCATAAGCCTGTCCTGGTTCAGCTCAACGTAGAATGTTACTCCAGGCTGCATTTCGTAAATGCCGACATATCTGCTCAAGAACTCCGCTGTGAGCCTGGTTTCCTTTGGTGATGACTCTTGTCCGGGCTTGAGTTCCTCTTCCCGCCGGACCGCTCTGATGTCTTTACCGTTTTGGTGCAGGGTCAAATGCGTTACTGCCCCCTCGTCATCCAGGCCGAAAGTTATTTGTGCATCCACCACCCTGTAGAAAAACTCCGTCTCCGACTTGGGGAAAATCTGAATGGCGGGCTGCCCGGTAAGCTGGATCATCAGCTTTCCTTCTTCGAGGTCAACTGTAAAAGTCAGTTGGGGCCTGCCCTCGTATTTGCCCACATAGCGGGCCAGGATCTCTGTGTCCAACGGGATTTCATCAAAAGCTGACTCGGGCAGATAGTTCGCCCCCTCGCGGACCGCCGTCGTAACAGTCCCGGCCTGGTGCAGCACCACATGGGTTACCTCGCCCTGGTCATTTCGGCCAAAAGCGAATTGCGCATCTCTTTCTTTGCGGAAAAACTCGGCTTTCGACTTGGGGTAAATTCGATAGGCGGGCTGGCCGGTCACCTGGAACGTAAACCGGTCTTCGTCCAACGTGAAGGTAAAGGCTATTTGAGGACTTAGCTCATATTTGCCCGCATATTGAGCTATAATCTCGCGGCTCAGTTCAATTTCGCTGGGCGGGAGCGCAAGTTCCTTTAGCTGATATTTCTCTTCGAGAATGTGCAGGCCAATCTCATCTATATCCAGGTTGGTATGGTTTGCATTAGCCAGCACCACCACGCCAATAGCCTTGTCCTTACGAAATCCGATAAAGCTGTGGTAGCCGCCAGTGCCCCCGTTGTGCCACTTTATCTCCGCATCGTATCTGTCCGAAGTTACCCAGCCAAGACCGATTTTGTTTTCACCCTCCATGCTCATTCTGGCGCGATGGGTCATTTCCATGGCCGGAGCCAGCTTGGTTTCAATCAGACCCATGTTGGCTGCCAGGAATTTAAGCATATCGTTGGCCGTGGACCGCAAGGCGCCCGCACCGGCCAAGGTGGGTATGTCCCAGTTCTTGACTACCCGGCAGCCATAACCATGCCCGGGGGCCAACCGGATGTCAAGCTCATCACCGAGCGTAATGCCGGTACTTTCCATCCCCAGGGGCGCGCAGATTCTCTGAATAACCAGCGACTCGTAGTCGGTTTTTGCCGCCAGCGAAAGACAGTGGCCCAGCAGGCCCACTCCCAAATTCGAATATTCGCTGCTGGAACCCGGCTCGGCGGTCAATTTATAACCGACAAGAAATGCGTACATATGCTCTACTGTATAATCCTGATAGGGATTGGCGGGATCAGCGGGATGGAAATTGTTGGGCATCCGCGGTAATCCCGAGCTATGGGTGGCCAGCTGCTCAAGCGTGATTTTTTTCCCCTCGTACTGCGGAACCGCTATTATGGCCGGGAGGTATTGCTTGACGGGGTCCTCCAAACTGATACCATCATTCAAGGTCATATCGGCCAGGAGGATCGAAGTAAAAACCTTGGTCACTGAGCCAATCTCGAAAACCGTGTTGCCATCCGGCCGGCGATTGTCGCCCGGGCTGAATGTGCCGTGGGCAATTACCTGGGTGCCGTTTTCACTCACAACGCCCACCACGATAGCGGGAGCCACCTTATACGTCTCGATCCGCTCTCGCAGGATATCCCTGATTTCCTGCTCCTTCTCATCAGATAGTATCGCGCTGAGGGCCGGCTGCGGGGCGAAGAGCGTTGACAGTAAGATCGGCAGCAGGATGTACAGGAAGGGAATCGGCGCTTTTCGCATAATTGGACTCCAAGTGATTGTTGAGCATGTTGAAATGGCATTAATCAGAAATATACTACTATTACCAAGACCTCACTATTGCAATTTTAGTTCCAACTTTTTTCAGGCGCTCCTGCGCGCGAGTTTGCCGCCGATGACAATGCGGAGGATGTCAGGCGAAACAAGCCGTTTTGGATCAATCCACCAGCGATTGAATACAACGTTGATTTAAATGGCGGGCCCGACGATACTTTCTACCGGCGCAACGGCGGCGGGAATGACTAGGAGCTAAGCATGGTGAGGATGGTTTCAGCCGGGCTGATGGGTCTGGACTATGGCCGACAAGTCAATCCAGCTGCGGCCGGCCGTGCTGGTTGTGGATCGCGCCAGAAACAAAAAAGCCACCCGGAGGCGGTAATTTGTCCTTCAAAAGGATTGTATTTTCTCGTTAATAGTTGTAATGTTCTTGGAGCATAATACACGGAAACATATCTAATTATCATAAGAATAATCGTTTTCTGAAAAAAACCGATTAATGGAAGCCGTTAGTAGCTAGACGACAATTGTTGATCATATTGGCATCCCCCATTTTAGGAGGAAAAAATAAAATGAATCTAAAACAAGTAATAGTAAATTGGGGATTCTGGGGTATTGTTGTAGGTTTGGCTGGTGCGTTCATTGCCATTTATAGTACATTTAACAAGCCAACGCCCAATCTTGAATATAGGATGATTTCAAGTACAAATGTCTTTGATGTCCACAGAGAATTGCAAGAATTAACTATCCTATTTGAAGGAGCAGATATTGAGGAAAAGAAATTAAATTTAAGAATATATTTGATTCGAGTTGAGAACAACGGAAACACACCTATAAGAAAAAACGACTTTTATGAAATACAATGGGGTGTTGAAATTGAGAATGGAGACATTGCAGGAACCCCAAGAGTCGTAAATGCAAATGATGATTTCATTTTGAATAATATTAAGCCCAAAGTAGTCAATGATAGGAAAATATTATTTAATAAAATTATACTTGAGGATGATAAATTTTTTGAAATTGAGTTTGTAATATTGCATAGTAAAAATGCAGAACCCCAAATTACTCCGATTGGAAAAATAATTGGACAAGAAAATTTTATTTTTACAGAGGAGGCCATCGATTTCGAAAAAGATGAGCTTAATGAAAGAAAAGATTATATTGAGTTGTTAACAGGTATTATCCTCATATTATTTGCGGCAATAGTATATAGTTTACGTATTACTGCCAATTACAGAAAAAATATAAAAAAGTATCAGGAGGACCTCCTAGGGACATTACATGAGTTGAAAAAGTCAAAAGCAAGCCATTTGAAAGTCCTAAAGGCGCAAAACAAACATTTAAAGGATTATAAAGCTGACTTAGAGGAAACTTTAGAGGTTAAAGAAAAGTATGTATCGCTTCTAAATAAACTTCAAGGAGAGCAAAAGTGAAACGCCCCTCAAGCTAAAATAGAATGAACTTGTAGCGTTATAAACAATGAATCCTATTGGAGCTATAATTGTAGTAATAAGAAATCACATCAAACTATTTCGGTCACTGTCTAATTCTGTCCACCCTATGTCCCCCTACTGATATCATTTTATACCCGAATCTCATCCGCTGTATATCCGCTGTGTAGTGCGGATTTCTGGTCAAAAGTGGGCATTTCTGAGTCATTTGACACAATATAAAAAACGCCGCTCAACCTCGTAAGTGCAGGATGATGCGGCGTTTTATATGGTACCCCCTGCGGGACTCGAACCCACGACCTACTGATTAGAAGTCAGTTGCTCTATCCAGCTGAGCTAAGAGGGCAAAAATATTTAAGATGCGCTATTTCTTGACTTTCGGAGCCAGAAAAGCGGAATATCCCATATCTGTATTCAGAATGTGGCTTTCTACCCATTCAGTAAGGAAGTCTCTTATCTCCAGCGCCAGATCGTGACGGCTCTCCGAGAATTTCCGCTTGAACTCGTCAACCCGGGCCTTGAACCTCCGGTGCTCCTCAACATGCCGCTCCAGGCCGTGGAACCCATACTTTGCCATCAGGTATTCTTCGCTGGAAAAATGAAACAGAGTGTAGACATGCATCTTGGTCAAGGCGAAATCAATATCTACACTTTCGCCTTTGTCCAGGGCGCCGTTCAAAGCAGCCAGCAGCTTGAACAGTTCCTTATGCTGATCGTCCAGCGCCGGCACTCCGACGCTGTATTCAGCTTTCCACTCAGGCACAAGAAACCTCCGGCACAAGGTTACGGTGCTGCTACTGGAGAATAAAATATCTGGATTTAACGATATCTGCAAGTCTTTAGCAGTCTTTGCGAAGCTTTCTCATCGAGGCAATGTGCCATTTTTGTGAATTTTCCGTAGCTTAACCGCTTGCTAATGCGCTCATCACCACGGTACGGTTGAATGGTCCTTGAATAAACTATCATTCAAAGCATTTTCTTCATTGCGGGTTGTTCCAGTGTCTTCCTGCTATTAAATTCATAAATATCAATTGCGTTTCCCTTCGCTTTTCCGATCAGGCACTAACCATGAGTAATAAAAATTCCGCCAAAAAGGAAGGTAGTGATGATACTGTCGAAAATTCCGCGCTCATCCCTGGCACTGCTCCTGTTCTGTGGTGCGTTGCTCCACTCTTCGGGCAAGGCCGCGGGGCCCGGCTTGTCAGCCCTGTTTCCGGAAGAAGCTCTTACGGAAATGCTGCCCGCGCACGGAGCTTGGAATCCATTCCCGCGCTATGACGACCGCGAGTTCTGGCAGGGCCTGCCGCGGAATACAATCGACTCACAGCTTAAGCGGGCGGAAAAACATATCGGGCAGCCCTGGCCCCAGTTACCGGCGACTCTTTACATGGAGTTTGCCATCAACGGTAACCGCTCGAAATTCGAGGCTCCCTATTTCGGACGCAGGAGCAGGCTGGCCGATCTGGTGGTGGCCGAGTGCATGGAGGGCAGTGGCAGGCTGATCGGCGAAATTGTCAACGGCCTGTGGCTTATCATGGAAGAGTCGAGTTGGACGCTGCCGGCCCACATTGGCCTGCAGCGCGTGGGAAAAGGCCTTCCCGACCTGTCCGAGCCAATCGTGGCGCTGTTCAGCGCCGAGACCGCCGCCCTTATCGCCTGGACCGTTTATCTGCTCGAAGACCAACTGAATGAGGTCTCCCCGCTTATCGTACCGCGCTGCAAAAAGGAAGTAAAAGAAAGAATACTCGATCCCGGCCTGGAACGCGACGATTTCTGGTGGATGGGTTTTGAGGGGAACCATATCAACAACTGGAACCCGTGGATAAATTCCAACTGGCTGGCCTGCTTGTTGCTTTTCGAGGACAGCCCCCAGCGCCGGACCAGGGCAGTGGCTAAAATCATGCGCAGCCTGGACGTGTTTATTAACAGCTACCATGTTGACGGTGGCTGCGATGAAGGTCCCTCCTACTGGGGCCGGGCCGGAGCCAGCCTGTTCGATTGCCTGGAATGGCTCCATAGCGCCAGCGATGGCAGGATTGACATATACGGCAACCCCCGTATCCGGAACATGGGACGTTATATCTACCGGGCTCATATCAATGAGCGCTGGTTTATCAATTTCGCCGACGCCTCGGCGAGAGGCGGGATCAGCCACGAGCTGGTCTGGCGCTATGGACGCAAGATTGAGGACAGGTTGATGGAGGGGTTCGGGGCATGGGCCGCCAAAAGTGCACTGGAAAAAAGTCCCGCACCAGGCGGGTATCTCAGCAGACGGCTCTGGTCGCTGGTTAACCTTAAGGACCTGGCCGCCGCCGAGGGCCGCCAGCCGTTTGTGCGCGATGCCTGGCTGGAAGGAATCCAGGTGATGGCCGCACGGGAAGAGCAGGGCAGCGCGGATGGGTTTTACGTGGCTGCAAAGGGTGGGCACAACAACGAAAGCCACAACCACAACGATGTAGGTAATTTTATCGTATACTTTGACGGGAATCCGGTACTGGTGGATGCCGGAGTGGGAGTTTATACGGCTAAAACTTTCAGCAGCACACGCTACGAAATCTGGACCATGCAGTCCGCCTACCATAACCTTCCGATGGTAAACGGAGCGATGCAGCAGCCGGGCCGTGAATTTGCCGCCAGCGATGTCAGCTACAAAGCCGATGACAGCAGTGCCAGCTTAACTCTGGAACTGGCCGGAGCTTATCCGGAAGACGCCGGGATCGAAAGCTGGCGGCGTACTATCTCTCTGCAACGGGGCCGTGAAGTGACAGTGGAGGATAAGTTTACCCTGGCCAGGCGGGATGGCGAGCTGATGATGAGCCTGCTGACCCCTTGTGCGGTTAAACTGAATGCCGATGGAGTTATAACTCTGGAGGGGAATAACAAAAGCGGTTTTTTTGCTGTAAAAGCACACTACGACAAGAGACTCAGCCCGGAGGTTGAAACACTGGAACTGGATGACAGCAGGCTAAATGCTTCCTGGGGCGATAAGCTCTACCGGATAACGCTCCGCGCCCCGGCTGATTCTCCTGAAAAAGACAAATGGACGCTCAGACTGACACGCTGAGCAATGCAACTCGCGGGCGGCACGGCCGGCTCAATTCTCCCAGGGATTGAAGCCGGTTATGTCCGCGATATCCATATAGTCTATTATTTTAGTCATAACCTCTCTCACATCTTCAACTTGCAGCTTTGAGCGCGGGTTCTTTTCCGCATAGTCCTTTAGTGTTTCTGATATGCTTTGTATCAACTGTTTTGTTAATACGTCTTTCTCTCCTGCCAATTCTTCCATTCTCATCTCCTGGCTGTAATGCTGGCAGTGGAAACTTAAGCATCTTATCCTATAACAGCTTTTTAATAATAATGTGCCACAGATTCTTTTCAATATAAATTCCAATCGAAAAGGATTACTCGCGGCTTGCCGCGGGGTAAGCTGTTGCATTTGCAGGATGAGAAGCATAAATCCCCCCTGGCCCCCCTTTGGAAAAGGGGGGAACATAGCCGTAGCAAAGGATGAGAGGTAAAATTCCCCCCTGGAAAAGGGGGTGTCCACGATGAAATCGGGACGGGGGTTGTTGCCTCCCCCTTTGCCAAAGGGATTGAGCGGGGATATTTCAGCTACCTCGCAGCTCTGCCGCAGGGTAATTCATTTGGTTTTGATAAAAAAACGGCGGGCAACAGCCCGCCGTCTCTTATCAATCTCACCACCCCACCCCACCCGTATTTTTCAAAGGTAGCCCAGGGATTCCAATATGTCGCGCCCCTCTTCGGAGATCATCTCCGGGTCCCATGGCGGGTCAAACGTCCAGTCCAGTTCCGCCTCATCTATCCCATCGGCAAGCAGCGCGGCTTTTTTAACCCTGTCCTCTATCAGCGGGGCCGTGGGACAGCCCATCGAGGTCAGCGTCATCAGAATAATCGCCGTGTTGCCTATGACCGAAATATCATAGACCAGCCCCAGGTTAACCACATCGATTTCAAATTCCGGGTCCTCCACAGTCTTGAGGAATTCCCTGATTTTATTGGGATCGACCTTATTCATGGCTCGTTTCCGTTTCTGTTGGTTCCGTTTTCCAGCGAGTCTTTCAGCGCCATCCAGGCCAGCAGGGCACACTTGATCCGCACCGGGAACTTGCTCACTCCCTGCAACGCCTCAACATCTCCCAGGTCCTCATCCGGCTCGCCGCCGCGCATCATCTCCCTCACCCGATCCACCAGCTTCAGGGCCTGCTCGCGGCTCATATCCCTCACCGCCTCGGTCATCATCGATGCCGATGCCTGGCTGATACTGCAACCATGCCCGGCGAAACAAATCTTGTCAATTTTTCCGCCCTCGCCATCCAGTTCCACGGACAGCAGAAGCTCATCGCCACAGAGCGGGTTCTCGTGCTTTACACATCGGCCCGCTTCTCTCACTTCCTGCACGCTGCAGTTGTTGCGCGGGCTACGGTAGTGGTCCAGGATAATTTCCTGGTAAAGGTCATCGAATTCCACTCGGTCATGCTCCGCTAAAAAATTTGCGCATTCTGTGAATACCATCCACCAGCAAATCTATCTCGCCCGTGGTGTTATAGATGTAGCACGAGGCGCGGTTGGTGGCCACCACGCCAAGCCGTCTCATCAGCGGCTTGGTGCAATGATGCCCCGCCCTTATCGCAATTCCCATCCCATCGAAATAAGTGCCCGCATCGTGAGGATGGATAATCCCCCCGCGCCCATCGCCGACATTGAACGAGAACGTTGCCAGCCGGTGATCCGGGTCCCGCGGTCCGAACAGGGTAAAATCATCCAGTTCAGCAAAGCGCTCCAGCGCATATCTGCTCAGCTTGCGCTCGTGCTCCCGCACCCGCTCCATCCCGATAGCCCGAAGATAATCGACAGCCGCACCCAAGCCGATTGCCTCGGCCAGCGGCGGTGTACCCGCCTCGAACTTCCAGGGCGACTCGATCCACTTGCTGCCCTCCAGACTAACGTCAAGGATCATCCCGCCGCCGCCCATGAACGGCTCCATCTCCTCCAGTAGCTCGGGACGGGCTATCAGTGCGCCCAGTCCCGACGGGCCCAGCATTTTGTGGCCCGCAATCGCCAGGAAATCCGCATCCAGCGAGCTGAAATCCACCGGGGTGTGGGGCACAAGCTGCGCCCCGTCCACAAGCACCAGCGCACCAACTCGCTTTGCAGCCTTAATTAACTCTCCCAGCCCGTTAACCGTGCCCAACACGTTGGACGCCCCGCTGACAGCCACCAGTTTCGTGCTCGATGTCAGCATGCTGTCCAAGTCCGTAAGGTCGAAATAACCCTCATCGGTAACAGGAAGGTAATCCACAGCGAAGCCACTATCACGGGCGGCCATTTGCCAGGGAACCATGTTGGAGTGATGTTCCGCCACCGTGGCCAGAATCCTGTCGCCGGAGCCCAGATTGCGCCTGGCCCAGGCATAAGCCACCAGGTTGATCGCTTCGGTGCAGTTGCGGGTAAATACCACTCCGGAGGGTTCCGCGCCCAGGAACGAGGCCAGCTTTTCCCTGGCTCCCTCGTAGAGTTCGGTAGCTTCCTCGCTCAGAGTATGGACTCCCCTGTGGGGGTTGGCGTAGTGGCGAGTGTAGCAGTCCACCAGCGCGTCTATTACAACCTTCGGCTTCTGGCTGGTGGCAGCCGAATCCAGATATACCAAGGGCTTGCCCTTGACCGTTCTTCCAAGGATCGGAAAATCCTCGCGGATTCTCTCCACGTCAAGCTCCGGGATTTGTTCCCGGTCCGGCTGTTTGTACTCAGCCGCTGTGGCCTGGGACTGGTTCATCGGGCTGCTGTTTCCTCCTGAAGTTCCGGCTCGCCGTACTGCTCACGAACTGATTTGTAACCCTGCTCCTCCAACTCGCGGGCCAGCTCCGGTCCACCGCTTTTGACTATTTTACCATTGAGCATAATATGGACCACATCCGGGTCCAGGTAGTTCAGGATACGCATATAGTGCGTGATCACCAGAAAACCGATCCCGGGTCCGCGCATGGCGTTAACCGACTCGCTCACTATCCTCACCGCATCGATATCAAGACCGCTGTCGGTTTCATCCAGGATGGCCAGTTCGGGTTCCAGCAGGGCCAGTTGAAGAATCTCGTTGCGTTTTTTCTCCCCGCCACTGAAACCTTCATTGAGGTTACGGCGGGCAAAGGCCTTATCCATACCGAGCAGCTTGAGCTTGCCGTCCAGCAGCCCGCGGAATTCCCGGGGTTTGATATCATCTTCCCTGCGGGCGTTCAACGACTGGCGCAGGAAGTTCATCATCGACACTCCCGGCACCTCCACCGGATACTGGAACGCCAGGAACATGCCCAGCCTGCTCTTTTCATCGGCCTCGAGCTCCGTTACATCCTGGCCCTTGAACAGAATCCGGCCCTCAGTTACCTCGTAGGAGGGATGGCCCATCAACACGTTGGCCAGGGTAGATTTACCGCTGCCGTTCGGCCCCATCAGCGCATGCACCTGCCCACGCGGCAGCTCCAGGTCCACTCCCCGCAGTATTTCGGTTCCCTCCACGGAGGCGTGAAGGTTCTCCAGTACGAGAATCGGTTTGCTCATCTTTGCCTCTTTACCCTGTTAAGTAATGTTAACTAATATTGCTCCATTTTCAACCTTGACCTGATAGGTCCTCAGCGATCCCACCGCCGGCAGGGTTATCGCTTCGCCGCTGGCCAGGTCAAACCTCGCTCCGTGACGGGGGCACTCGATAGTGCTACCCTCCACAAAACCCTCGGCCAGACTGGCTTCCTCATGAGTGCAGGTATCGTCCACCGCGTACAACTCTCCCCCGGCGGTCCGTACCAGCGCAATCGCCCGTCCGCCACAAGTTACACGCATGGCTGCTTCCGGCGTTATTTCTTCCTCCAATGCCACCCGGATAAAGCTCAATCTCCCGCCTCCAGCTTACGAAGAATCGACTCGGCCAGCAGCTCATGCATCCCCGACCACTGTGCGCGGCCCAGCACCTCGTTGAAAAAACCGAAAACAAGCAGCCGCCCGGCCTCGTCGCGGGGTATCCCCCGGCTCATCAGGTAGTAGAGCTGCTCCTCGTCCACCTGGCCCACGGTGGCCCCGTGTGTGCAGCGCACATCGTTGTTCTCAATCTCCAACTGCGGATTGGTGTCCGCCTTGGCGGTGCGGCTCAGGGCCAGGTTGCGGTTAGCCTGATACGCGTCCGTGTGGCGCGCTCTTGGGCGTACCTTGATTGTCCCATAGTAGACCGAGCGGGCATGGCCGTCCAGCGCCCCCTTGTAGAGCAAATCACTGCGGGTGTGTTCGGCCAGATGGTCCTGGACTGTCCAGTGCTCGAAATGCTGTTTGCGATGAGCGAAATAAAGACCGAGCATCACACTCTGGGCGCCCTGGCCGGCCATCTCGCATTCCTTCCAGGTACGGGAGAAATCTCCCCCCAGCGTGACCAGCATGGTGTTGAGCCTGGCGTTGGCCGCCAGCGTGGCCTTAACCGTTGAAAGATGGCGCACACCCTCACCCCAGTCCTGCCAGGTCACCCATCCCACGGTCGAATCCTCGGCGGCGTATAGCTCAGTGACAGGATTTACCAATGAAGCCTGTTCAATTGGCGATGAGGTGTAAATATCGTTAAATACAACTTTAGCCCCGCGTCCAACCACAACCACCGTGCGCGGCTGGATTAAGGCTCCCTGCTCTGTTAGCCAGTGCAGCGACTGCAATGGGGCATTCAACTGAACACCGGCCGGAACATACAGGAAAGTTCCCCCCCTGTGAAGAGCCAGGGAACGTGCAGTAAAAATATCCGATGCACCCACCAGCATGCCCAGCCTGGGACGGATAAGCTCCTCGTGTTTTGCAATCGCAGTTTCGAGGTCGGTAAAAATAACTCCCTTTTCCCTGGCTTCCTTGCTGAGTTCAGCGCTGAAAAGAGCGCCATCGGCATGGACCAGCTTGCCGCCGCTCTCCGTGCCGGATAGCTCCAGTGCGCTACTTGCCCGTGAGGGTAATCTTTCCAGCGCCACCTCGCTACTGTCGTGCTCCAACCGTCTGTACTGCTCCGGATTCAGCAGATCGAGATCAGTGTAGCGCCAGTACTCGTCGCTGCGCCTGGGTGCCTCCAGAGCCTCCGCGCGCTCCCATGCCTCGCGTCTGAGTTCCGCCAGCCAGCCCGGGCTTTGTTCGGCCGCAACCTCGATTGCTCGTTCTGTGACTGTACTGTTTGCCATGTACATAGTTCCATTCACGGTTTACGGTTTATGCTAACTGTTTATCCACAGGGTTCCCTACTCAGCCCACCGAACCTTCCATCTGAAGCTCAATCAGACGGTTAAGCTCCACAGCGTATTCCATGGGCAGTTGCTTTACAATCGGCTCCACAAATCCCCTGACAATCAGCGCAGCCGCCTGCTCTTCATTCAACCCACGGCTCATCAGGTAAAACAACTGCTCATCGCCGATCCGGGCCACCGTGGCCTCATGTCCTATTTCCACATCTTCCTCGGCGATATTCATGTACGGGTAGGTATCCGAACGCGAGTTCTCATCTATCAGCAGAGCATCGCAACGCACGTTGGCCTTGCACTTCTGTGCCCCCGGCAGCACCTGGACCAGACCCCGGTAACTGGTACGTCCATTGCCCTTGCTGATCGACTTGGAGACAATCAGCGAGCTGGTCTCCGACGCTGCGTGGATCATCTTGGAACCCGTGTCCTGATGCTGGCCCTCGCCGGCCATGGCCAGACTGAGCACCTCGCCATGGGCCTTGCGCCCTTTTAGAATTACCGAGGGATATTTCATGGTGACCCGGCTGCCCAGATTGCCGTCCACCCACTCCACCACCGCATTTTCCTCGGCCACCGCACGCTTGGTCACCAGATTGTAGACATTACTCGACCAGTTCTGGATTGTGGTGTAGCGAATCCGCGAGTGGGGCATGGCTATCAGTTCCACCACAGCCGAGTGCAGCGAGGCACTGGTGTAAACCGGAGCGGTGCAGCCCTCAACGTAATGCACGTAACTGCCTTCATCGGCAATAATCAGCGTCCTCTCGAACTGCCCCATGCTCTCGGCGTTGATCCGGAAATAAGCCTGAAGCGGCACCTCGACCCGCACCCCTGGTGGTACATAAATAAAACTGCCTCCGGACCAGACCGCGGAGTTGAGCGCGGCCATCTTGTTGTCCCCCGGAGGGATCACAGTGGCAAGATACTTGCGCACCATCTCCGGATACTCCTTAAGGGCCGTGTCCATGTCGCAGAAAATGACGCCCTTTTTTGTGAGGCCTTCCTGTACCTTGTGGTAGACAACCTCACTCTCGTACTGGGCGCTGACTCCGGAGAGAAACTTGCGCTCGGCCTCCGGGATACCCAGCCTGTCGAACGTATTCTTGATTGATTCGGGGACCTCATCCCAGGAGCGGCCCTGCTTGTCCGTGGCGCGCAGGAAATAGAATATATCCTGGAAGTCAATTCCGCTCAGGTCCGCACCCCAGCCAGGCATTGCCTTGCGCTGGAAACGCTGGAACGCTTTGAGACGGAACTCGCGCATCCATTCCGGCTCGCTCTTCATAAAGGAAATCTCCTCGACAACCTTTGTGCTCAAGCCTTTCTTGGGCTTGAAAACATAGCTTTCAGGGTCGCTCCAACCCCATTTTTCCTTGTATCTGCTGAGAGGATCTATCTCGAGAACCTGCTTTTCTTCACTCATAAAACCTCCGCCGCTTATTATTACACTGCGTCTTAATCTCATACCGCAAAGATTAATAGGCACTCAAACCTATAAATGGCTGGTCACTGTGTAAAATACTTAACCAACCAGTCCACCCTGCCGCGCTTGATAAAATACATCCCGGAGAACTTCATCACCTCGCGCACCCGCTGACGGTAGTCTTTGCGGTAGCAGTGCGAGGGGCAGTCCTTGCATTTAGGCTTGGGATCAAACGCGCACATCTCAAGCCGCTTGTGTCCGTAGCTCAGCAGGTCCCTGCACTCTGAGCAGAGTTCCCCCTTGCCGGTCTCGTGATGGTTATTGCAATAGACCTCCACGAATTTGCTCAGCGTGGAAAATTCCTTGTCCTTGCGCTTATCCCACGCCCCCACCCTGTCCTTGTTTATCTCAAGCTTAGTCTGATTCGATAACATCGCCCCGTATCCCGATCTTGGTGTATTTATAGCTGACATTGCTCCCGCTGGCTGCGATGGCGTTTTTGACCATACTGGCCAGGCCGAAACAGCAGGGCACCTCCATGAACAGCACTTCCACCGAGTTGACATTGTTGAGCTTGAAAATCTGTGTCAGCTTGTCCAGATAATGCCCGGCATCATCCAGCTTCGGGCAGCCGATCATCACAACCTTGTCCTTAACAAACTCTCCGTGAAAATTGCTGTAAGCAAAAGGCGCGCAATCAGCGGAGATCAGGATATCAGCAGCGGAAAAGTAGGGCGCGTTGACAGGCGCCAGCATCAGTTGGATAGGCCAGTTACCGAGCTGCGACGGCACGGCCTGGACTTGAGCACTTTCCTGCTCTGGCTCCGGGCGCTCCAGCATCCGGCTCATCGACCCCGGACATCCTCCTCCGCCGTTACCCGGTGAGGGCGCATGTCCGCCGCTGGGTCCGTGTCCCATTGCCTTACTGACAATGTCCTCGATTTTCTGTTTTTCCTGTATTTTATTGAGGTACTGCTCCACCGCCTCCTCATCGAATTCATCCGCCGCGCGCTCCACAATTGTCAGCGCACCAGTGGGACAATCTCCGATACACGCTCCCAGGCCATCGCAATAAGTCTCGCTGACCAGTTTGGCCTTGCCATCTATTATCCGGATCGCTCCCTCGGCGCAGGAAGTGACACAATCTCCGCAACCATTGCACAAATCCTCTTCTATCTTAATGATCTTTCTGACTAGCTTTTCCATTGCCGTTCCTTATCCTCCCAGCCAGTTCCGGAAGTTTTGTTTTTGTAAGATATTCCCTCACCTGCGTATTGACATCTCCCAGCATGCCCCCGAAAATACAATCATTGCTGTTGCAGACTCTGGTGGTGCGAAAGCAATGCGTGTCATTCAACGGCCCTTCGATCGACTCGTAGATATCCAGCAAACTTACCTCGGCATAACTTTGCTTAAGAGAAAAACCTCCCTTGGGGCCCCGTACTGAATCCACCAGCCTCTCCCTGGCAAGGCGCTGAAGGACTTTCGATAAATGCGCCTCGGAAACACCCAGGTCCCCGGCAATCTCCTTAACAGAGACATGCTTTCCGGGCAAACCGGCCAGGTAAACCATCGTGTGCAGTGCCAGCGAGGCGGCTTCGGAAATCTTAAGCATAACAGTCCTTCCATGCTATTTAGTCATTTCGGTATTGCAATACCTATATAACTTATCAACTTGAACGAGGGTTGTCAAGATTTGTTGCTGATTTTCTTTAGAGGAAGTGGTTTTAACGGATCGTGTGTTCCACTCTGGAAGCACAGTTCGGGCAACTCATCCCCTTCACCGGGATTGTTACTTGTTCGCTGTCATTCATCCGCTTATATCCTAACATGTCTGTTACACATATAACACAGGGCCTCCGTCAACAAGCCGGAGACCCTGTATCCATAACAGATTTGCTTCAAAATCAATAACAGCTCAGCGTGCGGCCAGGAAGTTCTCGTTTACCTTTTCCCAGTTGATCACGCTGAAGAAATTCTCAATATACTCCGGCCTCCGGTTCTGATACCTGAGATAGTAAGCATGCTCCCAGACATCGATTCCCAGGATAGGCGTTTTGCCCTGCGAAAGCGGACTGTCCTGGTTTGGCGTGGCAACAATTTCCAAGCTGCCGCCGGAGAGAACCAGCCAGGCCCAGCCGCTGCCGAACTGATTGGCTGCCGCCGCTGAGAATTTTTCCCTGAAGCCATCAAAACCGTCGAATGCCGATTGTACCGCTCCGGCAACCTCGCCGCCGAAATCGAAACCCTTGCCCAGTGTGGGCCAGAACAGCGAGTGGTTGAAATGCCCGCCAGCGTGGTTACGCACTGCCGGCCTCACACTTTCGGGCAGGCCGTTAAGGCCTTTGAGCAATTCCAAGGCCGTTATACTCTGAAGGTCCGCATGCCCATCCAGCGCGGCATTGAGCTTGTCGATATACGCCTGGTGATGCTTGCTGTAGTGAATTTCCATCGTTTTGGCATCGATATGCGGTTCGAGTGCGCTGAAATCGTAACCTAGATCGGGTAACTTATGCTTTGCCATTTCCCTCTCCCTTCCATCACGTTGATCAGAAATAAACCTGGTAAACTCCCTAATGAGATTGTGTATCATTCCCGTTATTATTAATAGCGGTTTGATATCCCATCTGTCAAGACTAATTATCGGGGAAATGTATCGGAGGGGAACTACATAAAAAAAGAGCGGGATTGCTCCCGCCCTTTTATTAAGACCTTTGCAACCAGGTGCTACTGTGCGGCTTTCCACAGTCCATGAAGGTTGCAGAACTCACGGGCCGCCACCGCTGTGGCATCGGTTTTAAACTCAGCCACCGGTTTTTCTCCAGGATTGAGAAAACGGCGCATGACCATGTCCCCCGCCCGAAGTTCAATCCACTGAATAAAGTGCTTGTCTTCCATCGGATGTTCCACACTGCCGACAACCACCCTGTAGCCGCCATCTATTTTTTCGACTACCGGTACGTGCTTTTCCTGGGCTGCGTCCTGGGTGTTCTCCACAATTTGCGTCATAGGCTTACCGTGGAGCAGGAAATCTCCCTGGCCTTGCTGAAGCACCTCGACCATCATTTCCTGCTCACTGCACCTGTAAATATCTCCCCTGGCCGGCATAGCTACCTCCCGTACAATGTGATCAACATCCGTACAAGAAAAAGGCCCCGCTACAATGCGGAGCCTTTACAGATTTCCTGCTTTATAGCAGAGCCTTTACAGCGCTCAGTACCGCCTCGTAATCCGGCTCATCGGCCACTTCCGTAACCAACTGGAAGTAACTGACCTTGCCCTGTTTGTCCACAACCCAGATAGCGCGGGCCAGCAGGCGCAATTCCTTGATCATCACGCCAAGTTCCTGCCCGGCGGCGTCATCTCTGTGGCCAGAGAGCGCGGTGATATTCTCCGCCCCGTTGGCCTTCAACCAGCGGGCCTGGGCAAACGGCAGGTCCATACTGATTGTAACAAACTGTACGCCCTGAGCGCCCAGACGGCCGGCTTCATCGTTGAAGCGCTTGGTCTCAAGATCACAGACCGGCGTATCGAGCGAGGGCACGGCGATAAGCACCAGCACCTTGCCCTGGAATGAGGACAGCTTGACCTCGGAGAGGTCAGTGGCCAGCAGACTGATATCGGGCAACTGGCTTCCCTGCCCTGTTTCACTGCCCAGCAACGTTAACGGATTACCCTTGAACGTAACCGCTCCATGTCTTTCCGACATGAGTAGCTCCCTTGCTGAATGATGGTTATAAACTCTTCCCTTTCCCCAACCTTATGACATCCTGCCAACAATTCCAAAGCTACAGCGCCATAAGTCCTGATAAAATAAATAAGCCGCTAATTTTGATCAGTCAAGCCAACCTGCCGCTATTAATCCAAAAGAACAGTGGCCAAGTGCAGCGATTTGTCAGTTTGTGTTATTGTTTTCCAAAGTTATGTCCACGTTTCTTTTTTTGTGTCACATTAAGAAATCCCTTGACTATATGCAATGTATATGTTACATTATGATTAATATATGTTGCGTTATGGAATGTATACCTTCCTTTTTTCGGGATTAAGCTATGAAGAATAAAATCAAATTAGCTCGAGTCGAAAACAATCTCACACAAGATCAACTCGCTGGAAAAACAGAATGCACTCGGCAGACAATTGGTCTGATTGAAGCTGGAAAATTCAATCCTTCTCTTCAACTCTGCCTCGCAATTGCCAAAGCTTTGAACAAGTCACTCAATGATCTCTTTTGGATCGAGGAGGAATAAAATGATCAAAGATGAAAGAATTCAGTCATCAATGAGACACATCACTTCCCAGGGTTTCTTTATTTGGTTCATTCTGATGAATGTCTCTCTCTTGTACAGGCAATTCTATCTAAAACAACCAGTTGAGCAATATTGGGATCTGGCAGCGATATTTTTCATTGGTGCTATATTTGTATCAATCTCAATGTTCGGTCGAGGTGCAGTGCACAAGAATGCCATCCCGAGACTTTTTAAATGGATGGCTCCCTTCATCCTCATCGGAGTTGTCGCTTCGACTTACATTCAAGGGAATATTACGTCGATAAATCAACTTATAGTGACGATCATATCGGCTGCGATTGGTTTATCTCTCGCCCTGGTAGTATGCTACATTCTCTACAAGAGGTGGGAAAGTAAAATTTAATGCCTCAAATGAAGATTAGGCTGCCTAATTAGGATTTATATAGTCTATATAAAAGCCCACATCTTCTTAATCTGTAGATCATTATGACTCAGCGATCAGCGCTGGCAGTTCGGGCAGAAAAACGTTGCGCGCTGCTGCTGGACTATCCGCTCCACAACCGCTGAACAGTGACGGCACGGCTGTGCCTTGCGCCCGTAAACTTTCAGAAACCGCTGAAACCCTCCGCTCTGGCCGTGGCTGTCCTGGAAATCCGAGAACGTGGTGCCGCAATTCTCAATAGCAAGTTCAAGGACCTGACGGGTTTGACTGTGCAGGAGCGTAACCTGCTTTTTGGTCAGCCTGCCCGCCGGTGTGCGGGGATCGATTCCACACCGGAACAGAATCTCGCAGGCGTAGATATTACCGATACCCACCAGCCGGTCCTGACGCATCAGCCACGGCTTGACCGGGGTAGTGGTAGCTCCGATAAGCTCCGCCAGCTTGCTGGCCTTGAACTCCGCCGACATCGGGTCCACGGCATCGGGAAGCAGCTCCCCGGCAGTGGATGCGATTCGGATAGTCCCAAAGCGGCGCATGTCATAGAACAGCAAACTCCCCCGGTCCAGCGCCATTCTTGCCCGAAGATGCTTCTCGCTCCGGCCATCGCGTCCGGAGCAGGCAATCAGCCTGCCTGTCATCCGAAGGTGAAAAGCCATCCAGAGGCTGTTATCGCCAGCTTTGCCGTTGGTCAGTTCCAAACCAATTTGTTTACCCAGCCGGGAAACCATACCGATCTTTCTCCCGGCCAGGCGGTCCACATCGATCCCTTCAAGCTTGGGGTCCAGCACTTCAAAGCGCTCCACCGTGCGGCCGGTAAGAAATGGAGCGAGCTGCCTGACAACGGTTTCAACTTCCGGGAGTTCGGGCATTATTTATTCCCCTGGCCAGTGGGCCCAAGGTTCACTCAAATGGCACGAACGGGCTGATCTCACGCAGGCGGTTGATAATGCCCGGCATGCGCTCAAGCACGTAATCGATTTCTTCTTCGGTCGTATAACGGCTCAGGGAAAAGCGGATCGAGCCGTGGGCCGCCGAATGAGGCACGTTCATCGCCTGCAACACGTGGCTGGGGTCCAGCGAACCCGAGGTACATGCCGAGCCGGATGACGCGCAGATACCAAAGTCATCCATCATCAGCAGGATCGACTCTCCCTCCACGTACTCGAAACTGACGTTGAGCGTATTGGGAATGCGGTTGGCGCCGTTTATCCGCACATCCTTACAGCTATTGATAATCCCATTCTCCAGTTTATCTCTAAGGCGCTGCTCACGGGTAGTCACTTCGTCCAGGTCCGACATCACCAGCTCCACCGCGGCTCCCAGACCGACAATTCCGGCCACGTTCTCGGTTCCCGCCCTTCGGCCATCCTCCTGATGTCCGCCGTGCAGCAGCGGTGGAAGATCTATTCCTTTGCGCACGAACAGTATACCTACCCCTTTGGGGGCATGAAGTTTATGCCCGGAGAGCGCCAGAAAGTCCACCGGGACCTTGCTCAGATCAATCGGCATCTTGCCCGCCACCTGAACGGCATCCGTGTGGAACAGCACACCGCGCGCCTTGACCATTTCCGCAATTTTCTCCACCGGGTAAAGCACGCCAGTCTCGTTGTTGGCCCACATCACGCTCACAAGTGCGGTATCCTCGCGGATCGCGCCCTCAAGCTCGTCCAGGTCCAGCGCACCCTGGGAGTCCACTCCCACTTCCGTAACCTCGTAGCCCTTTTTAGTCAGCCAGTGACCGACCTGAATCACGGCTTCGTGCTCCACCTTGGTGGTGACCACGTGACGTTTTTTCGGACCTGCGAGTTCCAGTGCCGCCATGATAGCCGTGTTGTCGCTCTCGGAGCCGCATCCGGTAAAAACTATTTCCTCTGGCGAGGCCTTTATCATATCAGCCACCTGTTGCCTGGCCCGGTCCATATCCGCGCGGACCCTACCGCCAAATGAGTGAATACTCGACGGGTTACCGTAGCGCGAGGTAAGGAACGTCTTCATCGATTCAAACACTTCAGGAGCCACCGCGGTGGTGGCATTGTTGTCCAGATATACCAGCTTATCCACCTATGCCTCCATCACTTGCAGTTCCGCGCTCACTTTTTCCCTTAACTTGGGTTCCACTACCGTCTGCAGGGTGAAACGCGCCATTCCGCAATCCGTGCAGGCGCCCTTAAGCTCCACGAGCACCCTGTTGCCGGAGATATCCACCAGTTCCAGATCGCCACCGTGCTTCTTCAGTTCGGGAATAATGTCTTCTTCGATGGTCTTGACGATCAGCTTCATTTTCTGCAGGTTGGTCATACCCGGGGGCTTATCGCCGTTCTCACTTTTTTCATCTTTCACCTTCTTGCCCCTGGCGTGCACTTCTTCCTCGCTCTCGGAACGGACATCGGCGATAATCTGCTCGATCTGGGGCACACAACCGCCGCAACCACCACCGGCCTTCGTATAGTTGGTAACCTCTTTGGCGCTCTTGAGGTCGTTTTCCGTTATCGCATCGCGAATCTTCTGCTCCGTAACACCGAAGCAGACGCAGACCACCTTCCCCTCCAGCTTCCTCTGCCCCACCGTACCTTCACGGTAGTTCTCTATTGCGGCCTCCAGCGCCTCGCGGCCCATTACAGAGCAATGGATTTTCTGATCCGGCAGCCCACCCAGGTAATCAACTATATCCTGGTTCGTAAACTTTTCCGCCTCTTCCAGCGTCTTGCCAAGAATCAACTCGGTAAGCGCGCTGCTGGTGGCAATCGCACTGCCACAACCGAAAGTCTGGAATTTGACATCGTCGATCCGCCCCTGTTCATCCAGCTTGAACATCAGTCTGAGCGCATCTCCGCAGGCCATCGAACCCACCTCTCCCACACCGTCGGGTTCCTTGATATAGCCAACATTTTTCGGGTTGCGGAAATGGTCCATAACTTTATCTGTGTAATCCCACATCTTGCACTCTCCACTTAAAAAACGGCCCGCTGCAAAAAAACGCGGGCGTCCGATGACATTTGCACGGACAGTTTGCATAAAATTATCAGTTACAAATGTAACATTAATGTCCGGTTTTGCAACATCTCATTTTCGATAAATATAAAAAGGCCGGTTTCAGTCATCTGTCGATGATTGAAACCGGCCCATTGAACTTGTATACCGGGTACCCCGGAGAGGGATTAGTGCTTCTTGCGGCGTTTGAGTTCCTGAATTTCCATTTTCACCAGGTCCAGCATTCCCTTGAGTTTGGACTCATGCTGCTTTTCCTGCTCGGCCAGCCACTCAAAAGTCGACCGGATAAATTCCCGCTCGGCCAATTTGGCTGATGAGAGATAGAACTCACCCGCGTCACGCTCCTTGGGAAGCATGCGCATCACAACCTCCAGCACGTTTTCCAGGTCTTTTATCTTTTCCTCGGGCGAAATATCGTCCTCGTCGTCATCGTGGTCCAGGCCGATATCGGGAATCACCTTTCCCCTGGCCTCGTCCATCTCCTGCTTGAGCAGTTCGAGGGTTACTCTCAGTTTCGACTCGTGCTGTTCCTCCTGGTTGGCCATCATCCCAAAAAGCACCCGCGCCATCTCGGATTTAGAATTCCCGGCGGCATTGCGGAAAACATCCCTGGCCTGCCGTTCCTTGGGGATGCAGCGCATAACCACTTCGATCATCCTGTCCAACTGCTTGATCTCGGATTTATCCATCTGCTCTGTCCCCCTCAGGATGGGAATGTTATTTTTCCGCCATAGTAACCGAGCGCCATCACCGTGGGAGCCATCGCCACCACGGTAACCGTATAAACCCAGAACCCCACATCCCCACCACCACCGTCCAGCGCGTACCTTAGAACCAGCACAACAATGAACTCCAGTACCAGCAGGATCGACAGATAGGTCTTCATCCTGTAGATGTGCGTCCAGATACCACTGTAGTTATAGTACCAGCTCAGTACGCCGGTAAATAGCGCCACCGGTGTGCTGAGAATCGCCAGAATAATATTGTAAAATGCAGCCTTCTCCAACACCGGGTCATCTACAAACAAGGCCAACAGTGAGAAAAGAGCAGCCGCAATGCACAGCCCTATCGGGAAGTGTACCGAGATTGGGTGCGGGTGCTCGCTCAGGATCCGCTCCGCCCACTTCGGCGGAGTCTTGATCAAGCTGCCAGCAGCAGCAGCAGCAGCCGCTTTCTCCTCCACAAGCTCGGCAATCGCCTCGAAACGCTCCATCACCTCCGGCCCATGGGGAGCGGCGGCCATGGCCCGGCTAAGGTCATGGCCGGCGTGATGAGTTTTTACGTGCACACCGTTACGCCAGAGTTTGCTGCCGCTAACGTCGTACACCTTTCCCTCATGGGCCACGTAAGACTTGTTCTCATCCTTGCCGTCGTAACCGTGGAGATCGTCCCTGGTCATTTCGCTCATCAAGTTCTCCGCATTAAGACTTGCGCGTAGTGTTTGCCCGGACAGCAAAACAATTTTCCGGCACCGGCTAGTGCCTTGTACAGATAATTTATTCTAACTTAGAAGTTCGACAGATGGTTGTCAATCTGTTTTGGACAGCAAATGGCGCGGCAATGCCGGTGCACACCTCGTCGCTTGCCAATTACGGTTCAATCTCTATGAGAATAAACCCCGTGCTAAGGGAAGATGTTGCAGGGTTCCCTTGCTAGAGAAAGGACAGCAAAGCCGGAGCCCCTCTTTTGGGAACCCCGGTCCAGTGCTGCAATCAGTGTCCTGAAACTATTCTAAAAGCGAACCTGAGCCCGTCGAGTGTAAGGTTCGGATCAACAGTATCGAACTGCCGGCTGTACTTGTCCAGCATGGTGACGAATCCCCCGGTGGCGATTACCTGGCATGGGGTTCCCCACTCCTCTTTCAGCTTTTCCACCAGCCCATCGATCTGGCAGATCGCACCGTAGAAAATACCGGACTGCATCATCGTCTGCGTATCCCGGCCTATCACCTTGGGTGGAGCTTCGATTTTGACCCTGCTGAGCATCGAGGCTTTTTTTATCAAGGACTCGGCGCTGGTGTTGATTCCCGGAGAGATAACGCCTCCCCGGTAAGTACCGTCGGCGGAAATCAAATCGAAAGTAGTAGCCGTGCCCACATCCACCACAATACTGTCCCTGGCGTAGCGCTCGCGCACGGCAACGGCGTTGGCCACCCTGTCGGCGCCCACGGCGCTGGGCGGCGCATCCACATCGAAAGCTATCCCCAGTTCTGTTTCGCCGGAAATAACCACCGGCTCAACGTCAAAATAACGCCGCCCCAGCTTATCAAACACATAGGTGAGCGTGGGTACAACAGACCCGACCACAACCCCGCTGACCTGGTTTTCCGCCCCGGCGCGCTGAAGAATCGAGAGCACCAGGTGTCCGTAGTCATCCACCGTGCGCTGCGGATTGCTGTCAATCCGCCAGTGTCCTTTGAGCTCCAGGCCCTCGTAAAGGCCCATCACAATGTTGGTGTTGCCGATATCGAACGCGAGAACCATATCGCCTCCTCCACAAACCGGTTACAATCCCGGACCCCCGAAATCAATACTGAACCAGATGGCCGCTTGTAATCGAGCGCATCCGGTTGGAATCGCGCTCCTGCACCAGCAGCGCTCCGCTCTCATCTATTCCGCCGGCTACTCCCGCCAGCCGGGAACCATCCTCGAACTCAACCAGCACCTGGCGGCCCTTTAGATAATCTCGCACCTGGACCCGTGGCAGGAACGATGCAAACCCGTCAGCCAGCAACTGGAAATAACCCTCTTCGAGCCTTAACAGAATCTCAGCCAGCAGCGCGGTGCGATGAATCTCTGATCCCAGAGCCTGGCTGAGTGAAATGCAGCTCCCGGTAAGCTTCCCGGGAAATTTATCCATATTTACGTTGAGGCCGAATCCCAGCACGAGATACTGCAACTGTCCGCCACGCCAGTCGGCCTCGCAGAGCACACCGCCCAGTTTTTTGCCATCCAGAAAAAGGTCGTTGGGCCACTTTATCGACGGCTTGAGGCCGGTGTGCTGCTCGATCCCGAGGCAGATACTCAGGGAGGCCAGCATACCCACGCTGCCCAGTTGACGGGCGCTGATGCCGGGGCGAAGAACCAGGCTGGCCCAAATTCCTCCTCCGGCTGGAGAATACCAGTCATTGCCCCGCCGCCCCCTGCCGCCGGTCTGTTCCTCTGCCACCAGCAGGGTCCCATCGGGTACGCCGCCGGCGGCCAGAGTACGAGCGGTTTCGTTGGTGGACCTGATTATACGGTAGGTGAACAGACAGCGGCCGAGAAAACTGGTCCGCAGTTCCTCTTCCAACTCGAACCGGCTGATCGTATCCGGCAGCCCCATCAGCATCCAGCCCCGGGTAGCGTCACCGTCAATCTGGTAACCCTGCATGCAAAGCAACTGGACAGCACGCTCCAGGTCACCCGCGCTCTCGGTGGCCTCGTCCATCCCGGCCGCCAGACCGCACTCCTCCATCAACTCCCGCTCGTTGAGATACCGATCAGGGATTTGTTTCAGAGCGTAAAGCAGTTTTTTTTCTACTTCGTAGGCCTCTGGCATAGCTGTCACTCGACAGCTTCAATGATCATTGTCAGGTTCAGGATACCGGCCGAGTGGGTCAATGCGCCCACGGAAATAAAATCGACACCGGTACCCGCCACCTCGCGGATAGTGCGGAGGTTGATATCTCCGCTGGCCTCAATCTCCGGGCAGTGCTCTCCGGAGTTCTCGCGGATGAAACGCACGGCGCGGGTCATCTGCTCCACTGTCATGTTATCCAGCATGATCCGGTCCACACCGGCGGCAACCGCCTCGTGAACCTCGTCTATCGTGCGGGTTTCCACCTCCACAGGCAGCTTGTTCTTGTTGTTACGGGCCACCACCTTCACGGCGGCGGTAATGCCCCCGGCCGCCTCGATATGATTCTCTTTGAGCATTACGTAGTCGTAGAGGCCGTGGCGATGGTTATGCGCGCCGCCCATCTTGACCGCGAACTTTTCCAACTCACGGAAACCAGGGGTGGTTTTGCGTGTATCGAGCACCCTGGTCCCCGTTCCCTCCACGCTCTCCACAAAGCGATGAGAGAGCGTGGCCACTCCCGAAAGGCGCTGCATGAAATTAAGTACCGTTCTCTCCATACTCAGCAGATGCCTGGTCATGCCCCTGATCTCCGCCACCACCTGACCGGCGGCGATTGTCTGGCCATCGGGCAGGAACGACAGCACCTCCGGCGGCGGGTCAAACTGGTTCAGGATATGCTTGACCACTGGAAGGCCGGCGATAACCCCACCGGCCCGCGCGATAATCCTTGCCAGACTGGTGTGTTCCTCGGGCACTGACCAGAGGGTGGAGAAATCGCCCTCGCCGATATCCTCTTTGAGCGCCATATCAACCAGTTGACGGCTCAGTTCACTCAACTCGAATTTTGATTCCCAAACGTACTTATTCATCGCCTTCCCCGGGCTTCTTTTCCCTCACCGGCCAAGAATCGACCTGTAATAGTTCAGGTATTTGGCCGTTACTTTCTGAATCGTATAATTCTCCACAACTATGTCTCTGGACACCGAACTGAACGAGTCGTAAAGGTTCTTATCCGTCAGCAGCCGCACAGCGTCAGCGCTCATTTTCTCAACATCACCCACCTCGGAAAGATATCCGCTTTGCCCGTCAAGCACAACTTCTTCCGGTCCTCCGCAGCGCGTTGCGACAACCGGAACCCCCGTGGACATTGCCTCCAGGATCGAAAGGCCGAAGCTTTCACTGGCCGAGGGCTGAAGAGCGAGATCGGCACAGTTGAGCAGGCTGGCGATAGACTCCTGCGCCCCCAGGAACATCACCCTGTCCGAAACACCGAGTTCCTCGGCCAGCCGATGAGCCGCGGCTCTCTCCGGCCCGTCGCCCACCATCACCAGCCGGACTTTAACCTGGCTGCTCACCCTGGCGAACACTTCAATCACATCCTGCAGGCGCTTGACAGGGCGCATGTTGCTGATATGGATAATCACTTTCGACCCGTCTGGTGAAAGCATCTCACGGCTGCAATCGCGCTTGTCACAGCGCTTGAACAGCTCCGTATCCACAAAGTTAGGGATAATTTCGATAGGCTTGTCCACCTTCAGCGCCTGGACAGTCTGGTCGTACAAAAACTGGCTTACCGCTGTCACACCGTCCGAGCGCTCAATACTGAAACGGGATATCGACTTGAAACTCTCTTCCTGGCCCACCAGGGTGATATCCGTACCGTGAAGAGTTGTGATCACTTTCACCGGATGGTCCTCGCCCAGCATCTCCTTGGCGATCCAGGCGCTGGTGGCGTGAGGGATGGCGTAATGCACGTGCAGAAGGTCCAGGTTGTACTCCTGGATCACGTCGTACATCTTTACCGCCAGGCTCAGCGTATAGGGCTGGTATTCAAACAGTGGATAGCTCGAAACCTGGACCTCGTGGAAATATACGTTGCGGTAATAGCCCTTCAGACGGTACGGCAGCGCATAGGACACGAAATGGATTTCGTGTCCCTGCTCGGCCAGTTTCTTGCCCAGTTCGGTGGCCAGTACTCCGCTGCCGCCATAGGTGGGGTAGCAGGTAATTCCTATTTTCAGTTTATACGAATCGTCTATCGTCATCCGTCACTCCCCATCCCGTTTTTACGTTTGAATTCACTCCAGGCGTCCAACACTTCGCTTGCTTCAAGTTTCAATGGGTCAATCCTCAGGGCTGCGTCCCTGGCCTTGAACCATGTTCGCTGGCGACGGGCATACTGGCGGGTTTTGAGCGCTATCTCCGCCGCCGCGCTCCCTTTGTCAGTCTCGCCCCTCACCAACCGGACAACCTCGGCATAGCCAAGGCTCTCCATTCCGGGAGCGCTCTGGCTCACCCCCTCGTCCAGTAACCGGGTTACTTCCTCCACCCAGCCGTTGGCCAGCATCCAGCCGGTCCGCTCTGCTATCCGGCTCTCGTGCCAATCCGATTCAGGCTCCAGCACTACCATCAACGGCGCGAACTCCGCTTCCTTTGCAGCCTCTGCATGAAAATCACTCAAGGTCCTGCCTGTCAGGCTGTACAACTCCAGCGCACGGCTTACCCGCTGCAAATCATTGGAGTGCAACCGGGCCGCGCTCTCAGGATCAATCTCACGCAAGCGCTCGTGCAGAGCTTGCCTGCCATGCAGCTCCGCTTCTTCGGCAAGCCCGGCGCGAACCCTTCTTTGCTGCTCCGGGTCAAGATCCGGCTGGGTGAACATCGGCCTCACCAGCGCCTCGATATAAAACCCCGTCCCGCCGCAAACGATCGGCACTTTTGCGGAACTTTCAATCCGCGCCAGCGCCTCGCGCGCATCACGGGCGAACCGGCCCGCGCTGTAACGTTCGCCGATATCTGCAATATCAAGCAGGTGATGGCGCGCTGCCCGCCTCTGCCCGGCATCCGGCTTGGCCGTGCCCACATCCAGCCGACGGTAAACTTGTCTGCTGTCGGCGCTGATTATCTCACCATCAAGCCGCTCGGCCAGTTCCACGGCCAGCTCCGTCTTACCCGAGGCCGTTGGGCCGGCCACTATCAGCAGCGGTTTCAGGATCTGCCGAACCTCCTGTCGATCTCGTCCAGACTGAGCTCGACAATCGTGTTGCGCCCGTGGACATCGGCATAGGGCAGTTCGGTGGCGAACAGGTGGTCGATCAGATCGTTCATCTCTTCGGCGGCCAGTTCGGTGCCGGCTTTAACAGCAGCGCGGCAGGCCAGAGAACGGGCCAGCGCCTGATGGCGCGTGCCGGTGGAACCCGCTCCCTCGTGGGCCAGGTCCTGCAGCAGATCGCGGAAAAAGTCCTCGACTCCGCCCAGGTTTTCGATTGCCGGTACACCGCTTACAGCTACTGTGTTCCCGCTGAAACGCTCGATCTCGAAACCCGCCTGTGCAAGCAGGGGCGCAAACTGCTCCGCAGCCACAAGTTCCTCCGGGGTAAGCTGAAACGTTACCGGAAACAGCAGCCGCTGGCTGTTCACCTCACGACGGGCCATCTGGCTCAACAGTTGCTCGTAGATAATCCGCTCGTGGGCCGCATGCTGGTCGATTACCAGGCAACCGCCTCGTGTCTGGACAAAAATATACTTGCCGTGCAGTTGCCATACCGAGGGCAATGCAGGCTCAACCTGTATTTCAGGGGAAATGGCATCATGATCCGGGCGCTCCGGCCCGGTTGGCTCAGCGCTCTGTGCAAACGCCGCGCGCTTGCTATCGGCAGGGCGCGAAGGCGCCAGTGGCACCAGGAACGAGGTCTGAGTGCTCTCGGGCCCCATGACAGAGATGTGGCTGTCGGCTACACGACGCGCGGTACCCATAATCTGTCCGTCAGCAGGGTTCAACAGCTTCCCGGCGGCCGGGGAGCTAAACGCAGCAGTGGCTCCATCCTGACGCAGGCCCTGTTGCACGGCGCGATACACCATCCCGAACACCAGGCCCTCGTCGCGGAAACGGATTTCCAGTTTCTGCGGATGCACGTTGACATCGATATCCGCCGGGTCGAGCGTAAGGAACAGGAAAAACGATGGTTGTCCCGAACCGGCAATCGTACTGGCGTAGCCCTGCTTGATTGCGTGAATCAGCCTTCGGTCAGAGAACGGGCGGCGGTTGATGAACAGGTATTGATCCGGCCTTGAACTTCCCACCGAGTCGGGCGAGGCCACCAGCCCGCCGACCACTCCCCCGCCGCGCTCGAACATAACCGGCAGATACGAGATGTTCTTCCGCGAGCCGAACAGATCCTCCACCCGCTCGCTCAGCGAAGAGGCCGGATTGACCGAGACAAGCTCCCGGCCCTCGTGGATCAGCTTGAACCCCACGCCAATCTGGGCCACCGCCAGCGAAGTAACTATGCGCGTGATATGGCGAAGTTCTGTCTGGTCCGACTTTAGAAACTTCCGTCGCACCGGAACGTTAAAAAACAAGTTGCGTACCGTGGCGGTGGTGCCCGGCGCACGCGAGGTGGCCGATTTCTCGACCGTTTTTCCGCCCTCGACCACTATCAGCGTGGCGGCATCCTGCTCGACAGTACGGCTCTCGATCTCAAAACGGCTCACCGAGGCGATACTGGGCAGGGCCTCTCCGCGGAATCCCATGGTGGCGATTCCCTCGAGATCCGCCACGGAGGAGATTTTGCTGGTTGCGTGACGGCAGAAGGCCAGTTCGGCGTCCTCCCCGCTCATCCCCACCCCGTCATCGATAACCCGGATCAGCCTTGAACCTGCGCCCTCACACTCCACGGTTATCCTGCCCGCACCGGAGTCGAGAGCGTTTTCCACCAGTTCTTTTACCACCGATGACGGCCGCTCGATCACCTCACCGGCGGCAATCATATTTTTGGTGTGTTCATCGAGCAATTTTATCGTTGCTGTCATCCGCGTTCCCTGCGAAATTGATAATCCGTAAATTATTTAATATACAAGAGACGGGATAACTCAACAATTAAAAACGATTTTTGAGGCACAAAAGGCACAATAACCTGGGAATGCTGGAAATCATCCGATTTGCTTCTTGACAAAAATGGGATGTAAAAATAGTATACAATACTCGGAATCTTTTCCTTCATCTAAATCAAACAAGTCATGAAACTGATATCTCTCAAAAGCCTTGAGCCCGGCAAGAAACTTGGCCGGCCGATATACAACGAGAAAGGCACGCTTCTGCTGGGGGCCGGCGTACCCGTAACCTCGCGCTACCTTCGCCGCCTCAAAGAGATGGGATACAGTTCGGTATATATCGAGGAAAAGGGCTACGAGGACATCGAGGTAAACGATGTGATCAGCGACAAGACCCGCATGGAAGCTGTTGGCGCGATCAGTGATACGTTCGAATCCGTGCGGGGCAGCGACAAACGCAGCGACAGCGTGGCGCTGGATCGTGGCAAAGTCACTGGCGTGGCGGACAAGATTGTCGATGACCTGACTGGCTCAGGCGACCAGATCATGGACCTGATCGACCTGAAAAGTTTCGATAACTACACGTTCATGCACTCGGTCAATACCAGTGTTCTTACAGTGCTGACAGCGACAGCCGTGGGCAAGTTTACCGCGATGGAGTTGCGGGACATGGCGATGGGTGCGCTGCTTGCCGATATCGGCAAGGCCCATGTTCCGATCGAGATCGTGCAGAAGAAGGGGCGGCTTACACCCGACGAGTTCGCCCAGATGAAGAAGCACACCAATATCGGCTACGAGATGCTGCTGCACAAATCCCAGATGAAACCGCTGGTGGCCACCGTGGCGCTTCAACATCACGAGTACTTCAACGGCAGCGGCTACCCTAACAACCTTGTTGGCGAGAAAATCCACATCTATAGCCGCTACGCTGCTCTGGCCGATGTCTACGATTCGCTGACCTCGGATCGAAGCTACAAACGGCGCCTGCCACCGCTGGTGGGCCTGGAGTACCTTAAGCTGGGCAGCGGCACTCATTTCGATCCCAAGTGCCTGGAACACTTTATCGGCCATATAGCGCCCTACCCCGCCGCCAGCACCGTACTGCTCAACACCGGCGAAACAGCCGTTGTGATCAGGAACGACATCAAGAATATCGCCCGGCCGATGGTAAGAGTGCTCACCTCGCCCGACGGCAAAGAGTTGGACAAGCCCCACGAAATAGACCTGGCCAAGCAGCCGGAGTACACTATCCAGAGTGTGCAATCCTGAATTTCTCTATCTGCTTCGCTCTACGGTAATCCCTCTCTCGCTGATTTTAAACCTGACTGCTCCGCTCAGGCCTGTTTCCAGCACATTAGCTGGAATTTCATCCCGGCTTGTCCTGCCCGCTTGCACCAACCACAGGCTGTTTTCAGGCAATTCCCCGGCAGCGCCCCTTCCTCCCCCCAGTTCGGTCACCGCCACTGAACCCTCTGGAAGCCTTTCGCTCAATTCAAGCGCTGCTTTTGCTGAGCTCTCTCCGGCCAGGATTACAGTTTTCCCGGAGTACTCCAGCAGGGGAATATTCTCCGGTCCGGAGAAAAACAGTTTTGCGCCGCCGCTATGCAGGGTGTCTCCAGTGGTAGCCACCTGAATATCGATCCCCCGTCGCGTGCAATACGCCAGCATCTCCGCTGTGGAATCGCCTAACTGATCCGTGCGTGTAAGAATCAGTGCGGCAGGCCTGAAATCCTCCAATATCGCCCGCACCCATCGCCAGCGGGTACGGCCCTCGCCACGTACTACAAGCCAGTCCAGACGGCCACCGCAGTTTCTGCGCAAATAAGCTCCGGCCAGTTGCCGCGCGCCTCTGCTGCTGAGAGCTCCACTGCCCGAGGGATCGGCCAGCAGGACAGCTCCGCCGGGCAGCCTGGCCACCGGGCAGGTCATTTTACCGCAATCAAGAAAGGTGATATCCAGCGTTTTGCCCAGTGAGTCCGCCACGGGCCGCCAGCCCGCCAGATTCAGCCACACCAGCAGAACAATCAGCAGGCCGCCGACGTAACGTTTGCCTCCCGAAATCGCCATCGCCACCAGCCAGAGCACCAGCCAGCAAAGCACAAGGTCATCCAGCCCGGGCAGCGGCACCTCTATCGATGACCAACTGAACGAGGAGAACCAGCGTGCCAGAGCCACCATTGAGACAAAGATGAACGAAACCGCCTGCGCCAGCACAGAGCCGGCTTCCAGCCAGCACAGAGCCACCAGATCAGCCATAAAACCACCGATCACGGCAAACCCCGCAAGCATCACCACCAGCGGGTTGGCGATAAAGGCCACGGGCGTAAAGCGCCCGAAATGATAAGCCACCAGCGGAGCAACCGCCAGTTGAGCCACCGCGCAGACAGCAACAAGCCGGAACAGCCAGCGCCAGAGACGCACTTTCCACCAGTCGTGGTCTTGGGTAAAGCGTTCTATTACCGGCACACCCACCCCGATTCCGGCCACCGCGGCGAACGAGAGCTGAAATCCGGCGTCGGAGAGCCACGACGGGTTAACGAGCAGCAGCAGGATAAATGCAACCGCCAGAGAGTTAAGCACGGCACGCTGGCGTCCGGCAGGCAGGGCGAAAAGAGCGAAAGAGACAAGCAGCCAGGCCCTCATCACCGGCGGCCGTCCGCCCGTGGCCAGGGCGTAACCCAGCAGAACGGCGCAGGCAATCGAGGCGCTGAGGTAGCCCCGTCCCAGCAACGTACCCAGCAGCAGATAGACAGCCGCGGCGATAAATCCCAGATGCAGACCGCTGACCACCAGTACGTGGACAGTACCGCTCTCGACAAACCATCTTCGCAGCCTTGAATTCAGGTAGCGACGGTCGCCCAGCAGGATAGCGTCGGCCACCGAGCGGATAACCGGATCGGGATAAAGCTGCACATGCAGTTGCAGAAGGCGCGACTGTACTGATGCGGTAAAACGCCTGATTTCTGAAAAAAAGGTTGTCTCAACCATCTGTGCACAGAACCTGAGATGTGCTCCATCCTTAACCCTTGCCGCTCCCGCGATAAATCTTCGGCCGTGGTACTCCCGCCAGTCGAATCCGCCGGGATTGGCGTAACCTGTCAGCGGTTCCAGTTCCGCCGCCAGGGTCAGGTAACTTCCGCCCTCGATCCTAACATCGCCGGGGTTTTCAATCAGTGCGATTACCTTGTACGACACTCTGCGCCAACTGGAGTGGTCGCCGCGTTTTTCCGCCTGAACCTCCAAGATAAAGTCCAGCCGGTCCGGAGCGCCGAACCGGCCCTGCACCAACTTGCCAGTCTCCAGCGCCATCCCGGACAGCGCCACTGATCCGGATGAGGAGTTTACATAGCCGCGTTTAAGTTCCAGGGTCTGTCCGAACAGCAGGGAGACCAGGGTTCCGCTGAGCAGAATCGTGGCAAGCGCGGGCAGGAGCCAGGCAAAGATGCCCCGGTTTTTGAATTGAGAGATAACCAGCAGATAAATAATCAGCAGCAGCCAGCAGAGGGCCACCGCGGGCAGGGGTGGATTCAGCAACCCGCCTGTCCAGATTCCGGCAGCCAGCAGCAGTGAGGGCCAGAGCGCCGGCAGAGTATGAAGGCCGGCTGTTGGCGGGGAACTCTCTGAAGCGGTTGGCAGGCTTCCCCCTTGCTTGACTATAAGCGGTTTCATAACTTACAAAAGAAAATCTTATTGTTCTTTTTCAGGCGATAAAAAGAAGTTTTTACCGTATTCGCGCCAAACTCGCAGGACCTGAAAAGATTGAATAATCCAAATTGTTAACACGGTAAAATCCCCTGGTGCTGGCCTGCGCTCGCCCTGTCCCGGCAAAAACGCCGTGACAGACCTCGCAAAGTACGCCAGGCCACAAAGGTTGTAAGTGCTGCAAGGGGATCACGGCAAAAAATTCGCTGCAACCTGTTGGCGGCCACAGGCGGCGCAGCGGTGGCGGCCTGCGGCCGCCATGAGTTTTGCTGTTGTGCGCTACTGGGGATTTTAGAATACACTCTGACTAAGTTATGAAACAGACTCTAGTTAATTCCAAAAGCCGGATGGCCCGGAGTTATCCCTGGCGCTCCCCCAGCAGATTCATCCCCGTATTACCCGTAATCTTTACTTTCAATAATTCACCAACGGTGGATTTGTCCGCGCTGAAGAAAATGTTGAAATGCGAACGGGTGCGGGCCTGAAGTTTGCCCTGGCCTGACTTGGCCTCCTTTACCGGGATCGCATCGACAACTTTTCCCTCCATTGCATTCAGCGTGCGGCGGGTATGCTCAAGCTGAAGAGCGATCACCTCTTCCAGCCGGCTGCCCTTCTCAAGATCGGATACAGTGTCTTCCCAGCCATCGGATTTGGTACCAGGACGGGGCGAGTAGCGGAAAGTGTACGCGTAGTCGAACCCCACTTCTTCCATCAGGGATACTGTCTGACGGAAATCCTGCTCGCTCTCGCCGGGAAAACCGACCAGGATGTCAGTGGTCAGGCTGATCCCCGGCACGGCCTTGCGCAGGGCTTCCACGCGCTCAATGTAGTAAGCTCGTGTGTAGCCCCGGTTCATCTGCTTAAGCACCTGGTCCGAGCCTGCCTGCACCGGCAGGTGAAGGTGCTCGCAAACAGTGGAACACTCCGCCATCACCGCTATTATCCTGTCTGACAGATCGCGTGGATGGCTGGTGACAAAGCGCAGCCATTCCAGCCCCTGCAGCTTGTCCAGCCTTCGCAGCAGGGCGGCGAAATCCGTCTCGCCATCGCAATAGGAGTTCACATTCTGGCCCAGCAGTACAATCTCGCGCGCCCCGCCCTCCAGCTCACGCCGCACCCATTGCTCCACTTTGAGGGCATCCACCGAACGTTCCCGTCCGCGCACGTAGGGCACAATGCAGTAACTGCAATAATTATCGCACCCCCGGGTAACGGGCACCCAGGCGCTGATCGGGTCGGCCCGCCGAGGGCGGATGTCCTCGTAGGTCTCTTTCCCATCCAGTTCCAGTTGCGCCAGTTGCACAGCGTTGCCCCCGGCCAGTTCTTCCAGCATCTCCGGAAGTAGGCGATATGAGTCCGGCCCGGCAACCAGGTCCACCCAGGGAGCCTGTTCGAGTATTTTCGTGCCGATCCTCTGGGCCATGCAGCCGATAACTCCCAGCAGCATAAAATCAGCGGAGTCCTTGATTACTTTAAGCGTTCCCAGCCGCCCGAAAACGCGCTGTTCCGCGTGTTCCCTGATTCCGCATGTATTGACCAGCACCAGCTCGGCATCATCCAATGAGTTGGCCTGACGCATCCCGCCCTCACAGAGCAACCCCTCCACCAGCTCACTATCGCTGAAATTCATCTGACATCCATAAGTCTCTATATAGAAAGACTCCGGCCTTCTCATCTCATGTCCTTTCTTAAGCTTTCAGGCACTTCCGCCCACACACCGTCCTCATAAATCCCACTGGCGATCAAATCAAATTTCCCGCCAGGACTATCGCCATCGAAATAGGCCAGCGCATAGTTATCCGCCCGGCACTGCTGAACACCGTTGTCCAGCTTCACCTCCGCAATTACCTCCAGCCGGCTGCCCTCCAGTTGCTGACGGAACAGCAGCGACTTATCCGCTGAGAGTTTCCGCAGCTCCCCCACTCTCTGCTTAACCACCGCCTTGGGGGGACGGTCAGTCATCAGTGACGCGGCCGTACCGGGACGGGGCGAGTATGGGAAAACATGAAGGTAGCTGAACGGCAGCGAGCGCACAAGCTCGGTCGTGGCCCGGAAGTCCTCTTCGGTTTCACCCGGAAAGCCCACGATAATATCCGTTCCCAAGCCCAGGCCGGGGATTTTGCCGCAGATAGCAGCCACAGTATCGATAAACTCCCCTGAACTGTAATGGCGCTCCATCCGCTCAAGCACCGGGTCGCTTCCGTGCTGAAGAGGCACGTGCAGGTGACGGCAGACACGCGGATGGTTTTCCACCAGAGCGATCAACTGCTCATCCAACTCGACAACTTCAACCGAGCTGAGACGGATCCGGATATCTTTCGTGCCCTCAAGCACCCTTTCCACCAGAGCCGCCAGGGATGTGCCGCTCCCAAGGTCCCGTCCGTACTTACCGATATGAATCCCTGTCAGCACGGCCTCCGAGTGCCCGGCACGCTCCAGTCCCGCTACTTCCTGCACCACATGTTCATTACTCCTGCTGCGGCTCTGCCCGCGCACAAAGGGGACAATGCAGTAGGTGCAACGGTTGTCGCAGCCGTCCTGGATTTTCACATAGCCCCGCGCCCGACCCGGATACGCCTCCAGTACCGTACTTTCCGCGTAGGCGGTCTGTTTAACTGAAGCTCCTGTTTCGCTTATCTGTTCCGCAGGGCTGTCATCATGGCGGATCAGTACCTGGCCCAGACGGAATTTTTCCTCGGTGCCCAGCAGCAGACTTACGCCCTCGATTTCCGCGAATCGCTCTGAATTTGCCTCAACCGAGCAGCCCACCACCGCTATTTTCACTTCCGGATGCTCGCGGGAAATTTTCCGCACCCACTGGCGCGCCTTGTCCTCACCCCGTCGGGTGACAGCGCAGGTGTTGACCACAACCCAGTCCGCCTGCTCCACATCCCCGGCCAGGCTGCATCCCGCCTGCTCCAGGCTCTGGCCTATCAGTGCGCTGTCGTACTGGTTTGTCTTACAGCCGAAAGTTCTGAAAAATATTCTTTTTGCCGGCAAGACCGTGGCTCCTTATTTTCAACGCAGATATATACTCAGCTTAACATACTTAACACGCATTACCGGTTCAAGCTTCTGCAAGCCGGACCGGACAACAATAAATATACGGGGTGACAACTAATGGGTGCGGATGAGATTTTCGATCTGGTTGACGAGAGCGGCAGGATAACAGGCCGGGCAACGCGGGGCCAGGTCCACGGTAACCCGGAGCTGATTCATCGCAGCGTACATATCCACGTGTTCGATAGCAGCGGCAGACTGTACCTTCAGAAACGCGGCTCCAACAAGGACGTGCAACCCGGCAAGTGGGATACCTCGGTGGGCGGCCATGTGGACACCGGCGAAACTCCCGACTCCGCCGCTGTGCGTGAAACGGCTGAGGAACTGGGGATCAGGGGCGCGGAGCTTACTTTTCTCTACAGCTACATCTGGCGCTGCCCTGTTGAGACCGAACTTGTAAGTACATTCGGCACTCTCTGGGACGGCGCGATAAAAATACTGAAAAGCGAACTGGACGATGGCCGGTTCTGGGAACCCGCTGAGATAACTGCGGAACTTGGCAGCGGGAAATTCACGCCCAATTTCGAGGAGGAGTTTGGCAGGTTAGTTAAAGTGACACCGATTCATACCAATTTTGACATAAATTGACAAAGCGTCTGGACAGATATTAAGAATTGTCTCAATATTATCTCACATAAATATTAGATTTGAAGAATACTATAACCTAAGGCTATTACTGTTAAGTCCATTGTATTTAAGAGTGGAGAATATTATGACTGGTTTTGATCCTTGGGGGCCAATTTCAGGCTTGCTATTTGAATTAGGTAGTGATGATGTACAAAGAATCATCGAGTGTTCAGGATTAACTCCTGACTGGACACTTTCCGAGGTAGAAGCACGCACTCATGTAACAAGGAAAAGGGTATTTAGGGGAAGAGTCAGCAAGCTTTACCAAAACTTGTATTCTGATACGAAGCAGATATTCATTGTAAATGTTGCAAGGGAAATTATTGAAACAAAGCCAGAATATTGTGAGCGTATTAATAGGTATCTCCAAAACATAGGCTGGTCACTGGTCGAAGAGCGGATAATTCCGATTTTAGTTATTGATCCGTCTGAAATTGTGAATCTTCCCCAAAGTGCACGTGAAGATCTTTCAAAAGCAGCCGAACGTTTTCAGAATGATCCAAGTGGAGCTATTACAAGTGCGTGTGGCGCAGTAGAAACGCTATGTAAGGAAATATATGGAAAATATAGTCTAGGAGCTGTTGAAAGTGCGAGCTTTCAAGAGAAGGTAAATAATTCCTTAAGTGCTGTTAAGGCTTTGGAAAGGCTTAAAGACGAACTAGTTCAGTTGGGATGGAGTGAAGAAAAAGCTAATATATTGAGCAAAAACCTTAAAGGAACTGTATCTCAAGCTGCTTATGTAATGCAAGCAATCCGTTCAGATATGGGTGATGTCCACGGAAGTAAACCCGCCCTTGATATCTTGGCCTTTGATTCAATAAAATGGTCCATGATTATTTCATCGCTCCTGCGGGAATGAATTGCAATAAGTGGAATTTCCCGCCGGTATAAGGTTTCCGTGGGGGAATATTCCAACCGGTTAATAACTTGTCTTTCAACTGAAAGAACCAGCTTCAGCAACAATCAACTAAAAAGAGACTAACCACCATACCGGATATAAATCAGCAGGTCCAGTATATCGGATACGCTCACCCGGCCATCGAGGTTAAAATCCAGCTCCGGTGATGATTTCCGCATAATCGAGAGTTTCACGAACTCCAGCAGGTCCCCTGTTCCCAACACTCCGTCGCCGTCGTAATCACCGCGCAACTGAGGCTGACTGGGTGTGAAACTTACCTCTGTGCGCGCATCCGGCTCTCCGGCCAGAACAAGGGTGCCCTGTGGCAGCACAATGCTGATTGCGCCGCTTTGCGGGTCAGTTTCAAGCACCGGCTCCGAGGTTGCCACGCTGTCGTCCACTACCTCGATCACCTCGATAAAAGTGTAACCGTCACTTGAACTGACAGTGGCGCTCACCTCCACCCGGCCCGTTCCATACTTCGGAAGCGGATTTGGCGGCGGATAACTCTGACTGCCCAGCTTGTATGCAGGCACAGTGTCGATAGCCGCATCCGCGGGGGCCAGCACGGTTACCACCGCTTTCCCGCCGCCATCGCTTACCGTAAAACGTCCCGGCTCCAGAGTGGGCCTGGCTGAGTAATGCCACATCACGGACGGGAGATATGCCGTGCCGTCCATCTTCACATTGTCCACCACCACCAGGTAACGCTCCCCGATCCAGACCAGCTCGCGCACCACCTTGTCCATCAGGCTGGCGTTGTAGGCGGAGGCGAACTCCCCGGCGGCATAGCACCAGGTACCGTTGTCCCTGTAATCGATCAGGTTGCCGGTTTCGTTCACAGGGTCGGCGAGGTAGCTCTCAAGCGTGGCTTCGCTCTGGTTGCTGAACATCCGCTGCTGACCCAGATAAGTGGGAGCTGATGCGCTTTTGGCGCGGATCGTGTTGTGCGCCATCGAGGTGCGGTAGTAATTCATGCGGTGGCTGCCGCCAAAAGAGTCGTAGTATCCGCTCTCGATCAGTAGCGGCTTGTGACGGAACACCTCCAGGTGCCCCTGGTCAAAATGGCCGTGGTCGCCGAAATAGTTGCCACACTTGAAAAAAATATGAGTTTCGCCCTCATCCCAGCCCGAGCGCCAGAGCACCATCCCCGTTCCCTGCTGGCTGAACATCGCCCGCCCCGGCAGGCCACGGAAAGAATAGCCCCTGTCATCAGCGTCCCACCAGAGGAACACGTTATAGGCGTTGCCCTCCTCCACCACCCGGTTGTCGTTTTGTGCGGCCTGGGTTTCGAAAATGTAATGGAGGTAGTTTTTCCCGATCGGCTCATCGTAGGCAAACGCCCTCTCGCCGATTGCACGGAAAGTGAAGCGTTCACTGGTGCGGCGGTAATTGTCGCCATAGCGCACGAACAGGCTGTCAGGCCCACGGGCGTACATCATAAACAGGGCCTCCCGCCAGGCCCAGTCGCCATGATCAGCACGGATTTGGGCCCATTTGTCCTGGCCGGTGGCCGAGTACCAGGCGCTCATAAAATGGCCCGTGTGCCACATTGTGTAGCGCCGCCCGTAGGCCAGGCTGTTGTGCACGGTCCCATCCTGAAGTTCCCGGCCGGCGAATATGTGATTTGTCATCACGGAGTCGGCCCACTGGATATGTCCCTGGGCCGAGACGTGATGCCCGTCGATAGCCAGCCCGGCCATCGCCGCTCCCACCACGAACGCGGGCATACGGGTGTGGAATATATGCGCGCCCTGGCTGATATACTGGTTGCGCAGGTATGACGCCCCCGAAGCCAGGCTGGCAGCCACTTCCTGCCTGATCTCATCGGTAAATGAGGGATGGTTGTAGAGCCAGTCGAACGCCATCGCGGCCCACATCACCCGTTCACCATCGGTAGTAGTTTGGTTGAAAGCAAACGGTGTGCGCAACATGGCTATTGCCTGCTCCGCCGCCACCGTGTCGCCGGTAAGATACGCTTTGAGCGCGTAATTGCAGGCGCTGTAAGTCAAACGGTTACGGTAGGCAGAGTAGCGGCTGTCTTCCAGCCGAAGCCTGAGCTGTTCGGTGGTGATCGAGCGTTCACCCCATGTGCTGTCACGGAAGAAGAGCCTGGGGTGGCCCTGAAACACCTCCACCGCTGAAGCGGGCAAAGCTGATAGGACTACCAGCAACATGGTCCAGATTATTGCGTTTTTAGGCGTACTTCTCATATCAGCAATCTCCAGTGCTGCATTATGCTAAAAGAGTATCTTGTTATATGATTAACGCTTACTCGCCCCATGCGTCGTCGGTAAGATAATACAGCGAGCGGGCCACGCTACGGCCATACATGGCGAAATCCTTGAATGCGTTGCCCTGCACACCCTTCCAGTGCGAGAGATAATCTTTCTGGATTTCCGTGTATTTGGGGTCGTTTGTTTTAACTGCCACGAACCCCGCACCCAGGGCCAGAATCGGAAACTTGTCATCGGGACGGTTGGTCACCATCCAGTCAATCGACTGCCGTACAAACTCGACCACCCGCTCGTCCCCCGAGGCCTCGTGGTAATCGATAAAAGCCTCAAGCAGCAACCCTACCTGGAAATAAAGGCTGATAAACTTCTCGTCAGTGCCCTGGAAACGCTCCCACCACTTGTCGAACGTCTGGCGGGCTACATCCAGCCACTTGCTGTCACCGGTAATATTGTAGCCATAGACAAGGCTCATCACCTGATGGGCCGCTCCGCGCGGCTGCTTGAAATCCGAGTATCCGCCGAACGCGGCTGCGTAAGCCAGGCCCTGCATGGCCACCTCGTACGCACGCTCATCGCCACAGAGCAGCCAGCGGTCGAACAGGCCCTGAATTTTGCTGTGAGCCTGGTTCATGTGGACGAACACCGGGGCGCTGGTATAATCTCCGGATTTCTGCGGGTCCCGTCGCACGTGATCCGTGGAGGGGTTGTAGCGATTGTGGCCGGTGAGCGAGTTGTGTGGCCCGAAATGGGTCATGTGGACATCCATCATATGATGGGAGCGGGTGAAGAAATACTCGTACCACTCCAGGCTGCCGGTGCGGGCGAATTCGAGGCAGCTCATGTGCGGCAGATCGTAATAATGGTGGTTCCAGCTCAGGTTTCCGGGGTCTGTTACACCCCGCTGCCAGGCATAGTGGACACCATCGCCCCAGTTCAGAAAACCGTAACTGTCTACAGTAGTACCGTTGACCGTCCGGCTGTCGATCATTTTCAGCATGTGTTCGAAACCATTGTCCAGTTCGGAGTCCACCTGAGCGGCAATCTCCCGGTGTTCGGCCGGATAGTTTTGTGCCCCACGCACCGGCAGCTTACCGAATGCACGGGTGGTTTCGCAGAAATATTCAGGCGCGGGCCTGGCGATCAGCGGTTTCTGGCAGGCGGTAACCATCGAGCGCATCTTCTCTGTGTCGCCCTCGCGAAGAAAAGCCATGCGAATATAATGAGTACGCGCAACTCCGGAATACCAGTCCATTTTCTTTTTGAGCCTCTTCGGGAACATCCCCACCTGAATAAATCCGTCACGGGCAAACAGAACAATCGTCGAGGGGTACATCTGCCAGAAATAGCGCAATCCTATTCCAACCTGCCCCGCCCCGGCTCCCAGAGCGGCCCAGCCAATCCTGTCGCTCTTGGCCGCTTTAGGGCTTTCGTCCTGCTCCCAATGCATCTCGCTGCCGAAATACGCCTGCTCCGAGTCGTTGACCTGGGAAAATGAGAGGGCTGTTGACTGACCGAACACACCCTGAAAATCCTCGTCCATCATACCGATATCGAACGCCATGCCGTCGCCGCGCAACATGGTTGGAATCTCCACATGCAGCCCCTCAAGCTCAATCTTGTTCTGGATCACCTGATCCCTGTTCTCAACCGTAAGGGCCATGCGCACAACAGGCGATTCGTTGTAGAAATACAACCGGCATACGTAGTGCAGCAGAGTGTTGCCGTCCTGGTTCACGAGGCGGCCAGTGCTACGCAGCACCACCCTCATCGGACCACTGCTTTCCACCGAGAGCTCGGAAGCCTGGTCAAGATTACTGCGGAAGGCCACGCTGTCGCTCCAGGCCACAATGCCGCCTCCGTGGCGCGGGATAAGCATAGTCTGCAATTTATCATCCTCTCCCGCCACGCGAAGCATGTCGATCACGTTAAACCTGCCCCGTCGAAGCTGGGCCTCAAGTTTGCCGGTATTGATTGTGATCGCCTTATCGTCTTCGGATACCTTTAGCTTGCAGTTGAACGCCTCCCTTTTCCCCTTCTCCAGCAGCAGGCTTCTTTTGCCGTGCTCCGGCAGGCTGATCTGAAAATCCAGATGCACCCAGCTCAAGCTGCTGTCTGGCCATCGTGACACCTGGCGCACTTCCACCGGCAGCTGGCTCCCGTCGAGTTTGAGCACCAGTTCTTCCGGGCTGGACACATAACCCTCCGGTAACGGCACCCCACAGGTAACGGGCTCCATGAAACGCTCTATTCCGGAGGGTTCCTCAACAATCAGTTCCACGGCCGGGAGTGTACCAGCAAGAAAAAGCAACAGCACAACTGAAAACCCTGCAATGGATATTTTCATCGAAAACATTCTCCTTCAGAATATTGTTCAAGCATTAAACCAGCTCCAACAGCCGCATTTACCGCAGCTGGAATTATTCCACATGCCTGGCGGCGGCAGATCCTGCCAGGCAAAATATAGTCGCGCGGAGATTTTGTCCTTGTGGTACATCGGCAGTGTGCTTAAATTATCCTGAGCGCCCTCCAAATTCAACTATTATTCTCTGTGATTCCCCCTGAATCAATCCACGGAGTTGTACCCAATGAAATTAAATGCTATTGATTTTGTTGTAATTGCTGCGTATTTCGTGCTGGTAATCAGCGTTGGAATTTATTTTTCCAAGCGCGCCGGTAAAAGCATGGAGGATTTTTTCCTCTCCGGCCGCAGACTGCCCTGGTGGGTAGCCGGCACCTCGATTGCCGCAATGGGGTTCGCCGCTGACACGCCGTTTATGGTTACCGAGCTGGTGCGCCGCAACGGGATCAGCGGCAACTGGTTCATGTGGGCTTTTGCAATGAGCAACCTGTGCGCCACGTTCCTGTTCGTGCGTTTCTGGCGGCGGGCTAAAATCCTGACCGAACTGGAGATAATCGAGGAGCGCTATGAGGGCAAAAGCGCCGGGTTCCTGCGCGGATTCCAGAGTATTTTCTACGGGATCGCGTTCAGCGCGCTCAATATCGGCTTCATCATGCTGGCCATGCAGAGCTTTGTAACCGTGATGCTGGGCTGGAACGAGTACCTGGCGCTGGGCATTATGCTGGGAGTGACGATGATATACGCGTTGGCCGCGGGTCTGTGGGGTATCGTGGCCAACGAAGTGGTCCAGTTCGGGATCGCGTTCCTGGGCTCGATATTTATGACCGTGGTGGCGGTAACCGCGATCGGAGGCCTGGGCGGAATCGAGACCAAGCTGGCCGAGGCGTTCGGCCCTGAGACAGCCAGCAGTCTGCTCAGTTTTGTGCCTGTAAGCGCGGAGCTTGAGGCGGCCAAACCGTTTGTGGAGCAGGGCGGCGAGTTTACCTGGACCTTGTTTTTTGTCTACATTTTCGTCATCTGGTGGAGCAGCGAAAAGGCCGATGGCAACGGGATGTTCATCCAGCGGATTATGGCCACCAAGAATGAACGGCACGCGTTTTTAGCGGGCGTATGGTTCAACGTGGTTTACTACGGTATGCTGATGTGGCCCTGGATTCTGATTGCGCTGATAAGCCTGGCGGATTTCCCCGACCTGACAGACCACAAGCTGGCCTACCCGATGATGATCGAGAAGTACCTGCCGGCGGGCTTACGGGGAATAATGTTCGCCGCGTTCCTGGCTGCTTTTATGAGCAGTGTGGACGGTCTGATCAACTGGGGTTCAAGCTACATGGTCAACGATTTCTACAGACGATTTATCAATAAAACCGCCAGCCAGCGGCACTATATTTGGGTCGGCCGGCTTGCGATGCTGATCGTGCTGGCGGCCGGGGTAGGCGTTTGGAGTATCACGGAATCTATCGCCGATGCGTGGAAGTTCATGGCCGAGTTGTTCAGCGGCCTGGGAGCTGTATGGCTGATCCGCTGGTTCTGGTGGCGGGTCAACGCCTGGACGGAGATCACGGCCTACTGCCTGTCCATTGTTGGCTGCGTGGCAATCAACCTGATGGAGCTGAATGGAATGCAGTTCACCGAGTGGCAGCGCTATGTCTATATCTGCCTGTTCAGCGTTACCGGCTGGCTGCTGGTTACGTTTATAACCAAACCTGTGAGCGATGAGAAGCTGAAAAGCTTTGTCAAGCGCGTGAACCCCGGCGGACCGGGCTGGCAGCGGATCACCGTGATGGTTGACCAGACAAAACTGCCTGGCGGAACTCCGTTGAGCTACAATATATTATCGTTCGTGCTGGGTACGTTCGCGCTGTTCATGTTCATTTTCGGAGTCGGCTCGTGCTTGCTCACCTCCACGCCCAAGGGTGTGGCGATGCTGACGGTGTCGGCGGTGCTGGGCTATTTCATCTACCGGCTGGAGATGTTGCGCGGCAAGAAAGAAAAAGATGCGGCGACAGCGAATGGATAAAAAATTAAAATAGGTATTAAGGTTCTTCTCAATAACTTTTGAGTCAGTGTAGGGGCGTCCGGCGGGCGCCCTTTTCATTTATTCCTGAAATCGGGATTTTCCCGGTCAATTGACCAGCGGGCTGGATTGTTGATAATATATTCGCGTATCAGGTTGATACTATCGTTATCCCCGGATTACGTGCTCGTAAAAACCTCGCTGCCATAGTGGTGCTCCCGGAGTGTGGCGCAGAAAATTCACCGGCCTGGTTACCGAGGCCTTAAATCCGTTTATCAGTGACCCCAATGATTGTGGTGCTGGACCGGTGACTGTTATGCGGGCGTCCGGCCGGACGCCCCTACAATTGTCGCCTACAACCAATTCTTCGATGATAACGATCCCATGCAAATGGTTCGGCATCATCGCAAATGTATCAATCCCGATTTCTTCTCTGATAGCTGGAGTTTTCTTCCATTCTTCAACCACAATCAGGCCGAATTCATTCAACCTCATCCGGCCATCCACGACTTCTCCGAACACGCACTTCCGGTCATGGGAGCAGACAGTTACAAAATATGCGCCTGGAGAGGCATAATCGTAGTCCTTCAAGCGAATTGAACGTCTGTTTCGCCTGATTTTCGCCATTCGTCCTCAATATACGGATTTCAAATTGTCGTATCCATCGTTCTTTCAATAACATCACAATATTTTGTTTTGGAAGATTCTCGGTGAATTCAACGTATTACTGTTTACATGTTGAGCTAAATATTTGAAATTATTTCCTTTACTTTCCATTGAACGTAATCAATGTCATCTTCCGTAAGACAATCGGCACTATGAGGATTTACTGCACTGCCAAAATTGAACTGCCCTGCGGCAGAGCCGCGAGGCATCTGAAAAATCCCCCTCAATCCCCTTTTGGCAAAGGGGGAGGCAACAACCCCCGCCCGCTACGCGCACACCCCCTTTTCTAAGGGGGAATTTTACCTCTCATCCTTTTCTACGGCTATGTTCCCCCCCCTTTAACAAAGGGGGGCCAGGGGGGATTTAAGCATCTCGTCTTGCAAATGCAACAGCTTACCCCGGAGCAAGCTCCGAGGAATTCTTTCGATTAAACTACTCGCTCCAGCCCGGCAGACTCACAGTAGCCTGATAGTTCGAGTAGTTATAGAGCGGGTTGCGCACCGGCTTATAAAGCCTGCCGGTTTTGGGATTGTCGTCCTGGGTGTAGACCCAGATCTCATCCGGGTTCCAGACCACCACCTCGTCGCGGGCATCTCCGGTGATATCCAGCACGGCGTTGCACATCTCCGGGTGGCCGTCATCGGGGAACAGCACCACGCGGCGGCCCAGGCCGTCATACATCCCACCCTCGGCCACGTTGGGGTTGTTCACCCAGTACTCGCCAGGCTGCCCAGTCCAGTTGATCGGCAGGCACATGCTGCCGTACTGGTTCGGCTCAAAGTCATGGTAAAGCTCTCCCGCGCTATCGAAAAAGTGCATAATTCCCTGGTTGCCCCAGAAATTGATCGACAGCGACTCAAGGCCCGGCAGATCGGGGCGGAAATCGGCCACCGCCGGGTTCTGGCCGTGGCCTATCCAGTTCTGCCGAATAATATTGCCTTCCAGGTCCGCCCAGAACACGCCGGCATCGCTGGCCGCGCAGAAATAAAGGGGCGCTTCCGGCCCGTCACCGTCATAATCCACAATCGCCACCCCGTCTGCGTGGTCGTCCACCTTCCCGTCCAGGCTCCAGAGTTTTTCGCCATTGTCGTCGAACAGCGTATAACCCATCAGCACTTCATCCCGCCCGTCACCGTCCGTGTCGAACGCATACGGGTAGTGGCCGGTTATGCATTCGTTCTCCCAGAGCGGACGCAGCTTGTCATCCAGCGCCCAGATATGCCAGTAGCGGTCCTTGATGATGATGTCGGCATCACGCCCTGTGCCCCGGAGGTCGCAGAAATAGAGGCAGTCTCCCAGGATATTCGCAAAACTGTCTGCCGGAGCCTTTGCCACCGGCGTGGGAGCCTTGTACTTTGTCCGGCCCGTGGCCCCGTCGGCAACAATAAGTTCCATGCCCATCGTGTAGACCACCTCGTTAGCCCCATCGCCGTCGAGATCATGAATCTGAAAAGCCACATCGTTGGTCAGGTGGTCTTTCTCCGGGTCCGGCTCACCAATCCGCCACAGAATTTCACCCTCGAAAGTCATCGCGGTAAGGCAACTGAGTTCGCTGTAGGAATCACGGGGCCAGGCGTGGTGACGCACCTGGCCGATCAGCACATCGGTTACCCCGTCGCCGTTAAGGTCGCCAAAGCGAAGGTTGCGGCCCACACCGAATCCTTTTGTATTGATTTTTTTCCATACAACCGGTTTGGGGTTGGCGGCCTGCAACTCCGCGTCCATTTGGGCATGAAGAGTATTAAGCGAGTCGATCCGTTGTTTTTCCTGCACTGAACAGGTAACCTGCACACGGTCATAACGGGCGGGAACATCCGTAAGAAGGGCCACCTTGCCGTGGCTGAACGTGCTGTCCACGGCAGTCAACTCCGGGCCGTCGTACAGCTTGGCCACTATCCGGGGGCCGTTGACCTTGATAGCGGCTATGTAGTATTTGCCCTGTTCGCGCGGGAATATCTCACCAGCCAGGATTTTCTCATCCGGCTGATGAAAGCCGGTGGCATGGTTGACCCTCATCAGCACCAACTGGCTGCCCTCGAAACCGAAAAAATAGTAGCAGCGGTCGTTGCGGTAGCGGAAAACCACTCCGCTGCGGCCATCGCGCCCGCTATCGAGCGCCCAGCGCACCACCACATCGTAGTCAGTCCAGAGCGAATCGCCAGTGACCACCATCGGGTGGGTATGGGTCATCTGCTCGCTGTCGAAGCGCTGGGCCATCACATGGCTGCCGTCGTCCTGGCGCTCTATCCACCAGGCCTCCTGGGCGGGCTTCTCCCAGGTAAAACAACTCACGGCCCAGTTGCCTTTGGGGGCGGCCTCGGGAAGGTAGTGGTACTCGGTATGGGGCCCCACGGGGGCGGAGATCATCTGGGGTTCGAGGGCGGAGAAGTCGTCATCGAGCAGGACGGCGTTGGAGCCGCCGGCACAGCCACTGAATTGAACCAGGGCCAATAGAAAAAAAGACAGTACAGCCGATTGCGCTGAGATTTTATTGCGGGACATGCGGTCACCGTCCTTTTCTCTTTTCATGTAACCAATTCAATTTATCCAAACACAGCATCAACTTGACTGCTGGCGGAATTTCTCAATCAGCGAGACATCGTTCTCGTAGTCGTAGTATGTCTCCACCATCAGGGTCAGCAGGGAGCGCCTGTAGCCCAGGTAGGCGTCCAGGAAGTTCATCTCGGTCACACGCTGACGGACAATCATCTGCATCAGGTCCTGAAGGCTGATAACTCCCTCGCGGTACTGATTCATGCCAAAATCGGTTATTTCCTGAATCGTGCCCACACTCTGTTTCATGTTGACCGCGCGCTGCTGGTAGTCCTCCAGGTTGGCCACGGCGTTGATTATATCGCTGCGGATCCTGTCGCGGTTCTCCTCGATAGAAAGCTCGGTTTTTTTGAGCGTCATCCTCTGGGCATCCACCTGCGCCTTGCGCCGTCCCCAGTCCCAGATCGGCACATAGGCCCGCAGACTGATCGAGTAACTATTGTCGTAGTCGTTCCAGACATTGGCGAACTGGTCCTCGTTATTCTCCAACCCGTAGGTCATCTCCAGGTTGAAATGGAACGCATCCCAGCCCTTGGAGTTGTTGACGTCGATCTCGTTCTTGCGCCTTGTTATCGCCAGGCGGCGCAGCGAAGGCCTCAGGTTGTAACCGTTGAGTATCGCCTGGTCCACGTCCACTTTGATCTGTTTGACCTCGAAGGTAGGCTCGATATAGATAGAATCCTCGTACTCGAGCTGAAGGCGCTGCTTGATCCGGGCGGATTCGCGGCGGATTTCGCTGAGTGTCTTACTGAGCTGCTCGTTTACATTGGTCAACTCAACTCTCGCCTGGGCGGCCTCGATCTCACGGTTGGACTCACCTGCTGCCAGATCGTTGGCGATCAGCTCGGCACGCTCCAGATTAGAGACCTGGCTCTGGTAAACGGTCCTGCGGCAGACAACTTCGAACAGGTCGTAATAGTCATCGGCGATATTATCCACCAGCCGCACACGGTCCCTGATATAGTCCAACTCGTTACGCTCCAGATCCAACTCGGCGTCTTCGATATTGTTCTTCAGGTTATTGGGCAGCAGAAACGGCTGCTCGAACTTGATGAAAAAACGGTTATAGTAATCAATCTCTTCAATCTCATTCTGCTGGGCGTAGCGGTAGATCCTGTTGTTCAGCGAGAGGTAGCCGTTGGTGGGATAACCGAACAGCAGCACCGGCTGCCGTACCGAGATGTCCATCTGCCAGCGGCGGGTATCTGAGCGAACAATCTCGTCGCGCTGAAGGGTGGAGTTCCACTTGGTCTCACTGATCGAATTAATTTCGGGAGCGCGTAGATTCATAAAAACTCTTGATTTCAATCCTGCCTGCCGGCTTTTGAGCCAGTAACGCGTACGCTCAATCCCCATCTCCAGCTGCTTGATCCTGTAACTGGAACCCATCGCGATTTCCACGGCGTTTTCAAGATCGAGCTGGAGTATGCGCTGTCCACGCAGATTGCTTACCAATGCTGGTTCAGATATTGCCAAAAGGGCGAATAATACCGCTGCGCAGCATACTGTTTGCCCCCTTGACCAGCTAAACTTGCTCATTACGGTTCCCTCCTGAATCCTTGTTGCCAGTCATATATGGTTCGGCTGCCGCCATCAGATACAATCAAATATATCGTTGCATTACAAAAAGATAAATATACTAATTAGCTGTAATTATCTCAAGCAATCTGTTTCTTATTCGGTCATAGTCATCCCCGCGCTGGCTCCAGGGAACCTGCTCATCCATGTTTACCTCGTTAAGCGCACGCGGAACAACCTCCCGCACCAGTTCCAACACAGCCTCACGGCCCACTTTTTGTTCCGCAAGCCACATCAGTTCATAGTCCTGCTGTCCGCGACGGATATTTTTGAGCCGTATCGAACCGAAAACGCCTTCCACTCCCCTGTCCTGATCCGGATAGTATGGCTCACGGCCGGGGTAAAACAAAATACCGTCTCCATTGCCAAAGCTACCGCTGTTGCCGATAAAAGTTACCGGGTCTACAAAAATATTCTGATTGGTATGGGCACGGGGGCCCGAACTGTTATGAAACCAGTGCGAGCCACTCCACTGGAACCAGACATTGACCTGATGGATATACCTGGCCCAGGCATTTACCCTTTGGTCCACGGCTTCGCACTCCAGGATTATCGAGCCGTAACGCGGACGGGCCCCATTGTAGAACCAGTGATCCTTGCCCTGCTCTTTGAGCTGGGGCAGCATGGGCAGGTTTACCCCGTGATAACCGGCCCAGATGTCTATCGCCCCATCCAGTTCGGCGGTGTATTCACGGGTAATAAAGATCGGCAGATCTTTGCCGCTATTGGTTAGTTCATTCACCCAGCTTCCGCGCTCTTTGATCCAGTCAAACTGGCTTTGACCCGGCTCATCGACCAGGTACCAGAAATAGCGGACACCCGGAGCGTTAGCGGCAAACCAGTCCACCCATTTGGGGGCTTCCTTGCCAACCGAAAATTGGTACTGCATGGACTTATTGGTGATCGATCCATACATCCCTATCGGAAAAACCCATTCTCCCCTGCCCTGGCCGGGGCCGTAATAACCTTCGGCCTCTGTGTACCCGCTGCCATCGAGCCAGGGAAGATACTCATTCATCATAGTGGAATCGAAATCGCTGCGATGAGGAGTAAAGCCTCCCACCAGGTCTATTCGGTGACGGTGGGCCAGGTGATGCAACATCCGGTCGACTTCCTCACCGCTCATGCTGCTGAGATAATTTCCGACACCGCTACTGCTGGTGTTGAGCCATGTCCAGGTGTGGTTCTCATCGGGAAGGTACTCCGGCAGCAGTTCCAGCGTAACCGGAATTGAATCCACGGTCCAGCCCTGCTGGATAATGCGCACCGTGCCGCGGTATACACCCGGCGGCATCGCAAGCGTATCGCGCGGGCAGTAGAGATCAAACCAGAATCCCTGAACATTATCAGCAGCCATATCGAGCGGAAAACCGCCACGGCCCGGAGCTGCCTGCGGGGGGATCAGCGCGTCGGGAATCCAGCCTGTCATGCGCTCGGGCGCCGCGTTGGGGCCGTAGAACCAGTTTGGCAGGGTGGGATTGATAACCTGCAGATAGTGCTGACTGAAAACTTCCAGATAACCAGCAGAGCCGTATGGCGTTACAGAGCTTCCTCCAAGTACGGCGCCGGTCTGCCCATGCACCAGTGAATCAAGGCGCACCTGGACACCATTGGCTCCGGCACTGTCCGCAACAAGCAGTACCTGAAAAGCCAGCACCTCATTGTAGAGGCCGCGAAGAGTGATTTCCCTGCCGTTGTAGACCGAGTTGGAGTCGCGGGAGAAATGATTGACTTCATCGCGGAAAACCTTCTCGCCATCGCCAACCGCCCAGTTGTCCGCCACCGAAGTATAGAACAGCTCCACCCGCGGCTCCCGGTGCCCGGATATCATCTTAAGCAGCTCAAGCAGGTCGAATATATCAACCGTGCCGGAGCCGGGCTGATGTATGTCCGCGATACGCAGTAAACGGGGAGCCAGTGTGTCGTTGTCGGAACCGAGCACTTTGAGCAGCGCCAGCAGGTCGAATATCCCCACCGTGCCGTCAGAGTCCAAATCACCCGACAGCACGGCGTCGGCATCCGCCGATGCCGCCTGGAGGCGGGGAATTCCAATGCCGGAAGAAACCACAAAGGTAAGCAAGCAGTAAAAAATTAGGAGACGCATAAACGCACCGTATGTTATGGATGGAGTTCTTCAGGGATGCGGCGGTTGATCCGGATAGCTGGCAGCACCAGAGTTCAGCCTGCTCAGAGTTCGGCCACCACCATACTCATCAGGCTGGTCAAGCGGGGTTCGGCCTCACCGGCCACCGCGATAATCTCCGAGATATCGGCCGGTTGCAGAGCATCGGGGAAACACAGGTCGGTTATGATCGATATCCCCAGCACTTCCATCCCGCTGTGCACCGCCACGATTACTTCCGGTACGGTGCTCATACCCACGACATCCGCGCCGATCCCGCGCAGGAACCTGTACTCGGCCCTTGTTTCCAGATTCGGTCCGGGCACGGCCACATAGACACCCTTGCGGGCCTGGATGCCACTGGCCAGGGCCAGACTTTCAGCAAGCTCGATCAAGCGGGAAGAGTAAGGCTGGCTCATATCGGGGAACCGGGGGCCCAACCGCTCGTCGTTGGACCCGATCAGCGGGTTAGCGCCCTGCAGGTTAATATGGTCCTCAATAATCATCAGATCACCCTTACCGAACTGGGTGTTCATCCCGCCGCAGGCATTGGAGACCAGCAGGGTTTCCGCTCCAAGCGCCTTGATCACGCGCACCGGGAACGTAATCTGGTCCATGCCGTAACCTTCATAGAAATGGAACCGTCCCTGCATGGCCACTACCGGTTTACCACTGAGTGTACCCAGCAGCAGGCGTCCCTGATGGGTCTCAACCGTACTGGAAACGAAGTGTGGAATTTCCGGATAGGGTATTTCGCACTTGATATCAATTTTTTGAGCCAGAGCACCCAGGCCTGTGCCCAGCACTATTCCAGCCACCGGTTTTACACTGCTGCGCCTGCTTATTTCAGCCACCGCCTCCTGAATCATCCCATACAGGTCCATTTTACCCCGTAGCTCCCCACCTGCTGAATTTTTCCCAGTACGCAATGCCCTCAGCCGATGTTGCGTGCAGCCATGCTATTTATTTTCTTTCCCTGCTTCCAACCCTTCGTCCTGCGCGTCATCACCCCAGAACACTTCCGGTTTATCGTCGCCGGGTTGCTGGCCAGTGTCGCCCGCTCCCTGGGCGGACTCATCCACATCCGCAATATCTCCGGCGTGCAAAAAGTTGTCGTTCTCTTTACCTTCATCGGCTGCCGCATCACCGCTGGAGCCTAATATTTTCCCCAGTTGGCCCGATAGATCACCCACACCGGAGTCATCGACAGGTTGCCCGTTATTCTCCTCGGGCAGCGAGGTTACATCAGATAATTCCTCCGCCGTAACAGTCTCAAGCTCCCCTGGAACGGCCTGCTCATCGGCAAGTGGTTGAACATTATTTTCAGCAGGCTGATCCACCACGGTCCTGCGCGGTTCGAAATCCTCCTGAAGGATTTTCCACTGACTGGCAACCATCGAGCGCATCTTGACCAGGAACGCCTCTTTCTCGTGTTCCAGCATTTCGATCTGATACCTGGTTCTTTTAAGCTCGGACTTGGCTGCTTCCACCAGTTTTTCCGCCTGAACCTCGGCCTTGGCCACTATCAGTTCCGCCTCACGGTCGGCCACCTGACGGGTGGCGTCGCCGGACTTCTGCGCGGTGATCAGGGTATCGTTCAACGTTTTTTCCATCGACTCGTAACTTTTGAGCCGCTCACCGAGCATATTCTGCTTTTCCTTGAGACTCCTGTTCTCCCTTACCAATTCTTCCAACGACTCGGCGGCCGCAGCCAGCAGTTCGCTTACATCGCCCGGGTGATAGCCCCTGAGAACGCGCTTGAATTCCGCTTTCTTCAGATCCAGCGGGGTCACTTTCACGTTCGCCTCCCGTTACGGCGTATCAATATTTTCGCGGCCCGAAAATGGCCGTGCCCACGCGGACCATGTTAGAACCCTCGGAAACGGCCAGTTCGTAATCGGCGCTCATTCCCATGGAGAGTATTTCCATCCGGCAGTTGGACGGTGAACTCTTACTGTAGCTCTCGAACCTTCTGCGTAACCGGGTAAAACAGGCGGCTATCTCGCGCCGTGTGCCACCCAGCGGCCCCATGGTCATCAGGCCCAGCAATTTTATATTCTTGCAGCCGCCGATAACTTCCAGCAGAGCATCGGCCTTTTCCGGCACCACGCCGAATTTCGATTCTTCGTTCGAGGTATTGACCTGCATCAGTATCCGCACCTTGACTCCGGCTTCTTCGGCCTTCAAATCAATCTCACGCGCTACTCGTGGCGAGTCAACGCTTTGGATCAACTCAACCAGCGGCAGTAAAACTTTGACTTTGTTACGCTGAAGGTGGCCCACGTAATGACATTGGACCTCGCAATCCAGCTCCTGCAACTTTGCCTGCACCTCCTGGACCCGGTTCTCGCCGATAATGGTCAGCCCGGCAGCCACAGCCGCCTGGATTTCCTCGACAGTCCGGTACTTGGTCACGCCCACCAGGGTAACAGATCCTGGCGGTACCTCCATTTCGCTCTCGGCCCGGGCGATGTTCTTGCGCACAGTGGCCAGGCAATCCGCTATCTTTTGTTTTCGGGTAGTTTCCATAGTACTCAAACTAAGAGGTACGGGTTGAAAAAACAAGTGAGTGCATGCAATCTGTTGCACACGATTGAAAACAACCTGCGGTAAACCTTAGATTATAGTGAAAATACTAAATAAACTACCTTGCGGTAGAACTGCAAAGTAGCTGAAAAATCACCCTCAATCCCTCTTTCCAAAGGGGGAGGCAACAACCCCCGTCCCGATTTCATCGTGGACACCCCCTTTTCTAAGGGGGGTCAGGGGGGATTTGAGCTGCTTATCCTGCGAATACAACAGCTTATCCGGCGGCAAACCGTAAAGAATTCGCTTACTGCTCAAAACACGAATATTATCAATCCTGCTCAAGCAGCCAGTCGATCAGCTCCGCGCCGTAGCGGACAAGGTAGTAGAGCCAGGAGATTTCCCGCTCCTGGCGTTTGCCGCGCGGCCAAAGATGAACTCCCGCCTTGTCAAGCTGCCCGAGCATGGTTTCGTTGCGGCGCGTGGCGGCCCTGGTCAACTTGCCCCGCAGCTTGTCGAGATTGCCGCTGACCGCGCCAAGAGTGCTTTTCAGCGGCCCGTCCATGGTGGGGTCTATTTTCGCAACATGATGTCCCAGGCGCTCGAAGCTACTCTCAATCCCACCGTGCAGACTTTCCAACTCCTGTGTGAGAGCCTGCCACTGCTTGTCGCTTTCCAGCAGTTCCACCGCTACGCGCTCCGCCCCCTGCTCCAGTTTTTCCGCACCGATAGCATACTTGTCCAGCACTTTTTCAATTTTGGCTTCGAGCAGAACTCCCGACATGCGCGGCCTGATAACAGGCATCTCCAGCCCTCGCAAGCCATAGAGAGGACCAAGCTGGGCGTAGTAGGCTATTTCTCCGGGGCCCGCCAGATAGCAAAGAGTGCCGAACAGTTCCGCCTCCACCAGTGGACGGGCACGTACACCGGGGCTGAACACTTCAGGAGTTTTTTGCAGCATTTGCCTCAGTTCTTCCGCGGACAGCTTGTCGCCAACTCCCTTGAGCTTGTACGCGTCGCCATCGCGCTGAAGTTTTACCCTGCGCCCTTCGCTGAGAACGAACAACCCCGTGTCATCGCTCTGGGGACGTACCTGCACCGGGTAGCCTGCCTGCCCTATCTGCCGGCTGGTTTCTTCAAACAGCTCCGCGCCCGCGGCCGAATCAAATATCTCCCGCTCTAACAGGCCAATTGCCCCCCGCCTGATCTCCGGGCTGCAGGCATCTACCACAAACAGACCTTTTGCAGCGAACAGGCTGGCAATAAGCCCGCTGAACGCGTGGCCGAAATCATTGGCTGACGTGTAGCACTGGTCCAGAATCGAGAACAGCTCCGGCCTGAATTCGGTGTCAGGCGTAATCCGTTCCAACTGAGCGCGAACCTCACTCAGGTTGTGACCCAGGGGTATCTGGCATAGCGGACGGTAATTGGCGCCGTCCACAGGCAGGCCAAGAGTTTCAAGCTTGTTGTCCAGTCCGGGTATACCCACCGAGGAGGCCTCAGCCAGATCGTGGTCCTCGCTGGCGTTCCAGAACACAGGCAGCACGGGCCGCTCCAGTATTTCCGAACACTCCCGCGCGGTCCGTATTACGCTGATACATTTATAGAGCACGTAGAGCGGCCCGCCGAACAACACGGGCTGCTGGCCTGTTACCACACAAAAACCCCGTTTTTCAACGAACTCATCAAGCAGGCGCTGACCGTTCCCGATCAGCGGAAAAGAGCGCTGGCCTGCAAGCACGTCCTTCGCGCGGCCACGGTCCAGCCGGAGGTCCACCCTGGCGGCAAGCTCTTTCAGGCGCGGCAAGTCATCGCAGCGGCCACCGAAAAAGCCGGTGGCCTGCTCTTTCCCGGCCAGGTAATCTGCCGCAAGCTTATTCGAGGATAACGTCAGCTGTTTAAACTTTATGCCATGCACACTCATAGTTTACGCCCCGCCAGAATAAGTCGCGGAGAATCATGCGTATACTCCTCGCGACAGTAATCTCCATATACGTTCTCCACGCCGAGTCCCGAGGCGGCAAGCATACCCTCAAGTTCCTCACGTCCGTACATCCGTACCGATTCGGTCCACTGCTGGCTGCCCTCCGGCCCCTCGATCATCACCTCCTTGACCACCCTTCGCTCCCCGTCCTCCAACCTTCGCCGTTGAGTTATTTTCAGCCCGCCGCGGGTTGAGCTGTCGTGGGGCACCAGCGTATCTATCACCCGCGGACGGTTCAGGTAATCTATCACCCAGCGGCCGCCCGGAGCCAGCGCCGCGCTGATCTGGCGCAACACGCTCATATTTTCCTCATCTGTCTGAAAATAGCCGAAACTTGTAAACATGCTTATCGCCAACTCGAACGATCCGTTGAACGGCACCTCTCTCATGTCCGCGCGAACGTACCACACCTGTCCAGCGGATGGATATTCCACAGGCGAGTCGGCCTTACCGTGCTCAAGCAGGGGCATGCTCAGATCAACCGCGGCCACCCGGTGCCCTTTGCCGGCCAGAAGTCGCGAGTAGCGCCCCTGGCCACAAGCCAGATCCAGCACCATCCGCCCTCTCGATCCACCAAACGCGGCCACATGCTCGATCAGTTCCAACGCCATCTCCGCCTCTTTCTGGTCGCGATGGCTGTAGACTTCGAGGTACCTGCTGCCAAACGCCTTTTCGTACCAGTTCATCCTTCAGTCCTTTTATTTTTTTCGTTCAGCGGATTTCAGTTCGCACGGCTCCCACACCCTCAGGCCACCCACTCTGGGCCAGCCAGCCCGTGACAGCAAGTAGAGATGGGTGCCGCACGCGCAGTCCGAGCTGCCGAATCCAACAGCGGGAACATGCGCTCCGGGAATTTTTCCAACCGCACTATTGAGCTCACACTCGCAGGGGCCGCCTGCCGCCAGTACTTTGAACGACTTATCAAATCCCATCGGGGCCAGATAGTCGATATGCCAGTGCAGCTTTCCGCTTAGAGAGCCACGGTAATGGCGCAGCAGACGGGCATCCAGAGTCCTCATCGCGCTGCCCGTATAAATATAGCACCCGGCGGCAAACTCGAAAGTACCCAGCTTGCCCACTCTAACCGAAACTTGTTCTGCCAGCCGGAAACGGAACAGGTACAGACCTTTGCTCAGCCTACTTGTGATACGGCTCTCCCCTGTTGATCGTGTTGGCCCGGTAGAGCTGTTCCAGCAGCACCATGCGCGCCATCTCGTGTGTCAGGGTCATTCGTGAGAGAGACAGCCGCTGGCGTGATGAGCCAAGCAGGGCCTCGCTAAGGCCCAGGTGGCCGCCAACAATGAAACACACTGACTTGATTCCCTGGCTGTCCCACTGCCCCATCCTGGAGGCAAACTGGCGAGAAGAAAGCATCTCGCCTCTCAGGTCCAGGGCGACGGTCCATGCCCCGGCGGGGATTTTAGCTGCCAGCCGCTCGCTTTCGCGCTCAACCACCTGCTCCCCGTCCCGCCCACCCGGCTCGTCCTTAACTTCAATCACCCGCAGCTTATGGCCGTAGTGTTCCAGCCTTCCCGCGTAATCCTCGCAGAGCGCTCCCATCCGGCTGTCTCTTACCTTACCGACACAAACCAGCGAAATTTCCATGCGCTCACCTCACCGCCTTTTGTCTGAAACCATGCTGAAAGACGGAACCTTTTCTGGAATATTATGTAGAAATAGGACAACCGGCTGGGGAATCCTGTGAGGGATGATGGGAAAACCCCACCGGCACTAAATTTAAGGGAGCGGCCTGGAGCCGTCAACACCCCAAGATTTTTGACTTTGACCTGGCGGCCCGGTATTGTATTATTTTATACGTATTTTTTAACCGGGGCAACAGGGCAAGAAAGGTTGGGGATAAATGCGACAATTATTTCCGCTAAGATACAATACCACCGCAACCGCCGCCGCATTTTTTTCTATTTTACTGGCCACCACTCTGCTTTTAATCACTCCATGTGATTCATCCGCCCGCAAGAAGAAAGAAGGATTTTTCAAGGACATCGACACCAGTTGGCTGATCTACAAGGGCAACAATGGGCGTACCGCCAGCGAAAAACCTCTGCTGAGCGTACCTTTGGAACTGGCCTGGGAGAACAATATCGCCCGTTCTATCGGCGCCACGGCCAGTGCCGGAGGAGAGTATGTTTTCGTCACCACCCGCGACCGTCGCCTGGTTATTCTGGAGCGCACCAGCGGAGAACGGGTTCAGCGCCGCACGTTCAAAGGCGGATTCGGGGGATCGGTGTTGATCGAGGGTTCCAAAATGTATTTCAATACGCGCTATCCTGACGGTAAGGTATACGGTACGGATATCAACACCAAGGACAACCACCTTGAGCACAAGTTGGGCGCGATGCTGGTCAGTCCGATAGTGAACCACGACCGTCTGTTCGCGTTCACACAGGGCGGACAGGTGGTGAGCATGAACACCGAGGCGGGCTTCCGCAACTGGAAGACTGACCTGGAGGGCAATATCGAGTACGGCCCGCTCTATCTGGACCCGTATCTGTTCGTGCCCACCGTGCAGGGTAAGGTTTATAAGATCGATTCCTCCACCGGCGAGACAGCCGCCGAGTTCAAAGCGGGCCACCTGCTGCTGAGCGATTTGAGTTCCGATGGTTACTTTCTGTTCGCTGCTGCCTCGGACGGCTGGATATACTGCCTGGAACCGGACAGCCTGAAAGTGGAATGGCAGGTCGACCTGGGCCAGCCCCTGTTCTGCGGACCGGTATATTTTAAAGGTTATCTCTATCAAAGCGGTCGTAACGGTAAGTTACTTAAACTGGCCGCTCTGGATGGCTCCACTGTGTGGGAGGCTGAACTGGACGGTATCGCGGTGACATCGCCCGCTGTTACCGACGAATACGTTTTCACCGGAACCAAAAGCGGTGAACTGGCCGCTTTCGATATAGAGAGCGGCGAGAGACTCTGGGAGAAAAAAATTGACGAGAGCATCAGCTGCTCCCCGCTGGTGTACATGGATTACCTGTACTATTGCACGGATAGAGGAACG
>SDBV01000431.1_pt1 | contig 60411 bp, 51 predicted proteins | sample 2277081 | NCBI WGS metagenome assembly SDBV01 (sample SAMN10402039, study PRJNA504765) | marine sediment metagenome | isolation source: marine sediment core GS10_PC15, 223 cmbsf | place: Arctic Ocean: Southern Knipovich Ridge | collected 2010
TCCTTTTGATGCAGAACAAAGAGGAAATCTTTGAGTTCAAAGTGGCCTAAAAGTGTAAACGCCATTTTGGGCACCACACCAGAAATTTGAATGAGCATTTCAAAAAAGTTGCGTTCCTTTTCATGAATAAAACCAAAAAGACTGACCTCATTTTCTTTTTGATGGAAATGCGTGTATAAAAAAACTTCGCATTCCAATTCGGGAAGTTTGGCAAGCTGATTAAAAGGAACCAAAAGGCGATAGCCTACACTACCTACTTCCACAACGACCTTTTTGGCGTTTTTTTCAATTAAGATCCCTTTTAAAAACTCATACATATCTCAGAGTGTTACAATTTTTGAATTGTTATGCAAGGCGATCCTAAAAGAGCACCTTTGAGCGAAAAAATAAGGATTTTTGAAACAGAAAAGGTGAGCGAAGACGCATCCAACCCTTGAGGGTTGGATAAGGAGTCGATGATCTTTTCTGTAAAAAGACAATTTTTACGCCGAAGAGATTTTTTCAGGTCGACTATGTAGATGACATCTTGCAACCGCAATAGCATCTGCAGCATCTTCTGGAACGTTCTGTAATCGATAGATCAGTTCACACATTTTTTGTATCACGTGTTTTTTTGCTCTGCCGTTTTTGCAAATAGCGACCTTGATTTTAGAAGGTGCATATTCAAATGCATGAATGTTGTATCTTTGTGCAAGCATGAGTGCAATACCTCTTGCCATGCCAAGTGTAATTGCCGCACGGGGGTTTTTCCCTACAAATTGCGTTTCGATTCCCATTTCAGTTATATTAAATTTTTGTAAAAGCTCCTCTAGGGCATTATGAACAATGAGAAGTTTTTTAGGGAGTTTTCCAACAGGTCGAATGGTTCCATAGTCAAGGAGATTTCCATTAAAATCCAGAATGCAATATCCCGTGATGTTAGTTCCTGGATCGATCCCTAAAATATGAGGCTCTTTAGTTGACATTTGTCTTGAATTTTATTATTGTTTCCCTATTGACCACTCTAACACATATGGACCTTGATGGCAAAAGATAAACAGTTTTTCAACATCGTCATAAGAATGCCCAATCATATTGGCGATTGTGTCATGGCCACACCCGTGCTCAGTGATTTAAAGTGCCGTTTTCCAGATGCTAAACTTACTGTGATGTGCAAACAAAATATTGTCTCTATGTTTGAAAAAGATGCAGATGTTGATGAAATCTTTCCTTTTTCAAAACCCAAAAAACCCAATAAAAAAGAAGAAACACGCAAACTTATTCAGCGTTTAAAAGAAAAAAAGTTTGATCTTGGGGTTTTGCTTCCTAATTCTTTTTCTTCCGCCTATTTATTTTGGAAAGCGGGTGTTCAAAGCCGTTTAGGATATTCTCGTGATGCAAGACGCATCTTTTTAACGCATCCTGTCAAAATGCAACCCTTATGGCATTCGTACCATTTTGTCGATCAGTACAAGTTGATTTTAAAAGGTATTGGGATTAAGCGTTCGAGAACAAAGCCAAGGCTTTATTTGGACGATCAGGATATCCAAAGAGCGCAAGAGATTTTACAAGAAAATGGTGTAGAGAAAGATCATATGGTTGTGGGTGTGAATCCTTCTGCAGCTTCAGGGACGGCCAAGATTTGGCCAAAGGAATATTTCAAACAAGTCATTAAAAACTTAAGCGAATTAGACAATGTCAAAGTGATCGTATTTGGTGATCAATATTCTAAATCTACTGTCGATGAAATTTGTGCTGGACTCAATGAAAATGTGATCAATTTAGCAGCAAAAACAAGTTTACAAGAATCTATTGGGATCATGAAGCTTTGCAAAGTGATTCTTTCCAATGATAGTGGTCCGATGCATATAGCAGCAGCGATCGGCACACCTGTTGTAGCACTTTTTGGTCCTACGAATGATCTTTTATCAGGTCCTTATACACCGCTTTGCTACATTATCCACAAATATGTGGAATGTTCACCATGCCACCTTGGAACATGTCCAATAGACCATCGATGCATGCATCGCATCAAAGTCGATGAGGTGTTTGATAAAGTCACAAGATGGTTAAAAATCCCCGATGGCGCACTTTTAAGTTATGCAAATCAAAAATAAACTCAAGCGCTATTTCCAACACCGTTTTTTACAGCAAGTTGAACAATTACCTATAGAAGAACAAGAAGCGATACTAAAAGAGCTCAATATATTTCCTTGGGAAAAATTGCTTAAGGAAAAGGAAATTAGCACTTTTAATTTTCAATCCATAACACTTCAAGAAAAAGCGCCAAAATCTGGAAAAAATCATTTTGGAGTGCTAATTTTGGCCGGAGGAGATGGTTCGCGTCTAAATCACAAAGAGCCCAAAGCTTTATTTGAGATTTTAGGAAAAACACTTTTAGAAAGAGTGCTTGAAAAAATTGATGAAAATAGAGAGACCTTTGTGCTCTGTTCTACAAAAAACATCCATGCCATTGAAGCATTTTTAAAAACGCACAATCTTCTTAGAAAAAAGTTACACCTTCTTTGCCAAGATGACATGCCGCTTTTAGATTTAAACCAGCAATTTTTTTTGACTGAGAATGGACTCGCAAAAGGACCTTGTGGAAATGCAGATGCTTTAATCAAGATGCAGCCTTTTTCTCACCAATTTGAGCATTTGATTGTGCTTCCTATTGATAATCCTTTGGCAGATCCTCAAGATGTAGATTTTCTCTCACACCATCTTTTTCATCAAAACGAAGTGACCATTAAAGCCATCAAAAGTGAAGCAGAAGCTAACATGGGACTCCTTGTTCAAAATGACAATCATTTAGAAGTCGTCGAATATTCAGATCCCTATTTTGAACAAGCTCTACAATCGAGTTCTTTTTACAATACAGGGATTTACTGCCTGCAATCTACATTTTTGCAACGTTTAAGGCCCACGTCCTTCCATCTTGTCAAAAAACAAAATACCTACAAACCTGAAGGATTTATTTTTGATCATTTTGCAAAGGCGAACAAAATAGGCCTTCAGATTGATGAAAAATCACGCTGTTTTTGCCCGCTCAAGGAACCCAAAGACATCGATGCAATTCTTGCGCATCTTTACCATGTCTGATACAATAGCAAAAATCTTTTTAAGGGGCTTTGTGTGAAAGTTTGGTTATGTTGTTGTATGCTTTTTTTTCAAATGGTTTTCTCTTCAGAACAAGAATCTTTTGTATTATGCACGATGCCAAAATCGGGATCTTACTTGATTGAAAAAAGTTTAAATCTTTTGATAAAGAAAAAAGCGTATTATATACCACCTAAACACATTCAAAGAGTATTTAAGCAAGAAATAACAGTCCCTCAATTACATTTTTTTTTCTTCCATACTCATTATCCAGTACCATTAGAGTTTTTGGATAATAATAAGTTAATATTAAATATTAGAGATCTAAGGGACGTGCTAATTTCATATCTATTTTTTGTTAGTGAAAAGGAATCGATAGCTTATCAACGAAAAGTCTTTGATATGGTGGATAAAAGTATTAAAAAACGGAAAAATTTTGAAACATTTGTTGAAATGGTTAATGATGAGAAACCTGTCAACGAAAGATTGTGTTTTATATTAGAATGCGCAAAAGATAAAGATCAAGATTTTTTATATTTGACAAATCAGTTTGGGAATGTTTTTGAAATTTATACATTAGATCATCCCAACATATTTGTTTGTCGATTTGAAGATTTACTTTCTCCGCGGGGAGGAGGCGATCGTTTAAAACAGAAAGAAACTCTAAAGAACGTCGCGCAATTTTTAGATGTTCCTTTGTCTGAAAGCGAAGCAGATGAGATTGCTCATCGTTTGTGGGGTGGGACTCCTACTTTTCGCAACCGACCAGGTCCTAAAGTTGGGCAATGGAAACAATATTTTGATGATGAAATCAAAACAGCATTTAAAGAAGTGTTTGGAGAGTATCTTATCTACTTTGGCTATGAACAAGATAACAATTGGTGAGATATGAAAATAGGATATTTTGGATCAGGTGTGTGGGCGTTTGCGCTAGCAAATTTGCTTGCAGATAATGGACATAGCATTATGATGTGGTCCATTGAAAAGGATGTTATTGCGCATTTAAAAAAATATAAAAAACATCCGCGCTTAGAAGAATTTAATGCTCATCCTAACATCAGTTACACAGAAGATATTCAAGAGGCGATGAGAGGCGCCGAAATTCTTGTAGAAGGTGTGACGGGAGGGGGTGTTAGAAGCGTTTTTTCTACCATCAAATCAACGATTCCAAAAGTACCCATTGTACTCACATCGAAGGGCATTGAACAACACACAGGCATGCTTTTGACAGATGTGCTTATTGACGTGTTGGGAGAAGAATTTAAGCCTTTCATTGGATGTATTTCAGGGCCAAGTTTGGCAACAGAAGTTTTGCAAAAAATGCCGACAAGCGTGGTCGCTTCTGCTTTTGAAGAAAAGACCATGATGATGATCCAAAAGGCATTTAATGGAGCCTATTTTCGCACTTATTACAACCCTGATATCAGAGGTGTGGAGTTTGGCGGTGCGATGAAAAATTGCATTGCCATTGCATGCGGAATTTCTGATGGTTTGGGTTATGGCAACAACACAAAAGCCGCCATTATGACAAGAGGATTGCATGAAATAAGACGTCTTGGTCTAAAGCTTGGTTGCAAGCAAGAAACCATTAATGGATTGAGTGGTATGGGGGATTTGTGTTTAACGTGTATGAGTGAAAAATCCAGAAACCATCGACTTGGCGTGCTGCTTTCACAAGGAAAAAACTTGGAGGAAGCAAAACAGATCATTGGGATGGCAACAGAAGGAGCCTATACCATTGTGTCTGCCTTAGAATTGTCTAAAAAATACGATATACCCCTGCCCATTACAGAAGCCACAAATCATGTGTTAAATGGCCAGCCGGCCAAAACAGCTGTGCTCGCGTTGCTGGAGCGTTCCATTAAAGAAGAAATCGTGTAGGGTGTGATTAATGACACTAGAAATCCTTTCAGCCAAACAGATGAAAGAAGTAGAGCAAAAAGCCTACGATGCAGGGGCGTCTAGTAAGACTTTTATGCAAGAGGTGGGCGACAATATTGCACAATATTTTCTACAAATGCCGGCTGTAGAAACTCTCCATATTTTGGTAGGTAAAGGCAATAATGGAGGAGATGGTGTGGTTGTAGCAAAAAATCTCCTTGATTCTACGATTGATGTCGTTATCTATCACCTCTATCCAATTGAAGAGTGTTCACCTCTTTTGCAAGAACATCTCAAAAGTTTCGAGGGGAAATTGATTCATGTAAAAACAAAAGATGATCTTCAATTTGAAGCGCATACCGTGATTTTAGATGCGCTTTTGGGCACAGGATTTTCTGGGGAAGTTACAGGCCTTTTAAAAGAGGTTATAGAAAAAGCTAATGCATCAAAATGCCCTATGTATGCCATCGATATTCCATCAGGCGTAGATGGAAATAGTGGGGATGCTACGGTAGCCATTAGGGCAGATTGCACCTTTTTTCTCTCGCGTCCAAAGATGGGTTTTTTTCTAAAAAGAGGCTTTGAATTTGTAGGCAAACTCTACCCTATTGAATTTGGTTTGGAAAAACGCTACATAGAACTTGTCAAGCCCTTGGGGTTTTTTCTTACAAAAGAAGATTTACAAGCACTTTTGCCACATCCCAAAAGAACGCAGCATAAATATGAAGCTGGACTTGTGTGTGCACTTGCCACCCATTTTGAGATGTTGGGAGCCTCTATTTTGGCATCTCTTGCAGCCTTTCGTGTGGGTGCTGGCTATGTGCGTTTTTTGTATACAAAACCCGTGGAACCACATCTTTCAGCGCTTCCTGTCGAATGCGTCAAGGCACATCTTGAAAAAGAAGATATTTTACAAAATTACAAAAAAGCAAAAAGCTATTTTTTAGGTCCAGGCCTTCCGCTAGATCCCAAAACAAAAGAGCTTGTTTTTGAAATTTTAAAAAAAGTGGATTTACCCGTAGTGATTGATGGGGGAGCCTTGACACATGTATCACAAGATTTATCTATCTTAAAGGGGAGATCTGCTGTTTTAACACCTCATAGAGGAGAAATGGCGCACTTTTTACAGCTCAATAAAGAGCTGGAAGAACAGGACCTTCAAAAATGCCAAGCTTTTGTCGATAAGCATCATGTCACGCTTGTATTGAAAGGTGCGCCGACTTATATCTTTCATCCCCATGAAACAGTGGTGATCTCGGCTTTCGGGGATTTAGGCATGGCAACAGCAGGGGTTGGCGATGTGCTTACAGGCATGATTTGTGGGCTTTTGGCTCAAGGATTGGATCCTTTTTCAGCCGCAAAATTAGGTGTAGGATTGCATGGGCTTGCAGGAGAGATCGCTGCAGAAGATTTGACCTCTTCTTCTCTCATCGCTTCAGATCTGATCGAATATATCAGCGAGGCATTAACTATTCTTGACTGACTGATGCAAATGGATGGATTGGGTTGGATAGGCAACTTGGGCGCCGTGTGTTTCGATAATTTTGAAAATATTAAAAAAGACCTCTTCTTGAACTTCGCGAAATTCTCTTAATTGGGTTTTTTTGATAAAGATGTAAATGTTGAAGATAAGCGCATGATCTCCAATTTCTGTAAAATGCGCCATTTGGTGTTGATTATCATCGATATCTGGGCAAGCGGCAAAATACTCACGTACATCTTTTAGAATAGCTTCTAATTTAGAGGCGTCCTCGTAGCGAATACCGATATTGGTTTTGATGCGTCGATGTTTCATACGTTGAGGATTTTCGATCACAATGGTTGAAAAGATGGAATTGGGCACATAGCGCGGCCTTCTCTCTAAAGAACGAATGCGGGTCAGTCTCCATCCTATATATTCCACGACACCCTCAATCTCTTTATCAGGAGAGCTGATCCAGTCACCCACCTTGAAAGGCTGATCTAGAAAGATGACCATTCCTCCAAAAAAGTTGGCCAAAAGCTCTTTTGCAGCCAAACCCACCACGATTGCCGAACCTCCCCCAAAGGCGATCAAGCCAGAGACGGGGATTCCAAGGGCTTGCAAAACAACGAGTCCGATAACCAAAACAGCACCTAATCTAAGTAGCCTTCCAATGGCATGGATGGTAGTGCGGTCATGACGGCGCTTTTCGCTGCTTTCTAAGAAATTGGCCTCACTTAGGCGAATGAAGCGTAAAATGAACCATCCGATAAAAATGACCACGATAATGTTATGCAATGGGTCTAAAAACCTGCTAATCAATAGCTTGGAAGAAAAGGGCATGGCCATAAGGCCAAATGTAACTCCTTGAGCCCAAATAAAGAGCATTAGAGGATAGTGCAAAGCTAGCACAATCGCTTTTACCCAAAAATGGGTGGATTTGTTTAGGAAGTTCATCAAGCGTCTGAACGTAAACCGTTCTATATAAAAGATTAAGCATGTTGCTAAAAAGATAAGTATGGCTTGGATTTCCCAACTATAAGAATGTAAGATATTTGGCATTTCCTGCATTCCTTCATTACACATCAATGATTGAATTTTTTCAAGCAAATATAAACATTTAACGCTCAGCTACATATATATTTATAAATAAAGAATTTAATTATTTATAAAAAATACTTGATTTAAAGTAAATAATTTGTATATAATACTTTTATAAAAGAACATAATAACAAATAAAAAGGTGAATGAAATGAATATAATAAGTCGTGATTTTCTTTCTAGTTTAACTCCAAGTTTCTTATCCAATATGGGTGGCAAGTCAGGTAGTACTTGGACTTTACCCTTCTTTGGGAGTTTTCGAGTTGGAAGAGAAGCAAAGGATGAAGCATTATTAGCTAAAAGAGATATTGGAGTATTGACCCCAACAGTTGAAACAGTTGAAAAACCTTCTCTTTCAGAGGTAGAGAAGGTAAAAGCAAATCTGAAAAAGACAAAAGCAGCTTTAGCACTAGCTCTATTATTTGGAGTTAATAACAAAAATCCAAAAGTACGCGCTCAATCTCTTGTAAAGGTACTATTGTTAAAAGCTCAGATAAAAAAATTAGAAGAAGAACTTATGTTTGCAGAAGCTTTAGAAGGGTTTGAAGATGAACCGCTAGTCACAGAAAGGTCTGAAACTCCTGTTGTGCCAGTTAATATAAATTTTACTGAACTATTACAAAAAGCAGAGGAAGCAGCAAAAGAAGCAAAAGAATTACCAGAAACACCTGAAGTTCTTGATGAGTCTCTTGATGAGTTACCAATGATGGATTTTGGATTTGGGATAGACGTTAGTACGACTGCAGAAGAAGATGGTGAATTATCCGCTATTCTTGAAACAGCACAAGATTGGGTTACTGAATATGGAACAAGTATTTTCGGTGCAGTTAGAACATGGGCATGGGAGAATAGAACAGGAATAGCAGAAATAGCAGATATCGCTCAAACAGCTGCTAAAGTAGGGCTTTATTTAGCCATATTAAATGCGCATAAAAATGAAGACCACACACGTGTAGAGCAACTTATGCTACAGCTTAATGCAATTGGAGTATCTTCTACAGCAAGTGTTGCTATTACAGCAGCAAGACAAAATGTTCCTGTTTTACATAAATATGCACCTAATTCTGAAGATGGAACAAGAGGGAATCTTTCAAAAGGAGTTGGAACGGCAGTCGGTATTATTGGATCCGTTGTTACAGGAGATTTGCCTTCTGCAGTTGTAGCCACAGGTCTTGCGGTTGCCAATAGTAGAGATCAGGAAAATGTCGTTATGGCAATAGTAGGGACTACACAAGGATCGATAACCACAGGTCAAAAGCTTGCTAATGGAGATATAACAGGTGTACAAGCACTAAAAGAGGTTGCAATAACAACCGCAGAATATACAGCAATTGGCATTGGTGCAGATGTATTGACATCACCCAAAGGGATTAAAGCAAGATTGCAAGAATGGATACAATGGCTCATTTTTCAACCTTACACAAACATGAAAAATGCTGAAAGCAAGAAAATGAAAGCTCTACATTTCGTAGATTTAACAGCAAGAGTTTTCGTTGCGACAACAGTATGTTTAGTTGTGCTTACAGTCTTGACAAAAGCACTTGCACCATGGCTTGTGATAGCAAAAGCATCGCTTTGTGCAGCGAATACCATCGTGCCACCTATTTATGCAACATCTACAAAAGCATGTACGCTTGCAGCAAGTTTGTTTATATAAAAATTACCCCCCATAATATCTCGAAAGAGGAAAATGGCAGTTTTTAAACTGCCATTTTTTTTTGTGTAATGTCTGTTCTAACAGCTCTTATGCCAAGTACGCTCATTAGGAGCGCTGCAAAGGCTTCTGTTAAAAAAAGGGCTAAAGCTGCGCCCAAAGCTCCGAGAGCTGGCACCAAGATATACAATGCAGCAGCGCATAGAAGACCTGATAAAAACATCACAAGGACATATTCATGACGCTTATTCAAATTGATCAGAATTTGAATGCCTACAATATTGGAAATGACGATAAGGCAAGGCAGGACGCTTACAATTTTTAATACAGATACACTTTCTGATGCTACCTGTCCGCTCATCAAAAAGATGATAGGTTTGGCAAAAATAAAGATCAAAGCACCTAAAATTAAGGTAATTAAAGAGCTCAATTTTAAAATACGCAGTGTGTGTTGAATTCCATCTTCTAAAGAAACAAAAATCTTTTTAGAAAGTGTGGGAAAAATACTTTGTGTTAAAGGTTCTACAAATCCTGTTAAAGATCTAACGAGGCGAATACCTACTGCGTAAATAGCGACGCTGCTAGGTCCAATAAAGCTTCCTAGAAAAAGTTGTGGAAAGCGAGAATAGAGGTGAATTGAGACGTTGGATGCAAAAATATGCATGCTATCTTTAATTTGAAATTTGAGCTGCTTCAAAGTGGGCCATTGAAGCGAAAGGTTAAATTTGCGCTTAGCATAGATGAGCGCAAAACCGGTGCGCAAAATATCTGCAACAGATAGAGCAATAGGATAGATAAAAATATCACTATGCGAGCGAATGAAAATAAAAAGCCCGAAAAGAAACAAGAGTTTAGAGACGATATTAATGAGTGTGATCATGCGCATTTTTTCAAAGCCTTGAAAGATCCAAACGGGGAAAAAAGCACTCGCTATAATGACGGGAAAATAAGACAAAAATAGCGTTTTAATAGCATAGAAAGTTGGGATCCAATAGATGACACCCATTATCATAAAAAAAGAGATCAAAACAAAAACCGTTTTTAAAAAAATCACACAAGAAAAGATTTCATTAATCTTTTTTTGATCATTTTGATGCATATGGATCTGTTTTGTTACAGAATAATGAAATCCAAACCCTATCAAAACAAGACAATAAAAGCCCAAGGCTTTGACAAGTTCAATTTTACCAAAGTTTTCTTGCCCAAGAGTTAGAAACAAAAAAGGTGTGGTTACAAGAGGAAGCACCCTTGAAAAGCCTTGTAAAAAAGACAGGGATAAAAAAATTTCTAAAAGCCGTTTGGATTCTTTTGTGATCATTATGCTGGAGAAGATATCAGGAAAAAGCAATAAAATCTACGGCCTGATCAAACTCAGGCCCCTTAGCCTGATTTTGATCAGGCCCCTTCCGCCTGATTTTAATCAGGATTTAAAACGCCGTCTCAAGTTTTCTAAGTAAACGAAGACAACAGGTGTGAGGAAAAGAGTAATTAATTGAGAAAAAATCAGTCCTCCAATAATCACTAAACCTAAAGGTTTGCGCCCTTGTGCAATCGATCCGCCAATACCAACAGCAATAGGAACGGCTCCCATCATGGCAGCAAGCGTGGTCATAATAATGGGACGAAAGCGTACTTTGCAGGCATCCAAAATGGCATCAAAAGGGCTTAAATCAGCATTTTGATGTAAGTTTTCATTGGCAAATTCAATCATCATAATCCCGTTTTTCATCACAATACCAATGAGCATCATCAATCCTACAAATGCGTAGATGGTAAATTCTTGTTGGAAAATAAACAGCGTTAAAAAGGCTCCGATGGTTGCTGGGAAAAGCGCCGAGAGTGCAGTTAAAGGATGCACAAAGCTTTCATACAAGATCCCCAAAATAGCATAGATAGCAAACACTGCAAAGAGTATGAGAAATCCAAATTGTAGCATTGTTTTTTGATAATCCTGACTGACTCCTTGAAGATCTCCAAAGACGCCTTGGGGAAGATTTTTTTCTAAAGTAGAGAGTTTTGAAATGGCGTCATCGAGGGGAATGCTTAGATCAAAGCTAATGGATAAAGAAGGCAAGCCGTTGAAATGTTCAATGGTTTGCAGTCCATCGATGAGTTTCCAGCTGGCGATAGAAGACACAGGTACAAATTGATTGGTAGAAGAGCGCAAATAAAGTGTGCTTAGATCTTGGACATTTTTGGCAAGGTTAGGATCGATTAAAGGAATCACGTTGTATTGATCTTCTGTAGCAGCAATGGTGGAAATACGTGCTTGTGAAAAACTTAAGGACAAATTGTTTTCTACTTGATAGGCATTAAGATTTAATGCATTCATCTTTTCACGATTGAGGCTTAGTTGATAGGTCGGTCCACTCACAGCAGAAGGAATGTAGGTTTGCATAAATCCAGGAGTTGCTTGTAGGTTTTGAAGAAAAGATTCATAAGAGTTAAGCAGCGTATCTTGGTTTACACTTTGCAAAGTGTAGAGATATGTGCCTTGAGTTTGAGTGGCAGAGAGATTGAGCTGAATAAGAGGGATGGGAAACACAAAGACATTAGCATCTTGAAGCGTGCTAAAAGCACTCGAAAGTTCTAAAATGACTTGTTCTATAGGCTTTCTTTGTTTGATAGGTTTTAAATTGAGAAATAACAAAGATTGGTTTCCTGGAGATGAGGGAACATAGGTAATCATTTCTGAATAGGCAGGATTATCCTGAACAATCGCTTCAATCTGCTTTTGAATTTCTGTGGTTTTATTCCAAGAAGTGCCTTCCATGGTGTTGACTTGACCTACAATGAATCCCAAGTCATCTGTAGGGAAAAATCCTTTGGGAAGAAAATTGAAAATAACAAGAGAGCCTACCATGCAACTAACACCAATCATTAACATAAAAAATTTGTGATTTAACGCTTTTTGTAAAAGAGGTTCGTAGATTGCAAGCATCTTTTCATTGAGTTTTTTGGAGAAACGTTCCACGAAGTTCAACTCACGCTCTTTGTTAAGCTCTTTCATAAATCGAGAGCATAAAAGGGGGGTGAGGATGATGGCCAAAAATCCAGAAAATAACACCGCAATTAAGATTGTGACAGAAAATTCTCTAAAAATACGCCCCAAAAGACCTGGCATTAAAATCATAGGAATAAAGACAGCAGCAAGAGATAAGGTAATCGAAACAATCGTTTTGGAAATCTGTTTTGAGCCTTCAATGGATGCTTTTTGCACATCTTTTCCCATTTCCATGTGCCTAAAGATGTTTTCCAAAACCACAACGGCATCATCAATCAAAAATCCAATGGATAGAGTAATCGCTAAAAGCGAGATGATATCGAGTGAAAAATTTAAGGGTTTCATAAGCGTTAGGGTGCCTAAAACAGCAAGAGGCAAAGTGACAACAGGGATAAGTGTGTTAAAGAATTTGCCCAAGTAAACAAAAACCACAAGTACGACAAGCAAGAAGGCAACAAGCAGTGTGAGTTTGACATCATCCAACGCTTCGATGATCCAATCTTTCATGCTAAAAAAAGTATTCAGTTTGATGCTATCTGGCAAAACTTTTTGCAATTCTGGCAATTTTGCTTCAATGTTTTCGATGACTTGAATGGTATTTTGACCCGGTTGTTTTTGAATGGACAAAAAGACGGTATTTTTGGGCGCTTGAGTCCCTTTGAGATAATGCAAGCTATAGTTAGTGATGGATGTACTATCAAGAACTTCTCCAAGTTGCGTAAGTTTTAACTGTTGGATTCCTTTTGAGCGCAGAGTCACGGGAGAATAATCTTTTGCTTGATAGAGTTGCAAATCCGATTTTAAATTAAATTGATTGGCATTTTCATAAAGAGTTCCTACAGGACGTTTGGGAGAGGCTTGAATCATGGCGTTGGAAATATCATCAATCGCAATTTTTCGGGCAGCCATCAAATAAGGATTGGCTAAAAAACGCAGAGCATAAGCCGAACCCATTGTGGTCACTTTTGATACGCCATCGACCATAGATAAACGGCGGCCAACGATGTCATGTGCATAATTGTAAACGTCAGATTCGATCGCTGTATCTGAATAGAGAGCAAAATAGATGACGGGTTCTTGTGAAGGATTTGTTTTGGAATAGGTGGGAGGATAGGGCAAATCACTTGGTAGATAAGTAGCGGCTTGGTTAATGGCAGATTGTGTATCTTGGGCCGCTTCATCTAAAGATTTGTCAAGATTAAATTCCAATACAATGGTGGATTTAGAAGTTGTAGATTGACTCGTCATCGTTTGAATACCATCAATGGCGGTAAACTGATTTTCCAAAGGTGTGGTGATATTATTTGCAATGGTTGTGGGATCGGCACCGTTATAAGAAGTCGTGATTGTAATCACAGGATAGTCTACGTTGGGCATGTCTGAAATAGGCAGAGTAAAATAGGAATACAGTCCAAGAAAACAGATAGAAACCATCAAAAGCGTTGTCAATACAACACGCTTGATGAAAAATTCACTCATTGTAAGCCCCGCTTATTTCCACTTTTTGTCCATCTTGGAGTTTGATTTGTCCCGATGTGATCACACTGTCACAAGGACTCAAACCTGTTTTTATGATAACTGTGGTTTCTTGTTCCAAAAGAGGGAAGATAGTTGTTTTTTTAATTGTCATATTGCTATTTAACACATAGACATACCGCTTTCCTTTATCAAAGAAGACAGCTTGTTTTGGAACCACAAGCGCATTTGGATATTCTTGTGTAACCATTGTCACGGTGACATATTGTCCTGGCCAAAAAAGTTTATTTGTATTGGGAACAAGGGATTTTAGCAAAATGGTTGCCGTATCTGGATCAATATGATTATCTACAAAAGATACAACGGCTGTTTGCGTTTGGTTAAGTTGCGTTTGGATTTCACATGGGTACTGATCTTTTTTGGGTAATCGTTCAAATTGCAAATCAGAGAGGCTGAAATCAATATATACAGGATCAAATTGGTTAAGCGTTGTTAGTATCGTGGCTCCTGATTGAATGAGATTTCCTACATCGACTTTGTGTTCAGAGAGTTGCCCACTAATAGGCGCTTTGATAAAACAGTAGCTATAATTTGTTTTTGCTGTTTGCAAATTTGCATAGTTTGCTTTCACATCAGCTTGGGCGCTTTTGACATCGGATTGCATGCCTTCAAAATCAAGTTCAGAGACGTATTCGTTTTGCGCCAGTTTTTTATTACGCTCAAGCGTGTTTTTGGCCAAAGAGAGCTGCGCTTTTGCTTTTTCATAGTTGGCATAAGCAAGATCTAAGCTAGATTTATAAAGAACGGGGTCGATCACAAATAAAAGATCGCCGCGTTTGACCATTTGGCCATCTTTAAAAAATCTGCGATCTAAAATTCCTGACACCTGAGCCGCGATTTGTACGCTTTTAGATGCGACCACTTGACCAAAGGATTGAATGGTCTGTTTAACATTTTGCACTTGGACTTTTTGCACGCTGACTTTTGGTGCAGGGTGTATGGTTGGAGCTTGTTGTTTTGAACATCCGCCACATATGCATAATAAAATCCATAAACTATTTTTGAGTTTCATTTTTCACCGTTTTAAATATAGGAGCACCTGTATTTAGGCTATTTGTTAATATGCCTGTTGCTTTTGCAAGATTTGTGAGGTTTAAGTACCACATTTTTTTGGCCAAAACAACATTGGCTCTTGCATCTGCAAGATTGGTAAAGGCCGTCAATAATTCTAAAATAGATGTTGTTCCATTCTTGTATTTTGCAATAGCAATGTCATAACTTACTTTTTGTGTTGAGAGGATTTCTTTAGCAAACTCAAGTTGTTTTGCTGCGTTTTTCACAGCTGTGTGCAAAGTTAAGACCTCATTTGTAATTTGTTGCTCGATTTCTACTAGCTGCGTTTTTGCAATATTTAGCGCTTGTTTTGCTGCGCGCTCTTTGTTGATGAGTCCAAATCCTTCGAATAGGGGAATGTTGAGGTTGATTTGTGCTGTAAAGTGGTATTTGTCATGCTCGCCATTACCATACCAGGTTTTTCCGATATCAAACGAGCCTTGCAACTTGGGAAAACGATCGGCGCGTTTTTGTTTGATAAGCGCTTGTTGTGCTTGCACTTGGGCCATGTAGCTTTGTACATCTGGTCTTAAGTTTTTGGCGATGGTAATCAGCCTATTGACATCTTGCAAGGTTGTTTGTGTCAAAGCATTGTCCTCGAAGTTAGGCAATTTAAATTTTTTGAGGTTAGGAATGCCGATTCCAAGGGCCAGATTATAAAAACTTGCATCTACATTGGCTTTTTGATTTTCAAATGTGCTTTTAGAAGAAAGATATTGGGCTTTTGATTGAACAAAATCCAAAAAACTGGCCACCCCCACTCTATATTTTGTTTTTGCTACTTCAAAATTTGCAAACGCATCATACAAATCTTCTTTATTTGCTTTGAGAAGTTCTTGCTGATACACAAGATCAAAATAATTGTTTTTGACAGTCTGGATGACCTGTTGAATCATCGCATTATGTGAAAGATTCATTGCCACAAGGATTTTTTCTTGACTGAGGGATTGATACTTTGTCGCTCCAAAGTCAAAGAGTGTGTAGCTCAAGGAAAGCGTGGGGCCATATTGTGTTTCGTAAAAGACGCCATCGTCACTGGGAAAATCGGATTTTCTCAGACGTGTAAAATTGCCATTGAGCGTAGCTGATGGGTAAAATCCTTGCCTTGCTAGTGCCAATTGCACCGCTTGCGCTTTTGCTTGTTGCCATGCGAGTTTTGTGTTGGGGTTGTTGTTGAGTCCAATGTCAATCAGTTGTGTCAAAGAAGGCAACGAAGTTTTATCGAACTCAATAGTTTCAACAGGGCTTGTATTTTGCTCGGGTCGATAATCCCATACAGCAGCGTAAGAAGAAGAGGTTTTGCTCTCAGGATTGAAATTTGCTGATTTACTTTGACATCCTAACAAAAGCAGACAGGAATAACCTACCAAAATGTGCGTAAATTTCAAAACAGACCTTAGGTTCATATTTTATCAATTCGAAGATTAGGATTTTGCTTAATTTTTTATTGTTTCTTTAATCAAATGCTTCAATATTTACTTAACATTTTTCTTGTCATTTTTCAACGCTTTTTTATCGAATGGTTATAAAGAAGGCTTTAAAGTCGAAACTTCCCTAGATTTTTATTTTGATGTGGCCTATTTTTGTAAGGTATGCGATCTGGATTTTTATGTGCGTTACTTTTGCTCCTTTTTTCTTGTAATGGTCCCTACACTGGAAAAAATGTAGTAGGAGCTGAAGAATTTGTTGTCGATTCGTATAAAATTCGTCAAGGAAAGTATTCCATCTTAGAATTTCAAGGAGATTTTTCATCGCATTTAGATGAAAACCTTTTATGTGAATACTCAGATGTCATCCATGAAGATGATATCTTGCTGATTTCTATCTATCATCCAACCAGAGGAGATCTTGTTGAAGTGATAGAAAATGTAGGAAAAAATATTGGGTATCGTGTGCATGAAGGAAGTGTGCAATTACCAGACTTAGGATTTGTGAAAGTAGAAGGTTTGAATCTGAATGAAGCGGCTAAGAAAATTCAAGATCAATATGTCGAAAATATTGATGATATTGAAGTTTTTGTACGCTATAAAGAGAGAATACAAAAAAAAGTTGAGCTTGCAGGACTTGTCCACATTCCCTCTATTCCCGTGGATGGGAAAATTCGTCTTTGGGAAGTTTTGAGCCTTGCAAAAATCCCGCCAGAAGCCAACCTATTTAAAAGTTATGTTATTCGAGATGCGCGTCTATTGCCGGTAGATTTAACAAAACTGATTAAAGAAGGGGATATGAATCAAAATATTGTGATGAGAGGGGGAGATAAAGTCTATATTGCAGATCCTTCAAGTAGTTATGTGCTAGTTATAGGTGAGGTCAATGAGCAAAAAGCCTTAAGTATGCCCAATGGCTCGCTTTCCTTGAAAGAGGTGATTGCAAAAGCAGGAGGCATTCCTTACACAGGAGACAAACGTTTTATTCAAGTCATTCGTGGAAGTATTGTGAATCCTAAAATCTATACCCTCAACTGGTCTCATGTGATTTCGCTACCCAATGAGAGTTTGCTTGTAATGCCAGGGGATATTGTCTATGTCGCCACAACACCCATTGCTGATTGGAATCGCTTTGTTTCGCAAGTACTCCCAACAGCCGTTGGAATTGAAACTTTTTCAAAAAGTGCAAAAAGTGTAGGAATCAACATTGGAACGCCATAAACTTGATCTTTATTTGTGCCTAAGTGATCTATCTAATCTTTTAAAAAAGAACCGCTTTGCCATTACCTTAGCTTTTTTCTCTGCAGCAGCACTTTTTTTCATCATCTCTCTTTTTTCAACTCCACAATTTCACTTAGAAGCAAGTTTTATAGAAAAACATCAAAACCTAAAGCAACTTTCTCAAAAAAGTATGCTAGATACGTTAAGCCAAATGGGTTCTAATGAAATGGGTGCTGCGACACTATTTAAATCTAAAAGAGTTTTGGAAAGAGCAGTCATGGATACAGGGATTCAAATGCAAATACGCCCTCCTTTTCGCCTTATCGAGCTTTATTTCAACCTGATCGATAATGCGTATACAGAACTTGCATGGATAAAAAACCAATATTCTAAAGCAACAGACCATAGAATTGCTTCTATTGCATTTAAAAATGTGGAATATCTCAAACCTTTTCCCAAAGGGATTTCCCTTGTGTTTTTGGATGATATGCACTTTGAAGTTTGGGAACATAATCAAAAATTAAAGACAGGAAGTATTGATAAACGCGTCAGCTTGGCAGACGTGCATTTTACAGTGGTAAGTCAAAAACAAACACCTTTAAAAGGCGCAATTTTTCATATCACCATTCAACCTTTAGACAACATGGTGCAGTTTGTTAAATCTAGGTTCACAGTGGAGGAAAATAAAAAAGATTCCACATGCTTGGTTTTAGGGTTTAAATACAAAGATCCTCTAAAAGGAAGTGAGTTGCTCAATACAATCATGGAAAAATATCGAGCATTGATGAAAGAAGACTCACTTCGTATTGCCAATGAACAACTTGTGTTTTTAGAAAAACGCAAAAGTGACAATTATAGAAATTTTGAAAATATTTTTTCACAATTTAAAAAATACAATGATAAAAACGTGGGAGAAGATGGATTTTTGCTTATTGAAGATGAAGTCAAGATGTTTTATCAACCAAGAAAAGAGATGCAACGGCGACTTTTTGTTATCGAAAATGAACTCAAAAGCTTAGAAAACACTGAAAATAAGCCCCATTTTCAAATGTTTGAGGGTGAATTTTCAAAAAAAATGCATAATTTGCAAAATGACATGGATGCGTGTCGCTCAAGAAGAGAAACGCTTCTTCTAGCGATCGGGGAAAATTCAACGCATTCAAAAAATAGGGCGCATCTTGAAAAAGAACTAGATCAGATCAAATACGAAAAACAAAATGAAAAAGAATCTAAACAATTGCTTTTTCAAATTGTGAGTAATCAACCCATTTCACGTAATTTGATGATTTTGCAAAATCCTTCTACAACACTTGCTTCTTGGATCAAAAAAATGTATGACAATCGAGACAAGGATAAAACATATCTAAAAACCTATTTAGAAAACCGTATTCGCACAAGTCAGTTAAGGCAAAAAATTTTGAATGAACGCTTAAACTTTTCCCAAGAAACCTTTCCTGAATTGCAAGGCATTGAATTAGAAACAGCAGGTGTGCTCTATACCCAATATCGCAAAGATTTAGACAGCATGCAGTTAAAATCAAAACAGCTGCAATATGCTATTTCGCAACTTAATGAACCAAGTTTTGAGATTTCTACTCTGGGGGCTATTTTATCAGATCCCATTTCATTTTCCATGATTTCTAAGGCTGCAGATTTGATGCTACTTTTACAAGATGAAAAAAATCACTCTCTTAAGGAAAAAGCGCGTATTCAACATGAACTTCAAATCCAACGTCATGCAATTTTACTCCATACGAAAGATTCTTTAGAACTGCATAAATTAAATGAAGCTTTGATCAAAGATAAGCTTGTTTCGATACAACAAATTACGGTGGAATTATTGAATCGAAAAATTGCATTTTTGGAAGATCAGTTGACACAATCGCTGCAGACATTAAAAAAGAATCTTGTAATAGAAAAGCAAGCTGTAGAGAAAAACTTGCAAGATATGTCACAAAAAATGCGCCACTTGCCAGAAAAATGGAATACACAAGAAAAGCTTGAATTTGAAAAAAAACTCAACATGGAAATTTTAAAAACCATGACCTCTTTTGTGGAGTCGAAAAATATTGCCATGTATTTGGATGTGATCCAATCAGGACCTCTTGATTTAGCAACTGTACCGCAAAGACCCAAAGCGCCCTTGATTGCAGTGATGTCTTTTGCAGGCGGAATTTTAGGAGCTTTTTTCATTATCGCTTATCTCATTTTTACAGCCTTTTTCTATGGATTTCCTGTTTCAAAAGATAATTTAATGCTCAGAGGTGAGTACGTTGCAGGAAAAATACAGCACAATGCAACAGCAACGATCAAAAAAAGTCTGCTCTTTTTAGCAAGCAAGCTCAAATCAAATAAAGTTGTGCATTTTATTGGCAGCTTAGAACTTTTAAAACGCACACTAAAAATCTTACAAGCACAACAGCAATCGGTTTTAGTCATTCATCCTTTTGCATCCAAACATTCTGATCATAATCACCATTATGTAGGAGACCAAGAAGCGCTATTTTCTAAAGAATTTAAAACAAAACTTGAAGCATTTCAAAAACAGTATGAATGGGTGATTTTTCATTTCGATCAGCAACCTACAAAAATAGATCCTGAACTGTTTGCAGATTTAGCTTTTGGCTATATGATCTGTTTGAAAGATGAAAATGTTGAGCACTTAGAACCCTATTTTGTACTCAATAATCCTAAGGTGTTTGTCTTAAGTTAACGCGAATTTGAAAATTAGAAATGAAATTTTTTTTGAAGAGATTTTTTTAGCCTTATTGAAAATAACTTTCTTTTTTATCCAGGGTTTCAACTGGCGAAAGTAAAAATTGATAAACCATTTCCTAGGGATATACAAGACAACCAACAAGAACTCATAAACAAAGGAGTTAATTTATGTTTCTAATCAAAGAATTTAGAGGTTTGCTTTTTTTTGTATGTTTTTTTTCCGTTTTATCATTTCATGCAAATGCAGGTATTCATGCTCATGGATATTGGGAGGAGAATATAAACCATTGTTATGATCGAGAACTTTCTCAAGCATTGGTGGAATTTTTTAAAAGCAAACAAGTTAATAGTATTGCAGATTTTGGATGTGGTGATGGATCTTATACAAGAATGCTCAAAGCCTCTGGTTTTCATTGCGAAGGTTTTGATGGCAATCCATTTACAGTTGAAATGACCGATGGACATGGCCAGGTTCTTGATTTAGCCATTGATCAGAATTTAGACAAAAAATATGACTTTGTTCTAAGTTTAGAGGTGGGAGAACATATTCCTGCTGAGTTTGAAGAAACTTTCATTCAAAATCTTCATCGACATAATGCAAAAGGACTCGTTCTCTCATGGGCCATTCCTAACCAAGGGGGGCATGGTCATTTTAATGAAAAGTCAAATGCCTATATAAAAGAAAAATTTTTACAACTTGGATATGTAAACAATGTAGAAGCAGAACAATTTTTAAGAAGCCGTAGTACCCTTTGTTGGTTTAGAAATACTATCATGGTTTTTGAGAAAAAAGAATGAACATATTTTCTTAAATTTTTTTCTGGCTACAGTGAAAATATTTTAGTAATGCTTTATTATAAATTTATAGGGATTGTTTGGCTTTTTTTTGTGTTTCTTGCGATACACTACCGCAAGATTTCCATTTTGGACCCAATCCCAATGATGGAGAGGAACAAGAACACGAAGCTGAAGATTTTTTAGAAGAATTTTAACCTAGGTTTTTAATCCTAGTTTAAGGTTTTAATTCTTTGAATTTTTCTATGATAGAAGCGGCTAGTGGAGCTAGCGTACGACCCGCTCTTCCAAAGCGCAAATTGATCACAATCACAAGCTCTGGTTGATTGTTTTCATAATAAATAATGCCAAGCCATGTGTGTTTGTAGATTTGATGGTGCTGTTTTTCATCAAAACTGATGGTTTGCGTAACTTCAGAAGACGAAGTTTTGCAAAAGAGCTGATCTTTTAATCGCTTGAAACTTTTTGATGGAATCAATTCATAATAACAGGTGCCTCTTTTGCCTAAGACAACTTGTTTCATGCCATCTAGAAGTGTGCGTTCAATAGCTTTTGGCATCTCCACTTTTAAAAGAGGAGGGTTTTTAAGTTTTTGCACCTGATTTTCAAAGAGTTGTTTAGTATTTAAAATCAAAGGAAAGTGGACACTGACCTTTTTAAGCAGATCTTTGTGAGGATAGTCCAAGGTATTGAAAAAATGCATGATCTCAAAGTTAGGTTCTTGACCTTCCGTCTCATAGACAACTTTGGGGGAATGGACGATGCCGTGATTGGCGATGGCAGTGAGCATCAAAGCTGCTTGCAAATTGGTTGCAAGTACATTTTGTCCAATAGCGAAGCTGTACAGAGAAGAAGGATTAAAAAAGAGGTCAAAAGGAATTTGCCCCCGTTTTTCATAAGGTAGATCAATGTTAGAGAATTTGGTAAACCCAAATCCTTTTGCGGTTGTAAAAAGATGCAAAGGATTTTGGATGTAATCTTGAGCAAGCAGAGAAAAATAAGGGTTGGAAGAGGCTTCAATAGCGCCTTTTAAATTGATCCATCCGATATTGCGTCTTTGACTTTTGATTAAACGTCCTCCTTTGTAATGTTGCAAAATTGCTTCGCCTTTTTGGTTTTTTGCAAGCATCATTTTTTGCGTTTGCGGGTCTTTTTCAAAAGAGTCATAAATCACAAGGGGGTTGTGGATCGGCTCTTGGTGCAAGTATTGTTTGAAAAGGGCTGAATAAGCTGTGACAAGCTTAAACAAAGAGCCAATCGTGATAGGTTCTTGATAGCCTAGGTGTTTTGTATGGCCAAAGCCATATTTGGGATAAAATCCAAGTGCCAAATCTTCCAAAGAAGCTCTTTTGCCAAGTTGAGGGTAATATCCAATCAAAGGATCATGTTTGAGGTCTTCAAAAGCAACAAATGTGTTCAAATAACGCTTTGCAATACTTGCTGGCAAAAGATGGAGCCCAGTTTTTAGTTTTTTATAGGCCTGAACCCATAAAAGTGCGACGTGAGCACCGTTTGCGATTTCTTTTTTCCAAAGATGCAGAATCTTTTCAAAAGCTTTTAAGCTTGGATCTAAAGGAACATCGAGTAAAAAGCTAGAAAGGCAAGCTGTTTCATGCTCTTGCCAAAAAGGGATAAACATTTCTTGTTCTTTTTTAGATAAATACTCAGTAAAGGGACGCGCATAAGTGTTTTTTTCTTTTTCCATTTGGCGCTTTTCTTTTAAGAATTGAGAAAAATATTCTTCTCGCCATTTTGCAAAAACCGTTTCTTTAAAGGTCATATGAACCATATCTTTAACAGCTGCCGTCAATTCGCTATATTCTTTAGCATCTTGGCAATGTTCATCTAGCGTGCGGTCTTGCATGAAAGAAAGCACTTCTTGATCAAAACGTGTATGCTTGCAAAACAGTTGTAAAAGATCGCAAAAGAGCATGCGATCATAAGCAGATAGATGAAAAGCTTTGAGTGTTTTTGGAAGTAAATCTTCTCGTGTAAGCAGTGCTTTTTTAGAGAGATTGTGTTCTATACAGAGCAGATCTAAAGAGGTTTGCAAGTGGATCACTTTTTGCAGTGTATTGAATGTATTAAACACACTAAACAAGCGATGGTTTGGAGGGAGCAGCGCCAAAAGGTAGTGTTTTAAATCCATTTTTGTAGGGATTTCGACAATTTGATTTTGAAAAAAACATTCTTTTTCAAAAGGAATTTTTCTTTCAAAGATGTGTTGCTTGTAGCGCTTTGTTTCGAGCCATTTATGGATTTGAGCTGTATCTTTTTCTACAAAATCGTTGGGATCAAAACGTGGATAGGAAGCAAAAGCATAGATGTGGCTTGTCTTAGGATCCATGACAAGAAGTGATGAGCCTTTCATTTGAGGAATTTGTAAATTTTTATACGAATTTGTCTCTTTATCAAAATAACGTTGATTGGGCTCCATATTTTCTAGTTTGATCAATTCTTTTTCTGCAAATTCTTGCAATTCCAACATAATAGATAAACGCACATCTTTACCCTTGATGGCTTTTTTGGATTGAGACAAGTTCAAAACCACATTTCCAAACACATCGGTTTCAAAATGATTGACACCAGCAAATCCTCTCAAATCTTCATCATAGCTTTTTTCAATTCCCGCTTTTCCTGACTGATCTCGTGTTGTATAAGCTTTTTGTTTGAGATAATTGAGTCTATGTTCAACTTCTTGAAAAGAAGCAAAATCTTTGGGTAGGGCAATATCCAAATCGAGCTTTCGCTGGTACAAAAATTGTTCTAAAGAGCGAATTTCACTTGCAATTTTGTGGTACTCGTTTTGATCAATAGAGCCCAGATATCCCAAAAGATGACACGCTGTTTTTCCATGTGGGTAAAAGCGCTTATGCGTTCTTTCAGCAACAAGTCCTGGAAAATCCTTTTCTGCGATTTTAATTTGGGCAAACTCTTTTTCTGAGATGTCAAGTTTTAGGGGATAGGGGTGTGTTGGCAAAAGCGCTGCTTTGGCATAGATTTCATCCTGGACCCACTCTTTATCCAAATGGCAAATGTTTTCAACCAAACTGGCGAGTTTTTCTATATATTCTTTTCTTGAAAAGATTTTTTGTTTTTTTCCTTCAATTATTTTGTATTGAATCCAAGGAATGGAGCGAACGTCCGAATACAAAATAGAGACATTGTATTGGGTCTTGTTGATGGCCAAAGGAGTGCCAAATCGATCTAAAATATGACCTCTTTGGGGGTGGGAAATGCGTATTTTGTGCTTAGGTTTTCTAGCTTCTTGGACAAAATAGTCATGCTGTAAAATAGATAGTTGATAAATGCGCAAAGCAAGTACTGCAAAAAGCACTCCAAAAACAAGCCACGTTTTTCTCAAAAAAGGTTTCAACTTATGCATCTATTGTGGTACAACTCTCGTACTTAATCATCCATTTTAATGGAAGGAGGATAAATGGCTACTAATAATCAAGTGTTATGCATAGAGCCAAGAAATTATACTATACCTTGTTCCCTTCTTAAAGAGATGTGGGTAAATATATTTTTAAACATCAATAAAGCAGATTTCTATAAGGATCAAACAAACCTTCAACTTATATGTTATGCATTTTACGTATTTTTAAATGATACGAACACTTGGAAACTAAGATGCTTTCAAGATTTTACTATCCTATTCAAAAATCCTCTTGATTTTAAAGCAAAACATCTCGAATTGTTTAAAGCGGAAAAAGAGAAGATAGCCACTATTAGGTATAGGAGTCATGGTTGCCGTTATTTCTAAAACGTGAACATTGAAAAAAACGTTTCAATTTATGCATCTGTTATGGTAGAATTCCCTTTGTTACATATTATTTTAATAAAAGGAGGATAAATATGACAACAGCTTTAAATTTACAAAAAACAAAGCCGGCTGCTTTAGCTGACATAAACCCATCACCACAACCAATTATAACAGAAATGCTACCTTTGATACCTTCTAGTATAGCGCAGCCTGCTTTACATGATGGATTTTGTATGGGAGCAAAGTTTTACAACCCACCACTTGTTAGAAAAGCAGAAAAGCTTTCTGCATGGCAAACAACGGTACCAAAAAATGTTGTCCGGATTGTAAGCGGAAACCGTACTTGCTCTATCTAAAACGAGAGCATTGAAAAAAAAGGTTGCCTGATCTATACTTCTATCTAATTGCGCCTGTAGTTCAATGGTAGAACATTAGCCTTCCAAGCTACTAGTGTCAGTTCGATTCTGATCAGGCGCTTATTGACTGATGCTTAAGCATCAGCATAGGTAATTTTAACCAAGACCGAAATCCAATTTTAATTGGATGCCGTGTCAAAAAAAGCGAGGGACAAGGCTTGGCTACACAAGAAAAAGACATATCCGTTAAAGATTTATTAGAAGCAGGTGCGCATTTTGGGCACAAGAAAAATCGATGGAACCCAAAAATGAAGCGCTACATCTTTGAAGAAAGAGATGGGCTTTACATCATCGATCTATCCAAAACCCTGCATCAGCTCAAAAAAGCAAAAAGCATCGTTGAAGATGCAGTGACAAATCATAAATCCATTTTATTTGTGGGAACAAAAAAACAGGCAAAAACTGTCGTTGTAGAATGTGCACAAAGATGTGGAGAATACTTTATTTCAGAAAGATGGTTGGGTGGAACGCTCACCAATTTGACCACCATTCGCGTGTCGATTAAAAAGCTTGAAAGGATTGAAAAACAGATCGCCACAAAAGCTGATCTTCTAACAAAAAAAGAGTTGTCATTACTGCAGAAGCAGTTGGATAAACTCGAGCGCAATTTGTCTGGCATTCGTGCGATGCGAAAACCTCCGGGATTGATCATTGTTGTCGACTCTTCAAAAGAGCATATTGCTGTCAAAGAAGCGAGAAAATTGGGCATTCCTGTGATGGGATTGATCGATACCAACTGTAATCCGGATCCCATTGATTATGTGATCACATGCAATGATGATGCACTCAAAAGCATCAAACTCATTTTAGATTATTTGACAGACGCTGTAATTGCAAAAAAACATGAGATGAAAATCGAGGTGATCAAAAAAGAAAAAGAAGTCGTCAAAGTCGAAGAGCCAAAAGAGCCAGAGGAAGTTCAAGACATTGAAAAAGAGCTGGACAAAGAAGATGTTAAACTCAAAAAAGACGAATTGGAAGTCAAGGAAAGTTACGATGACTGAAGTTACTATGGAACTTATCAAAGAATTGCGTGAGCAAACAGGTGTGGGCATCACAAAGTGTAAAGAAGCACTTGTTGCAGCTGATGGCAATATTGATGGGGCTGTTAGCTGGTTAAGGAAAGCTGGAGTGGCGTCTGCTGTCAAAAAAGAATCACGCGAAGCCAAAGAAGGTTTGGTATACATTGTGGATCATGCAGAGTATGTGTCTTGTGTTGAAGTGAACAGCGAAACAGATTTTGTAGCGCAAAATGAAAAATTTAAAGAATTTGCACACAATATCGCTGAACAGATTGCCGAAACGGCTCCTGCAAACACAGAAGAATTGATGGCACAAAAATATATCAAAGACACATCAATGACATTGGATGAATATCGTATTTCTCAGGTGCAGGCTTTGGGCGAAAATATTCAAATTTCACGCTTTGAGCTATTTTCTAAAGCAAAAGATGTTTCTATCGGATTTTATATGCACATGGGTGGCAAAGTCTCTTCTATTGTGGAAATTGAAGGGGCTCATGGTCAAGAGGTGCTTTGCAGAGATATTGCCATGCATGCAGTTGCCACAGATCCTCAATATTTAGATTCTAGTGAAATTCCGAGCGATGTGTTGGATAGTGAAAAAGAAATTATTCGTGAGCAGATCAAAAATAAACCTGCAGAATTTCAAGATAAAATTATTGAAGGGAAATTGCGTGCATATTACGAAACAGTGTGTTTGGTGAACCAAAAGTTTGTCAAAGATCCTTCAATCACTGTGCAAAAATTTGTAGATGCAAAAGCAAAAGAGCTTGGAAAAACGCTAAAAGTGAAACGCTTTTTGCGTTGGAAAATTGGACAATAAATAATGCGCATTTGTTTAAAACTTTCCGGTGAGGCCTTTGCAAATAGCCAAGGCTTTGGTTTTGATACAAAAAAAGTTCTATCTTTGATCGATCAGATCAAAAAGTTGATCAAAAAAAAGCATGAAATCATCATCATCTGTGGTGCAGGCAATATCTTTCGTGGAAGAGAGCGCAAAGAGTTTGAAATTGGACGTTATCGCGCGGATCAGATGGGAATGTTATCCACGCTAGTTAATGCCCTTTTTTTAGAACAACTTTTTTTAAAAGCAAAACAGCCTGTTAAAATACTCAATAGCTTTGAGAATCGATTTGTGGAAAAATATCGCGTGGAAAAAGCACTTGAGTATTTAAAAAAAGAACGTGTGATCATCTGTTCGGGTGGATTAGGCCATCCCTATTTCACCACAGATTCTCTAGCAGCATTAAGAGCGCGTGAATTAAGAGCAGATAAAGTGTTAAAAGCCACCAACGTGGATGGGGTGTACGACAAAGATCCTAAAAAATCTAAAGCGGCCAAAAGATTTTCTACACTAACATTTTCAAAAGCGCTCAGTTTGGAGCTCAACATCATGGATTTATCAGCATTTGCTCTTTTGAAAGAAGGAAATATAGAAATTTGTGTCTTTGATCTTTTTCAAAAAAATGCCATTATCGATGCAGTGGAAAAATCCAAAGGGACAACAATAAAAGGAGTTTGATGTGCTTATGACAGACGTATTAAACGAAACGAAAGTGGGGATGGAAAATGCCATTTCTTATTTAAAAGATGAGATGAAAAATATTCGCACAGGGCGTGCCAATCCAGCGATGGTGGATAGCGTCGTTGTCGAAGTCTATGGCACGCAAATGCGCCTAAAAGAACTTGCAAGTATTACGGTGCCAGAACCAAGGCAGCTATTGATCAACCCTTACGATGTTAATAATGCTCCAATGATTGGAAAAGCCATTGAAAAAGCCAACTTAGGGCTTCAGCCTATTGTGGATGCCAATGGAGTGCGTATTAATATTCCTGCCATGGATGAAGCTGCACGCAAGGAAATGTGCAAACTTGCCCATAGAAAATCTGAAGAGGCAAAAGTAGGCATTCGCGACTGGAGAAGAAAAGCCAATGACGATCTAAAAGCGAAAAAAACAAGCTCAGAGATTACAGAGGACGATCAAAAACGCCTTGAAAAAGAGGTGCAAAATTTAACAGATAAATATTGCAAGATTGCAGACGATCTCGAAAAGGAAAAAGAAAAAGAAATTTTGGGCTAACCTGCACAAGGCTAGTGGGCTGACCTTATGCATTACCTTCTATTCATATGGAGGCTGCAAGGAACAATCTATTGCAGATTACTCCTCGTCCAACTCTCATGGAGTTGAACATCGTCGTAATCCTTGTATCTTGCCACTTTCGCTCTCCCTCTGAATAGAATTTATTGCACAAGGCCAGTTAAAAATTCACGCAAACATCATTGAGGTTGCATATAATTTTCCATTGGATTACGTTGCAAATTAATCTGTGATCCTGTAGATTGTTGCAGATATAGGCCCCATCGTCTAGCCAGGCCTAGGACACCAGATTTTCATTCTGGTAACAGGGGTTCGAATCCCCTTGGGGTCACAGTTACGATGAGTCTTTAGCTCAGTCGGTAGAGCATCTCCCTTTTAAGGAGAGGGTCGTTGGTTCGAGCCCAACAAGACTCATCTTCCTTTTTAAATTAGCATTGCGTACGAAATTTAATTTTAACTGACGTTGCATACTTGGTTCATTCATAAGAAGGCTGCAGAGGGCAATCATGGCGTTCAACTCAGTTGTTAAAACCCGAGCGTAAAGCCGAAAATGAAGGCTCTGTGCTTGATCACATCCACAACTCTTAGAGGTTGTTGATTAGGTGGAACAGGAGATGCGCTGTTAGCATCTGTGATGTGTGCTTGTAAAAAGGAGCTCACTTCATATCCAAGACGTAAGCTGAGCAGCCAAACTCTAAAGGCATAATCAAAGGCAAATCCAAATCGAAGTTCATATTGAGGACACAGGCCTATTTCAAAATGTTCATCAATAGTTGTGTTGACATTATTAGGACTTACATTATCACTCATTTTTGAATCTCTTGATTGATGGCCTGCTAAGATGGCAATAAGTCCAGAAGAAAAGAAATGAAAATGCTGAGCTAATAGATATTTAATATCCGTACCAAAAAAGACGCCTGTAGCATGCAATTTGAGCACAGCAAAAGCAAATTGATGCTCATCTGAAGGAAGGAAAAATTCTGTGTTGACAGAACGCTTAAATCCTAAGTAACGTATGCCTCCAAAGGGCTGAAATCGGACATGCTCAGTCGCTTTCCATGCAGCTGTTTGAACAACAAAATCGATGTGATGCAGGCGTAAAAACTGGTCTGTTTTGACATCAACAGTTATGCCACGATCAATATCTGTTGGATCTAAAAGCTGCAAATTGCGTATCAAATAACCGTCAACGATATCTGTTAATTGAAACCTTTGTCTTGGGGATTCATTACCACCGGTTAAATACATCCATTGTAAACTCAAATTAAAACGATTTTGTACGCCAATACCAATGCCACAACGAAATCCAAGTTTTTCTTTGTTATTAAAATGGATATAAGATTCATCAACTTCTTTGGTTGATCCAGGCGTTCCTTTTTGGTACCAATAGGCAGGAATTTGTGAAGAGATCACATAGCCGAGTAATAGATCGGCGTTAACCATAATCGGAGTGTTGTATTTGATATTGGCATCAAAATGATGTTGAGAAGGAGGATTATTTTGCGTGTAAGCAAATGGATTGGCAAAGCTTAAAAAAGGTACAATCAAAAGAAACCAAAAACGCATCATGTCAACTCCCATGTTAATTATCTGCTATTGTATATAATTAGATGAAAAGTTTTCAATGAAAAACAGAAACGGGTTTTTGTTTTTTGGCAAAAACAGATTCAAGAGACATTAAAATGATTGGAACAAAAATTAAACTGCCCATTCCAAGCATGGTTGTTTGCACGCCAAACTTTTTCACCACAACGCCGATGATTCCAAAACTTAAATAGACAGCGCACCAGGCAAATCCCATTAAAATAGCACTTACAGTCCCAGTGTTTTTTGGAAAAAGCTTATGTCCGTAAGAAAGAAACATGGGATTCAAAGAGCCCAATACTCCTCCTAGAGTAAAGAGCAAAATAGAAACACTAACTAAAGAAGCTGGTGGGAAAAATAGAAAAATGTAGAAGACTGCAAGGGATAAGACGCTACATATGTGCACAAGTTTTTTTTCTCCCACCATATCGGCAAGATAGCCCACAGGAATCATAACAATGGCCATGCCTAAAATATAAATCATATGACCTACTCCAAACACATACCATTGTGGATATCCAAAACTTTTTAACAGCTCTGGCATTAAGAAGATAGATCCAAAAAATAGAATTTGGTTGGCCACTTGAGAAAAATACAAAAGCACGATGGAAGCTTTTTTATCTTTGAAAGGAGCCAACATATTTGAAAAGCTATGTTCTGTTGAAAGTGTAGGTCTAACAAGAGCAAAATCTGTTTTTTTTAAGATAAAGAGAAGGAGATAGACAGGGATAAGAAAGAGGTAAATGTGACCCCCTGTTTTATGATAGAAAAAAACAAAGGCAATTTGAGAAAATGCTGCTCCAACCTGTCCTCCTGAAGAAAACAGTGTGATCATGAGTCCCTTTCTTTTTGCGCTGAATTGAGAAGCGATGTTAGCTGCTGCAGGATGGTAAGCACCCGATCCCAGATAAAACAACAAAAGTAGAAAAAAATAGACGAGATAGGAATTTGTAAGAGGCAAAAACAAAATACAACTGCTAGAAACAAAGCTTAAGATCAAAAGTTTTTTTGAATAGCCTTTATCAGATAAATGCCCAAAAATAAGTTGACAAGCCTCACCACAAAAACCAGCAATGGCCATTAAAAATCCCACTTTCGCAATATCAAGGTTGAATATCACTTTAAAAATGGGCCAAATCCCCAAAAGATCCATCATAACGTGGGAAAACCACAATAAAAATAACTGCATTTTTTTATTCTAAATTTGGTTCGAAAATTTGTATTTAGATACAAAGAAATGTTAATACTGTTACACTTTTTTTGCAATGAATATTCGAAAATTGGCCCTTTCAATTTTAGATCAAGTGCTTTTAGAAAAAGGGTTTTTGTCCGATCTGCTTCTAGATATCAAGTCTAAGGTCAAAGAACCTGACTTTCGTCTGCTTTGGACCCTATGTTATGGTACTCTGCAGCGCTGGTTTTATCTAGAGCAAATCGCAAAAAACAGTGTCAAAACACTCAAGCTCAAAAGAAAAGAAAAGATTTGCACGTATATGAGTCTTTATCAATGTATTTTTTTAACGCGCATGCCCAAATATGCCATTTTTAATGAACAAATTGCACTTGCCAAATCGTTAAGTGCGCATTTTGCCAAGTTTTTAGACTATCTTTTGCACCATTTTGAACCCATCGATCAGCGCATCTTTCATCCTGCTTTAGAAAAAACGCTGCAAAAACAATTGGGTAAAAAAACAAAAGAAGAGATTGTGGAAGCTTTTTATCAAGAACCTAAACTCTTTTTTAGAGAAGTGGGGACAAAAAACATGCATCCCTTTACATCAAAAAAGCTTATGCCCATTGCCAAAGATCCAACCAAATATATTCAAAATCCAACTCCCATGAATCTATTTTGTGCACTTATGGATAGCCCTTTTAAAAGCATATTGGATCTCTCGGCTTCTCCTGGGGGAAAAACCTTGCTTTGTCGTGATTTTTTACATCCAAAGAGATTAGTTTCCAACGATATTTCTGAGAAAAAAATAAAGCGCCTTAAAGAAAACATCAAAAAATACAAAATCGATTGTACAACGACAGAGCACCTTGGTCAAAACTATCCCTTGGATCCCTTTGATCTTGTCATTGTCGATGCGCCCTGTTCTAACACAGGTGTGCTCAATAAAAAACCAGAGGCGCTTTTTAGATATACAAAAAAACACATCCTAGAATTGACAAAGCTGCAATTACAATTACTTGATCGTGCAGCTAAAATCACCACGCACTCTATTTTGTATATGACATGTAGCATTCTTCAAGAAGAAAACGAAGCACTAATTAGGCGTTTTTTAAAAACACATAGGTTTAAAATCAAAAAAATGGAGCGTATTTTGCCAGACACTCAAGGAAATGATGGAGGTTTTGCATGCGCATTAGAAAAAACCACATAGAAGATGTTGAATTGATAGAATATCCCATTTTTGATGAGTTTTCCGATATCAAAGCATTTACAACGCTAAGAAAAGGAGGGTTTTCTAAAGCGCCTTTTTCTTCTTTGAATGTGAGTTTTGATGTAGAAGATGATCCAAAAGCTGTGCAAAAAAATCGAGAAAAAATCCTGCAAATAGGAGAGTTAAAAACGCTGCAATTTGCAAGACAAGTGCATGGCACAGATATTGAATATGTATCAGAGGTAAAGACGCGTGTTTGCGATGGCCTTATCACGCAGGAAAAAGACTTAGCTCTTGGCATCATGCATGCAGATTGCCAAGCGGTATTTTTCTACGATCCTATCACACATACGACAGCCATTGTGCATGCAGGGTGGAGAGGAAGTGTACAAAATATTTTTTTACATATGATACAAAAGCTGAAAAAAATATATGTTAAACCTGAAAATCTTTTTGTGGCAATATCCCCAAGCTTAGGTCCTGAGTGGGCAGAATTTAGAAACTATAAAAAAGAATTACCTCAATCATTTTTAGACTTTCAAGTCAAACCTCTCTATTTTGATTTTTGGGAAATCACAAAATGGCAACTCAAAAAATTAGGCGTTTTAGATCACCACATTCAGTGTGCTCATCTATGCACCTATGACAATCAAGACATGTTTTCTTTTAGACGCGATAAAACCACAGGACGTTTGGCTAGTGTTTTGGTTGTAACTTAGAGAAAAGTTGCCTAATTTGAGTTATTTTAAACATGCCAAGAGCATTCATTCTTATACTAAAGTTAGGTAAAGTTTCATCCTCTAAAAGCTGAATGCCTGAAACATTTTTTAGTTCTAAATTCTTGAAGTTTTGTGCGATAAAAGTGCAAAATGCGCTCAATTCAGGTGCCCTGTGGTAGCAAGCGTTTTCCTCCATCCATTGTGAAAGAAAACTGTCTAAGGAGATTGATTTTTTAGGAAGCACATATTTCTTTTTGAGTTCAGAAGAAACGTTTTCAAATAAATTTCGAACAGAGGTTCTAAATGCTTCCAAGACAAGATCTGCCATAGGTAGTTCAAGGTTTTCTACAACACTTAAATAGGCCGTTACTCTAGGATGCTCTGAGGTAAAACCTAAGTCGATAAGTGCAGAAATAGGATCTTCAAATGCTAAGCGCACAAAGTCTGACACAGACTCTAGGGGAAATTCCCTAAGAATATTCGGTGCGCAAGTAAATCTAATACCAGCTGGACTTTGAATGACCATCTCTGGTTTTAATCCTTCAAACCAATGCGGTGTTGCTTGCTCTGTTTTTAAGAATTGAATTAATGCTGTTTCATCTGTAAGACGCTCGCCTTCAATTTTTCCAATAGTTACAATTCCAAGTGCAAAATTTTCGTGCGTTACTTGCGGAAAATATTCACATGCTGCTTCAGAAGAAGTGGTAAAAATAATCAAAGGATTTTTAGAGTTAAAGGTGAGTGTTGTACCTTCTTGTTGAATAGTATTATCGCCATCAGTGATGACTATATCTTCTACAAAATGTGTTTGTAGCTCTGTTCTATAGTCCTCTGAAGTCAATGCAATCACAGAAGGTGCATGCAGTTGAATGAGCTGAGCTAATCTTTTGAGCTCTCTTTCTTCTCTTCCTAAGCGTTTTAATATCACAAGCAAAAACTTGTGCAATTTAAACACATCAAGTTTGCCTTGCCCTACTAACGTTTCTAGAGCTTGGCACCACTTTGTTAAGTTTTCTGAAGGATCTTGTCCATCTAAAAAACTTTTAATAGAAGCTAGAGGAACAGGCAGCTCGAGTGTTTCGTGCCAAAAGAGCCATTCGGAGGTCGCCTTTAATTCTTGGATAAGTATTTTAAATGCTGCAAAAGGTGTTCCATCTAAATCCGTTAATATTTTACCCAATTCTTGTTGTGCTAAGTCAATTTCATCCGCTGTAATTTTTGCGACATACTTGTCTGCCATAAGTATTGCATCAAAGTCCTCTCCTTTGTCGTTTGTTGCTAGTTGTCCGAAATAAGCTGCAATCACAGTTTTTACCCTATTGATGGTTTCTATTTGAGCAAGAAAATTATTCGCTGTGATCGTGTGCTGGCAAAAGGCTTGTTCTCTTCCTTGAGTAAAAACATGCACACTTTCAATAAGAAAGTGCATGAATTGCAAAAGATAATATTTTAGAAAAACAAGGGGTTTTTCTTTAAGAGTTGCACAAGCATAAAATGTTGCTTTGGAAAGATCGGGGACAACTTTTGGTCCTTGAAAGGCTTTGAGAGTTTGTGTTGCATTATTGTAGGTGGTGTATGTTGCTTGTGTTGCTACGGGCATATTTTTCCTCACTTTTGTCTGTCAATGTTAAAATTTACCCCCTATTTAAAACAAGAAAAACCCCATTCTTTTTTTTGGATGGATAAATTTTTCAAAAACCCTTCATTTTACCATTGATATGAAACCAACCCAGAAAACAATGGACATTTCTTAAACCTGTAGCTATATTGAGGAAATTGTTAAAACGATGAGCATTTATGGTACGCTTAGCCTTGATTACTGATCAGAATATTTATGGAGGGGGAGAGTCTAACCTTTTTTATCTAGCTAAAGAATTTTCTAACTGCCGAAATCTAGGAGTTGAGGTTGAAGTCTTTACCCCAGATGAACATCTTCACGATCTACTGAGAAAGGAAAACATAAAAACACATCTTTTCTCCAAATTCTGGATGCGTTCATGGATAAAAGGATTTCCAATTCCTTTCTATTCTCCTAAGATTTTGCGTTTCCTAAAACATTTCGATTTGGTACACGCGTATTCTGTTACAGCTTTACCTCTTTTGTTTTATCTACGGCGGCCTCTTGTTTGGACCTCGCATGGTTTTTGGGAGCGTCCATACGGACTTAGAGGCAAATTTATCAATTTTTTTACAAACCACATTATAGGTATTTCTCAAGAAGCAATGAACAAGTTTAGTTTTCCTTTAGAAAAAACATCCTATATCCCAAATGGGATTGTCATTGATAATAGATCCCTTAAACCCTTTCCCATCTTAACTCAACACAATCACCTTACAATTTCTTGTATTGGACGTATGCAGCATATCAAAGGACAAGATGTATTACTTGAGTCACTCCCTATTGTATTACAAAATTTTCCAGACAAAAATATTACCGTTAATTTTATTGGAGGTGCAAATCCCGTAAATCGAAATGACAAAATATACTTTAACAAAGTCGTCGAAAAAGGCAGAGAACTCAACAAACAACACAAAAGGCTTAATATACAGTTCCATGCATTTCAAGAAGATATTGTTCCGTTTATTGATGCATCTGACTTAATTGTATCTCCTTCTCGTTACGAATCTTTTGGGATGGTTCCATTAGAAGCTCTATCGAGAGGACGGCCTGTTGTTGTTCCTGACATTGGAGGGCCAAAAGAAATATTCGTAAGTAAGAGCTATTCTGAGCGTTTTGTGCCAAATTCTTCTATTAGTCTTGCTCAAGCAATGTGTAAATGGTTGAATGCATTAGATACATTTGATCTTGAAAAAGCGTTGAGTCGTGCGCATCAATTTTCCGTAAAAAAACAAGCTGAGGCTCTTGCAATTGTTTATAAAAAAATTAGAAGGGAATGATGCCTAAGTTATCCGTTCTTGCCGTCACACCTTTTTTCCCTTTTCCAGAGTACAAAGATGGCATAAGAAAAATACTTGCAAATCTTCTAAAAACCAATGATTACTATACCATGGATGTGCTCTGTCTTAATGATGAAGAAGATATTGCATACGCACATATTCATTCGAAAAATTGGGAACACGCAAACATTGATACTATACGATTCCAACAAGGAAGATTGCAAAAAAAAATAAAAATGCTGCGTTGGCTTTTTTCAATATATCCTTGGCAGGCCTACCGTTATCAATCCCTTTTCCCAACAATAGCCAAAAACATCATGGAGCGAGAATCTAAATATGACATCATTCATATTTTCACACCCTCCTTTATCCCATTGTTGCGCTATCTTCCAGAAGACATCCATAAGAAGGTCATTTTTTCTTCAATTGATTCTTTTTCCCTTCTTTTTTCTCGTAGACTTGGTCTTGAGAAAGCAACCTCTATAAGAGAAAAAATAAAGCAGTTGGCTTACAAGATTGAGCTGAAAAAAATTGAAAAGTTAGAGAAAGAAACTTTTCATCAACCACTCTGCACATTATTTGTCTCTCCTACCGACACTCAACACGTACAGAGATCTAACCCCAAAGCCAAGTTAAAAACCATTCCAAATGGGGTCGACATTTCATATTTCCTAAGACCTAAAAACAAACAGAGAAAACCAAAAAATCTTCTGTTTGTCGGCAATTTTGGGTATGCTCCAAATCTCGATGCAATTTCTTTTCTTTGTCATGAGGTGATGCCGATTCTTTATAAAAAAGATCCATCTATTCATTTGACAATTATTGGCATAGGCTTAGAAAAGCATCACTTTACCCCGCAACCAAATGTAACAATATTAGGCTTTGTAGAAGATTTGCGTCCTTATTATCACGAAAGTGCGCTATTTGTATGTCCCTTAAGATTTGGATCCGGTATTAAAAACAAAGTTCTAGAAGCGATGGTAGCTTCGTTACCCGTCATTGGTTTTTCATGCGCCTTTGAGGGAATCTGTGGAAATAATCACGAACATTTTATTTGCACTGATAACTGTGATGCTACATCATATTCACAATGCATTATTGAAGCTTTGGATATCCCTCAAAAAATGGAAAAAATGGGATTAAAATCACATCATCTTATAAATGAAAAGTATTCTTGGGATGAAGTTCAAAAACAATACTCTGATGTCTATAATGTTTCGAAAGGAATAGCATGAAAAACAAAAAGTCTAAAATCTTACTTTCTGGCTGGTTTGGTGAACATAATGTTGGAGATGAGCTTATCTTAGACTCGGTCTATAAAGATCTGTCGAATCTTAAATACCAATCGATCACTCTATATGTTCCAAATCCAAAAAAATAAGTGTTAAATGTGAATATCCAAAAAATAGAAGAAAAAACAAGTTTTCTAGCGAGTTTCAAAATTATCCTAGTTAATAGAGTGTGGATTAGAATTTTGGATTTTGCTTGCTCAACTTATCTGGTAGCAAAATTACTTCCAGAAAAAGATTTTGGAATATTTAGTTATGTGATTTCTTGTTTTTTTATATGTTATCAACTGATGTCACTGGGTATTAGCACAACTTATGCTAAATTTTTCCACGAAAATAACGGCTCGTCCAGATTTTTTTTAAATTTTTTCCTTTTCCGTTTTGTAACAGGATTCTTTTTTTCTATATTATTTTGGATTAGCTTTGGGTTATTGCACAATTCCTTTTATCTATATTTTATTGTGATGTTTAATCTATTAGGCGCTATACTAACAGATTTTTTTGTTCAACATTACCAAATCCAAGAACGTTTCAAAATAAGCGTCCAAATTTCTAGTGCTTGCCAATACGTTAGATGTACTTGTTTTATTTTGTGTTTTGCAAATGGCTGGTTTACAATAGAGGCTCTGCTTTGGGGATACTTTATAGGGTACACCTTCACAGCACTTGTGCTTGTTATAAAAATAGTTCCCAAAGAATTTATTAATTATAGAAAAACAACAGATTTAAAACTGTTGTTTTCAAAACTACAAATGACCAAATACATTAAATATGGAGTTTGGCTTACGTTATCGAGTCTTTTAGTTGTGATTATCCTTTATCTTGATGGAATTATGCTTTTTCATATGCAAGGACCTGTAGTAAGTGCTGCATATGCACTTGCTTTTCGTTTTGTAGAACCTATTCTTTTACTCAGTGACGCAATGAGCAAAGTGTTTATGCCTAGACTTTTTAAAGAAAATACCATCGAAAACATTAAAGAGTATTTAAGCAAATTAAATCGTTATTTAATGCCTGTTGCTATATTAATCACAATTGTCGGATTGATCATAATTGATCCAATTTTTGAATATTTCTTTCATAATCAGTATGTACTGACTCCAAATATTATTAAGGTACTCATTCCTACGGTATCAATAAGTATTTATTCTATTCCACATAGTCTGATACTTTACCAAATTGAAAAACCTCACCTATTCACTATTAGCCACGGTTTTCAATTGTTTGGAATTATTATTCTCAATTTTTGGATGATTCCTAAATATGGTGCAATGGGGGCCGCATGGAATACATTGTTTATAAAATTGATAATCGTCACTTTTTATTTCACATATATTCGCAAATATATAAGTAAGCAAGATGCAAAACGCAATCAGGTTGAAAGCTTTTAATAGATGTTTAAGTAACGAATTCTATCGAGGATAGAATGCAAAAATAACAATGAAGTGAAAACTCACAAGGAAGATAAGAAAGGTTCCACCAGTAAATTATTTTCTATAGCATTTGAGCATCAGTAATTGGTCGACTCTGAAATATTCATTTTTTCAATCTAAGCAAATATCTGTTGAATAATAATATTCATTTTTCAGATTCTCTACATAATTTTTTGCAAGACGCACTACAAATGAAAAGAGAGCATTTTGAATATTCTCAAGATCATCTTGGTTCGATATGACCTCAGGAAAAGCATATTCTGAAAATGCTGTCTCCAAATCAGAAGTAATAGATACATTGATAAAATTAAGTTGCAAGATTAAAGAAAAGAAATGTTGTTCAATAAATCAAGTATTTGGTAGCGTGTCTCATGTAAAACATATAAATAAGATGGGAGATTAGGATGAAAATATGGTCAGCGCTTGTTCGTTCGTGTTCATTTAAAAATATGCGTTTGGGAAATCCAGATTTAAAAGAATATACGGCTTCTGATTATACAGATCACATAAGACACTTTCATAAATTGTTCAAACAAAAAAAAATCTCCACGTTTTTAGAATTTGGATTGGGAAAAGGTACTGAATACTTTTTGCAACATTGTGATCATGTCATTTCTGTTGAACTTTTGTGTTCCGATGATCGTAGCTGGTTTGAATATTGTCAAAAAAAACTCATCAATTATCCTCATTGGAAAGGTGTCTTTGTACAGGGATCTGATGTCATTGCACAAGCAGATCGACTTGCTCTTGAAGAAATCGATCCATCGTCAAAAGTTTCGTACTTAGATGAATTAAGATTGACCTGTGATAAAATTTTAGCTCAATTTTCTTTGGATGATCTTGAGCTTGTTTTTATTGATCCAGGCATCCACTTGCGTGGTGATCTGGTCAATATTATGTTGAAAAAAAATATTCCTATCATTGCTGCGCATGATACCAAAGTATCGGAGAAGGTTTATGGATGGAATAGAATTATTGTTCCAAGTGATTATCAAGCTTTTAAGTTTGTAAAAGGATTAGGACTGACATTATGGGTAAGAAAAGATCGTCTTGACGTCATCCAGCTTTTACAAAAAACAAACTGTAAGCCTTGCCATGTTAGAAAAAGGCATTAAATAAAATAAGCCTATTATCAAGATACGATGTGTCTTGTAGATCTCTTTAGGAACATGTCTTGTACTCAAGTTATCTTTATTTAAAGTATTCCGTTTTTGTATCACTACCTTTCTTACAATAAAGTGTATTACTCTAAACCTAAAAAAACACTTCATCCATGTGAAAGGGTTTGATCCTGAAACCTGGACAGAAGAAATAGGACAAGCATTGACAATGAAAGAAAGAAAAGGCGCAAATAGGCGAAGAAGTGAAGAAATTGATTGAAAAAAACCATTCTTGGGATGTATTCTTTGGGCAATATGGAATGATTTATGAAAGTATTGCAAATCAATGATAGTTTAATTGGAGGGGGCGCAGAGGTCGTTTTCCGCTACACATCGGAGCTTTTGAAAAAAGCGGGATATGATGTGAAAAGCTTTTATCATTCCAAGTTTTTGATCCATTCCATTGGGTATATTTATTCATTTAAGTCGTGTTTTCGACTGAAAAAGGTTATTGAAGACTTCCAACCCGATGTCATCCATTTCCATAATTTTCATCATCTGCTCTCTCCTTCTGTTTTGTATGCGATCAAAAAGCTTAAAAAGCGTCTAGGATTTAAAGTTTTTATGACAGTGCATGATTATCACCTTATTTGCACAAATAATGGATGTATTCATTGGAAAAAAGCTGAGCCTATCAATTGTGAAAGCTGCCAAGGTAAGAAATTTTACAAAGGATTATTTTACAAATGTGATCATCGAGGAATTCTTTTTAGCTTTATGAAGTTTTTACAACATTTTATTGCTTATAATTTTTTTAAGCTTCAAAACGTTATTGATACATTTATTTGTCCTTCGAATTTTTTGAAAAACAAATTGGAGATCAGTTTGCCGCAGAACAAATTGCATGTATTAAACAACCCAGCTTTTGGTCTTGCTCATAATTTGGATGAGATTACAGCAGCTGCCAAAGTGATCCAACAAAAATATGAAAGTGTGTTTTTAGGGCGTATCTCTATTGAAAAAGGGTTGCATCGTTTCTTAGAGGAAACCTATTCAAAAGAAAAATTTGGAAATGTTGCCATCATTGGGGATGGGCCCAAAAAATATAAAAAAATGCTAGAAGGCATTGTCCAAAAACGTCACTTAGAAAAAAATGTCTTTTTTCTAGGTCCTAAGGATCATTTAGAGGCTTTGAGCTATTTATACAATGCTAAAAGACTCATCTTTCCCTCCATTTGGTATGAAAATTGTCCTTTAACCATTTTGGAAGCCATCTACTTAAAAAAAGAGATTTTTCATTATGGAATTGGAGCCGCTGATGAAATTTCAAGTTTGGATAGAAAAGAGATTTCTGAAGAAAAGTATCTAGAAGGACTTTTAAAACTCTATCCACAAGAAGTAAAACAAAAAGCAAAAGTTTGCTTAGAAAAGACATCTTAACTGACCTTACGCGATAGATTCAACCCATGGAAAGGCTGCAAAAGGCAATCTACTACGTCTTACTCTTCACTCAACTCTATTGGAGTTGAGTTTCTTGCGCTACCTTGTATCTTGCCTTTTTCGCTCTTCCCCTAAATTGTATCTATCGCGTAACATCAGTTAATATGCGTCTATCGTATCTATTACAAAAAATAGTATTTAGTTTAGGGATTATCTCATTGTTTTTGACAGTGACCAATTTTGTAAACTTGAGTGTGCTCTTTTTTTTAAATATCTTTTTAGTTTTTTTTATTTTAATGCGCTCCAATATGATTTTAAATAAATTGCATGTAGCTTTGTATGGGTTGTTACTGTATTTTTTGCTTCATACACTCGTATATTCTCCTTCAGCGCTTTTAAATTATGAGTTTTATAGGCGCGATGGCAATGTGTTTATCTCTTTTTTGCCTTTTTTGATTTATTCGGGCCTCTATTTTGAATTTTCTGTTGAAAAACTTGTGCGCGCATTTTTAGGGTTTGTTGCGATTGTCAACGGTGTGACTTTATTTCTTTATTTGACGCATCTTTATCGCCCGCATCCAGAATATTTCATGCTTTTTTTTGCACACAATGCAGCAGGAGGCTTTCTTTCTATTGTTTCTGCTTTAGCATTGGGACTTTTTTGGCAGAGCAGAAAACCCATGGATCTTATCCTTTTTGTCTCTTTGCTCTCAGGCCTCTATTTTACCCAGTCTCGAGGATCGTTGTTGGGATTTGTGCTTGCGTGCGGACTTGTGATTGTTCTAAGAGAAAAACACATCAAAAAAGTGCTTTTTGGTGTGTTTTTGTTACATGTTGTCTTGTTATTTTACACTTATCCTATATGGCAAAGATTGGGAGAAAAATATCCTGTAGAAGAGGGGCAAATGTCTTTAAATAGTATTAACAGGGCACACACTTTTGTTGATAGAGGACTCTTTTTGTGGCCAAGAGCTTTTGATCTATTTTTAAAATCACCCATTTTAGGAACAGGTTTTGGATCTTATAACGACGTGCCCCATCATCTAAAAGGTAAAGAACATATTTTAATGTTGAATCAACCAGAAAAGTATTTTTTTGATGATTCCCATGCGCACCATAGTTTTTTACATGTTCTAGCAGAAACAGGTCTTTTGGGTTTTATGCTCTTGAGTCTCTTTCTTCTCTATTTAAGGAGATGGATTTTAACTGTGGAAAATTCGGGCATTCAAATGGGTTTACTTTTGTGTTTTTGGAGCAACTTTTTTTCTTCTTGCACAGAACACAGGCTCTTTACACCCTCCCAAATCTTACCTTTCGCACTCATTTGTGGACTTGTCATGGCTAATCAAAATGCTTTAAGATACAAAAGTGACAGCAAAGCTCTTTTAACTGATGTTACGCAATAAATTCCATTTAGATGAGGAGCGAAAGGGACAAGATGAGGCTCCTGCATAATGCAAAAAACGGCTGTTTTTGTAGAAAAATTTTTAAACTGTACGGGAGGAACCAGCATCAAGTTTTATGTAAAATTTGCATTATGCAGGAGTTTCAAGATGCAAGGATGTCCGACAAGTACAACTCATGAGAGTTGTGCGAAGAGGAAGACGCAGCAGATTGTTTCCAGCCCTCATATGAACAGAATTTATTGCGTAACATCAGTTTTTAAGCTAAAATGCATGCTATGACCACGTTAAAGAAAACATTTGAAGCTAAAGAGTATCTCCCTGGATTCAAAACAAATATTGCATCGAATACTTTTGCCAAAGGACTCAATGAGGAAGTGATTAAAAAAATTTCTCAAAAAAAGAAAGAACCTTTATTCATGCTTGAATTTCGCCAAAAAGCCTACCAAATATGGAAGAGTTTAGAAGAGCCCACTTGGGCAAATCTTGCCATCGATCCCATCGACTACCAAGACATGTCTTATTACTCCGAACCGAAAAAAAAACAGCAGTTGAATTCTTTAGATGAAGTGGATCCAGAATTATTAAAAACATTAGAAAAGTTGGGCATTCCTATAGAAGAGCAAAAGATGTTGACAGGAGTCGCAATAGACGTGGTATTTGATTCGGTATCTTTAGGCGTCACATTTCAAAAAAAGTTGAAAGAAGCGGGTGTTATTTTATGTTCCATATCAGAAGCGATTCAAAAATATCCCGATTTGATTCAAAAATACTTAGCGTCTGTGGTTCCTATGCAAGATAATTTTTTTGCAGCTCTCAACGCAGCTGTCTTTTCAGACGGCTCGTTTGTCTATGTGCCTAAAGGTGTCAAATGTCCGATGGAACTTTCCACCTATTTTCGCATCAATGAGCGCAATACAGGGCAATTCGAGCGCACGTTAATCATTGCAGAAGAAAATAGTTGCGTGAGTTACTTAGAAGGATGCACAGCTCCTGCTTATGACAACAAGCAGCTTCATGCAGCAGTTGTTGAGCTTGTGGCTTTAGATGGAGCAAAAATCAAATATTCCACAGTGCAAAACTGGTATCCAGGCGATCCTAAAACAGGTAAAGGTGGTATTTATAATTTTGTGACAAAACGCGGGCTTTGCAAAGGCAAAAAGTCACATATTTGTTGGACGCAAGTTGAAGTGGGAGCGGCAATCACGTGGAAATATCCAAGTTGCATTTTACAAGGAGATGAATCTTCTGGTGAGTTTTATTCCGTGGCACTGACAAATGGAAAAATGCAAGCAGATACGGGAACAAAAATGCTTCATATAGGCAAAAAGACCACTTCAACGATTATTTCTAAAGGAATTTCTGCCGAAAACTCTAAAAATACTTATCGTGGCCAAGTTATGATCCACAAAAAAGCCAAAGGCGCCCGCAATTACACGCAATGCGATTCGATGCTTGTTGGCAACAAGTGCTCTGCAAATACGTTTCCTTCGATTGATGTGGCGAATTCAACCGCAACAGTAGAACATGAAGCTAGTACCTCTAAGATGAATGAAGAACAAATTTTTTACTTGCAATCTAGAGGGATTGCAAAAGAAGAGGCAATAGAACTCATTGTCAATGGGTTTTGTAAAGAAGTGATGTGCCATGTGCCTTTAGAATTTGCCAAAGAAGCGCAAAAATTATTAACTTTAAAACTTGAAGGATCGATCGGATGATAGACATTAAAGATTTAACAGTCACATTAGATGATACATGTATCCTTAATGGACTTAATTTGAAAACATCTTCTGGAGAAACCCATGCGATTATGGGGCCTAATGGAGCTGGAAAATCCACACTTGCAAAAGTTTTAGCTGGACACCCTAGTTATACTGTAAAAAAGGGGAGAGCTCTTTTTCAAGGACAAAATATATTGGATCTTGAACCAGAAGAAAGAGCTGTTTTGGGTCTTTTTATGAGTTTTCAGTATCCAATAGAAATCCCAGGCATTACTAACTTTGATTTTTTATATACAGCTTACCTCACACAAAAAGAAAAGATTTCTAAAACTGCTTTTGGGCGCATTGTGAAAGATAAGATGCGTCTTTTGGACATGGATGTGGGCTTTTTAGACCGTTTTGTTAATGACGGATTTTCTGGCGGTGAAAAAAAGAAAAATGAAATTTTACAAATGTTAATTTTAGATCCCAAGTTTGTGATTTTAGATGAAACAGATTCTGGATTGGATATTGATGCGATGAAAGTTGTGGCAAAAGGCATCAATCAATTTATGACAGAACAAAAAACACTACTTTTGATCACACATTATCAACGTCTGCTCGATTACGTGGAGCCAGATTTTGTCCACGTGATGCTCAATGGAAAAATCGTTGAGACAAAGGATGGAGCATTTGCTCAAGTATTAGAAGACAAAGGATATGACTTTTTAAAATGAAAAAACTCAAACTTATCTCTTCTGTTCTCTTTGATGCCCTTACTAAGCAATACCATGCAAAAAAAGATAGACTTTTTTTTGTACCCTTAGCCTATCAAAAATTTTTAGAACTTGGCTTGCCGACAAAGCAGAATGAATGCTATCGCAATATGGGCCTAAAGCGCTTGAATGATTTAAACCTTGTTGCAGCCCCACAAAAAAAATGTCTGACTCAAAAAGGCATCACACTGTTTAATGGAAAATTCGTAGCATCTCAAGAAAAGCTCTTTTGCCAGCCAATTCAAGAAGCAAACGCGATTTTTGGGGCGTTTTTATATCCCTTTTATACCTCACTTTTAGATGAAGAAACAGATCCTTTTTATGCGATTAGCACAGCCCTTTGTTCTGGAGTTGTGATCCATGTATCAAAAGAGCGTGTATCAACAGAACCGATTCATATTTACAACATCACAGATCTTCAGAAAAATCAAAGTGTGTTTCCAAAAATTATATTTATTTTAGAAAAAGGCGCCAAACTCAATGTTGTCTATCACCATAATGCACTTGAGGAGGGATTTTGCTTTGTCACATTTGATTGCATTATGCAAGAAAATAGCAAACTCAATCTGCAGCAGATCCATTTGGATCATACTTCCCATTTTTCTTTTGTCAGAGTCCAGCAAAAGCGTGATTCTTTATTTAAATCGCTGCATGTGACAAAAGGCGCTCCCTTTTGCCTTAATGATTACAAAGTTCAGCTTACGCAAGAAAATGCCGAGTGCTTTTTAAATGGCCTGTGGATGTTGAATGGTAAACAAAGAGCGCATACAAATGCTTTTGTGGAGCACCAAGCGCCTTATTGTAGATCTTTCCAACATTTTAAAGGCGTACTTTTAGAGCAATCGCGCAGTTATTTTGAAGGCAATAGCTTTGTGCACAACCAAGCGCAAAAAACAGATGCCTTTCAACTCAATCAAAACCTTATTCTTTCAGATGATGCCATTGCACATGCAAAACCCAAGCTCGAAATTTTTGCAGACGATGTGAAAGCATCGCACGGTTCTAATACAGTGCAAATTGAGCAAGAGTTGCTCTTTTATTTACAAACGCGTGGTATTTCAAAGAAAAGAGCCAAAGCGTTTTTAATTGAAGCTTTTTGTAAAGAAATGCTAGAAAAAGTAAAAATAGAGACAGTTAAAGAGGCTTTATTAGAAGATGCGCAAATACTTTCCACAACTTGAAAATACAGATCTTATTTACTTAGATTCTGCAGCAACCACGCTCAAACCCAAAGTGATGATCGATGCGATCACACAATTCTATGCGCATGAATATGGCACAGTGCACAGGGGAGTCTATCAGCTATGTCAAAAAGCGACCACACTTTACCAAGATGCAAGACAAACGATTAAAGATTTCATCCATGCAGAAAGCGAGGATGAGATCATTGTCACAAAAAACACAACAGAAGCAATTAACCTAGTTGCCAGCACCTTTATCAAACCAAAAGACCACATCTTAATTACAGAAATTGAACATCATTCCAACATTGTACCCTGGCAGCTTGTGTGTCAAAAAATAGGCGCCACCTTAGACGTGGTCCGCGTGCTTGATTCTGGAGATTTGGATCTAGAAGATCTAGAAAAAAAACTCAAAAAACACCCCAAACTGTTTAGCTTAGCCCACATTTCCAACACCATCGGTACGAAACACCCCATCCATCAAATCTGTAAGCTATGCCACGCTCACAACACACACGTTTTGATCGACGCGGCACAATCCATTGCCAACACATCGATCGATGTGCAGCAAATCGACTGCGATTTTTTGTGCTTTTCAGGTCACAAGATGTATGGACCTACAGGTATTGGCATTTTGTATGGAAAAAAAGAATTGCTCAATGCCATGCCTCCTTTTTTAGGAGGAGGGGACATGATCGAATCTGTGACAAATACGCACACCACATTTGGACCTCTTCCGCTCAAATTTGAAGCAGGCACACCTCCCATTGCCGAAATGATAGGCTTAAAAGCTGCCATTGATTTTATTAAAACGCACAAAACAGAAAGTCTTACCAATTATGCCTTAGAAAAATTACAGACAGTGGATGGAATCAAGATTTTAGGTGCTCCTAGAGAAAGGGGCGAGCTGATTTCTTTTGTGCATGAAAAATATCATCCTCTGGATATAGCGACGCTTCTAGATACAAAAAATATTGCTATAAGATCGGGCCACTTGTGTGCAATGCCAGCACTCAAACGCTTTTTTCTCGATCGCGCCTGTAGAATTTCCTTTGGCCTCTACAATACCAAAGAAGATATCGATCAATTTTCCAAAGCATTAAAGAATGTGATGAGGGATCCACTTTCCTCTTGAAAGGTCTTTATAGCAGCTTTAACAGCGTCATTTGTGACGCTATTTTGATGTGTGTGTAAAAATTCAAGGACAAAATCATAAGATTCGAGTTGCTCATGATAGGCATAGTCTTGCAACAACTTTTGGTACTGAGTAGCAAGTTGGATCACAAAGTTATCTTTATTTGAATCAAGCATTGAAGTATATACTTCATCAAGATCTTTCCACAAAATCAGCAGCTTGAAAAAAGCGGTTTGAATTTCTGGATTTTCGAAATAGTTATAAACAGCGTTAAAAACATCTTGTGGTTTAGGTAATTGCTCTTTTGATGGAAGGACCAACTCTTTATCAACAAGAGAATGATCAAAGCAATCACCGATAAGTATGAGCATCTCTGCTGGAGTTAAATCTTGTTGGGTTGCTTGGATATCGATTGCTTGGAAGATCCATCCAAGAACTTCTTCAACCAGAAGCATATAGATGGATTTTTTTTGTAAAAGAGAATGGTACAAGGCTGCTTTTTCATAAGTTGTTTTTGCTAAAAAAAGTTGTAGCATATCGTAAGAAAAAGACTCTTCTTGAGGCTCAATTTCAAACATTACAATTACATAAAAAAGAAAGAATTTTTCAAAATTTTCCTTCAACACACCGTGTTGCGTGTCGCGATTTGCCTGGTAAAAGGTTTCAACATCTTCCTCATCAAGTAAGTATTGAATATTTCTGCAGTGACGAAGAGTCTTGCTGTATATTTTGTCATAGGTGATGTCTCCTTTTTTACGAGGGAGGAAGTTTTCTATAGCAGAGTCGTAGTATTTTGCGAAAGACAACAAGTTCACTTGCTTGTTTTGCAATAAGCTTCCTATAAATGCGAAAAACATGTAAAAATCCTCAAGAGATTTAGGATTCTCAATATTATTAAAAGGTTGAATAGAAACCTCATATGATGAGGGGATTGTATCACTTGGTTCAATTTCATAAATAGGGGTAAACTGTACAGAGTCTTCTTTTTGTGCAAAATTTATCATCATGTTAAATCGATGAGATGTTCCCAAAAAAACCTCTGCGAAAAAGCACCCTTTTTGTAGGTGAGGAAGTCGTATCTTTAGACAAAAACCATCAGAACATTGTAGATCTTTGTCTGAAAAAACAGGAAGGGTACATTTTACTAAAATCAAAGGAGGTTTATCATGACATGTGAGCTCTATGGAATTAGAAGTTTGATAAGTGTTCGATTTAATATTGAGAATTGTAACTTCTGGAAGGGAAGCATCACATTCTGATAAGAGTGTTAGAGCGTCTTGTAAGAGTGTTAGAGCGTCTTGATAGGTTTTAGAATGATTTAAGAGATACTCGCCTGCAAGTTTTTGAACATCATTGAAGAGGGTGTTGAGTGCAATACTAGAAATTAAGTGTATGGAGGTTGTTAAGACCAAAATATGTGAAGTATTAAAGGTAGAAAAGTGTTTGTGTTTTAATAAGTAAAACAGCGCTCCATATTGTACCAAACAGATAACAAACCATTGAGCGAGCCCTTTTAGCATAGCAGCAGCAGTATACCAGTTTTGCTCATGTATTAGAGAGACAAAACAGTTTTCGGAGTGTTGCTGCTCATAAAAATTAGGCTGGGAATAAAATCGCAAATCAGAAAAGGGTTTTTGAAGAAATAGAAGTGTTCCTGTCTTTTCAAAAAAATCTCTCTTGTGCCATTGAGATTCTGTAAATAAATATTTTGAAGCGTGGGTTACCATAGCATAAATCTCCAAATCAAATAGAGTTTATTATAATCAAGAAAAGCTTTAAAGTCAAGGGATTTCAAGCCGCTTTCCAGAGACGGACGTACTGTTGAATAGTGTCGAGCCATTTGAGCATTTCTTTATTAATTTGGCGGGTAATGATGACCCAACCAATGCAAAGAAGCGCAATACCAAGTAAGGATTTGATAGACATTCCCAAAAAGGCAATTTGTACCTGGGGAGCAAGTCTATTGGCAATTCCGAGAAACACCTCTGCCATCAAGCAGCCGACAAGAGCTGGAGCTGCGAGTTGGATCGCTAGAGCAAGGACATAGTTAGCGAGACTGATAATGCGCTCCCAAAAAGGAAAGCCTTTGGCAAAAAAGATGGGAGAAATCCAGGCTTCTTGAGGAAGTATGGAGTAGCTTATCGTTAGGGTATTTAGAAAAATGTAGGGGCCGCTGATCCAAAAAAAAGTCACAATGGAGATTTGGTTATAGAGAATACCGATAGTTGAAGTTTGGTTCTGCATAGTGGGATCTTGTCCAATTAAAGAAGAGGAACCACGCATAAAATCGATGATCACACCAGAAGATTGAGCGACATAAAAAGGAATGGTTACCAAAAAGGCAAGAATAAATCCAATAAACATTTCTTTAGCAAAGAGGCCCATGAAGTGGAAATTAAGTTCTAGAGGCGTTTTGGCAGTCAAAATGAATTGGGGGAGCAAAATGGCGCAAAGGCAGATCGCAAGGCCGATTTTACCAGAAGCTGGTATGGATTTAGAGCCAAAAAAAGGAGGGATGGCCACAATAGGAATAAGACGAGCAAGTCCGAGTAAAAAAAACATGAGCACGGCAACAGGATTAAATTGGCTATTGAAGATGAGTTCTAAATAGCGGTCCGTCATTGTCTAGACCAAGTTGCAAAATTAGTAAAGATAGAATTGGCATAAGAAAAGATTTGTCCGCCAATCCATGGACCTAAGATCATCAATGTACCAATTACGGCAAAAAGTTTGACCACAAAGGAAAGTGTTTGTTCTTGAATCTGCGTGGCTGCTTGGAAAATGGCAACCATGAGTCCTAAAATCATACTCAAAATAATAGGGGGACCAGAAACAATCAAAATCATCAAAAGAGCGTTGTAGGAAAATTGTATGATTTCAGACTGCAGCATAATACTCTCCTATTTGTACGTCATCACAAGTCCTTGGATCAATAGTGACCATCCATCAACCATCACGAGTAATAACAATTTTAAAGGTAAAGAGATGGTTAAAGGTGAAAGCATCATCATTCCCATTGCAAGTAGAATGTTCGATGTCACAAGGTCGATCACAAAGAAAGGTAAATAGATCAAAACACCAATTTCAAACGCATTTTTTAGCTGTGTCACAATGTAGGCTGGAATCAGGATGAAAAAATCTTTGGCAGAGAGGCCTTGTCGATAATCTTGGGGAAGAATGCGGTAGGCGGTTTGATAAAAATTGCGCATCTGTTGTTGTGCGGTATTGCGCAATAAAAAATCACGCAATGGTTCTTTAGAGACATTAATGAGGCCTAACATATAGGTGGGCGTATCGTTAGAAAAAATGGCCATATTTTTGCTTTTGTCAAAAAAATCTTTTCCTGCATCATACATTTTGACGCCTGTTGGAAACATTACATAGATGGTAAGAAGCAAGGCGATACCCGTAATAACTTGGTTAGGGGGGGCTTGTTGGACACCCAAAGCATTTCTTAACAAAGACATCACCACAACGATTTTCATAAATGAGGTAAGTAGGATCACAGCATAGGGTAAAAGTCCGATTGCTGCGAGTATGAAAAGCACAGAGATGACATTGGGTTGATCGGGAAGTTGTCCAACCTGTCCGGTGGCGTCTTGTGCAAACGTGTTTGCTGTGAGCAAAAGACCTAAAAAAAAGAAGCGAACAAAACGTGTCATTTTTTCAAATATTGCGAAAGCGCAAGTTTTAGGTTTTCAAATAATACATCTAACTGAGCATTAATAATACCAGCTTCGGTCTCTATGATGCAACCCCCACGTTCAATATCTTTGCGTACTTCGATACTGAGTTTTTCACAATGCTCTAAAACTTCTTTAATGGAGGGTTTGCTTTTTTCTAAAATGGTTAAATCTTCACGGTTGCAATAAATATGCACATATTTGTGCATTGCCACGGGCTTTAAGCTTGTTTTTACAAGAGAAATGATTGTTTTTTTGTTGCTCATTAACTCTTGTCCTACGATTTTTTTTGCGCATGTGACAACAAGATCTACCATCTGTTGTTCAAATTCTTTTCTGACATTTTTGATTTCAGTTTCTAAGCGCTCGAGTTGGCTTGCCCATTTTAAAAGACCTTCTTGGAAGCCTTCATTTTTTGCGTTTTCTTTTAAAACTTCAGCTTTTTCTTTAGTTTTTTCTTTGAACTTATCGATTTCGACTTTTGTTTTTTCTAAAAGTTCTTTGATCGATAAAAGTTCAGCATAGTCTTTTTGAGGAATAATTTTTTGATTGAATTTGAACTCTAGATCTTTTTCAATAAGGGTAAATAAATTCATAATACCTCAAAGGTTTCTTTTTCAATGAGATTAAAAAGTTCCAAAATTTGGTTTTGGCAAATTTTTGTCGCCGGAACAATCGCCTCTTCTTTGACTAATTTTTGGATAATAGAAGCTCTGCCGGTGTCGATTTTATAACATAGGTGTTGAATAAAATCTTTTTGCATGCCAGATAGAGCAAGTGCTACTCTGACAAGACCATTTTTTTGCAATTGATGATGGATATCGGATTGCATCCATTTAGACAAACCCTGTTTTGGAAGCGCCCAAAAACTTTTTTGAGAGATCATCTGATTTAAAAAATGTTTTTCTTGTGCGTTCAGGGAAGTTTGAATGGTTAAAATGGCATTTTTATCCACGACCTCTTTAAGTTCATTGGCAAGGTCATAGAGTCCCAACAAATTAAAGATGTATTCTAACTTATCTTTTGTGCACTCTAAAAGTTTTGATAAGGGATTTAGTTCAAGCAGTTCTTTGGGTAGAATCGAAAAATTAATACTTTTTTCAATGCAATATTTTTGCATGATTTTTTTTAAAAAGGGATTTTTGACAGCCTCGGGTGTTTCTATTTCAAAATGTTTGGCAATTTTGTAGCTGATTCTTTTAGGAAGATGGGCAATAAAAAACGCAATGTATTCCTTGGATTTTGATTGGAACATCTCTAAAAACCAAGAGTAGTGCACCGTATCAAAATAAAAGATAGAGGGACGAACAAACGCGTTGATGTTGAAAGATATATCTTTGGTGTTTTTGAGTTTTTCTTGCATGCCATTGTCTAAAAACAAAGAAAATGTCTCTAGATTATTACCAATCTGTGCTTTTAATAATGCTAAAAATTTTGCATGCATCTTATTCTACACCCTCTTCACTTTTTTCTTTTTTAGGAGCTACTGGCTGCTCTTCAAAAGTAATGGGTTTTAAAGAAAGCAGAGTTTTAAGTCCCCTTGAAGATAGCATAGGGTAGAATTTCCAAACCAAAAACGCTGTCAAAAGAGCAAACGCAAGAATGAGAAATGAAAAGAAGAAAAAAAGCGCTCTAAATTGTCCCACACTGTGTTTTTCCATCGTCACAGACCAGAGGGTAACAAGTTCAGGTCCATCGGAATAGATGAGATCTGGATTTTGTGGCAAGGAAACATCAGTAAAACGACTCTTGTCTGAAACAACGGTCACATTATTATAATCGAGATCGGGATACGCTGAAGAGACAAGGCGTTTGATCTTTGTGACAAGATGAGAGTTGGGATCATCCATCACACCTTCATGTTTGACATAGACAGCACTAGAGGGTTTTTGCGTTTGTTCTTCTCCAATGGCGCTTTGCACGGGAATAGAAAGCTTTACCACACAGTCAATCACGCCATCAATTTGACGAATCATATTGGCAAGATCGAGTTCCAAGCCTCCCTGATAACGGATGGTTTCGGTTTTATCAGAAGTCATCAATCCTGTATCGGAAAAAAGATCTAAGAGGCTTTGGCCTATACGTCTTGGAAGACCTACGCGATTCAAGATTGCCATCGCTTCTAATTGCCTGCTGCCTTCTACTTGGATATTAAATAGGCTAGTTGTTTGTGTTGCGCCTGCTGTTGTAGATGTCGGCTGCAACATTTTGGTTGCTGTGATTCCTTTAGACGCTAAATAAACCACAATTTCATTGGCCTGTCTTTCATCTACGCTGGTGACAACATCAGATTTTTTTACACATCCTGCAAGAAGCAAACCCAAAAATACAAAATAGACTAAATTTTTTAACATCACATACACCCTTTTTCATCCCGGCTTCCCTGAGTGTAGCAATTTTAATAAAAAAAAACATGTTTATTTTTTTTCTATCCAGAAAGAAGAAGGAAGAGAACTCGCATGAGAATGAAGATTGAATGGGGCAAGGCTTTTTTGAATAAGATCTTGATAGGTTTTAAAAAAATAAAAACAAGAAAAGAGAATGTTCCAATCTTTGTTGTTGTGTAACAGAGCGGCAAGAAACCACTGCTTTGTATAAGGGCGCCTCTCTTTTTCTATCCATTCTTTTGGGTAATCATAAGGCAAGAAAATATCATGGATATGTACCATAACACCGGGTTTGAGTCTTGGTAAAATATTGAGATATTCATATAACACATCGCCGTAGGGTTTGATCACGTGAGAAGAGTCAATAAATAAAAGATCATTTTTTTCGAGTTGGTCAAAGAGTTGTAGTGGGCATTCTTCAACGCGTTTTTTGATAAGAGTGATTGGTAATTGCTCTAAGATAGAAGAGTGATAAGGTTCGATGCATGTGATATTGCCGTTGTTTTTATTTTTACAAATGGCGTCACATGCGAGTTTTGTGGAATGCCCGGATCCAATTTCAATCACCCTCTTTGGTTTGAAGTGTCTAAGCATCGCATAAAACATCAAACCATCAAGCTCTTCATACAGTTTTTTAAAATATCGATGAGGTAGGGCAGAGTCTTTGAATAAAGGGTATTTAAATTCTTCTATGTAGCCTTTGAGCTTTTCAAATAATTGCACTTGCTTTGAAAAATTAAAATCTAAAAATGTATGTTCAATTTTATCAAAAGATTGGGTAACATCTTTGGGAAATGTGGATGTGAATGGGGATTCGTATTTGTAAAAGAGCTTTGAAAAAAAGGAAGTAATTTTCTCAAAGAAATCTTAATGCGGTGTTTTACATTTCTTTTTACATTTCTTAGCATAAATGCTAACTTTAGAGGGAAGAGAGATTGTTTTCAATATGAAAAAAATAAAATATCTGTTTTTAATCTGTTTGGTTTTGTTTGCGTGTTCTAAAAAACATGAAACAAAATCTGTTGGCATTGATCCTGTCTTTTACCAGCTCAACATGTCCCAAATGTCGCCCTATCTTTATGGATATGTCTTTGAACTTTTGCAGATCTTTAGTGAAGAAGAGGGTGTGCTTTTACAAAAAATAGATGTGAATTGGGATCATCTTTTAGATGGATTGAAACAAAAAAACTTTACAAGTGCGATTTCTATTCTCACACCGACAAAAGAAAATCAAGCGCACTATCAATTTTCAGATCCCATCCTTGAATTAGGTCCAGTCCTTATCGTCAAACAGAAAAGTTTTGTCAAAAATATACATATGTTGAAAGGACGTATTGTAGGAGTTGAATCCACAAATGAAGGCATCATTTTGGTGCAAACGATTCCAGATGTGATCATTCAAACCTATGATCGAATGATCCAAGCGTTTGAAGACGTGTATAATGAAACAATTGATGGGGCTGTGTATAACATTTTGCAAGCAAAAAAAATCAATCAAAATCTATTTTCCAACACACTTCAAATTGCCTCAGATCCTTTGACCAACCTGGCAATTCGCCTTGTCATGTTAAAAAATACAGATCCCGAATTTTTAGAAAAGTTCAATCGTTTTTTAAGAAAGATGGACGATTCTAAAAAACTTCAAGCCCTAAAAGAAAAATGGGAATTGGATTAATAAATACGACAGCGATCCTGAGCGGTGAAATCTTGCAAGACTTTGTTGTAGACCTCTTTATCCATAGGACATTTTTCAATGCCCCAAATCTGCTCAATATATTGCTTCGTTGTATGGTCAATGGAAAAAGGACCCATGCCAGCGATATTATTGATGCAATATTCAGCCCATTTATTGCGATCTTTGAAAAGTTCTTCGGCTTTTTCATGGGTTTCAATGTAACTTCTTAAATCTTTTAATATGAAATAATGGTCTGGCTTTGGACCTTCTTCTAAAAGACGGTGGTAGATAGATTGAAAAATTTCTCTTTCTGTATCATTTTGGGCAAAGGTATTATCTACAAGGCTATCAAGAGCTTCTTTGATTTCAGGATCCTTTTCATAAATTTCTTTTGGATTGTAAGAACCAGATTTTTCTAATTCTTCAACCTGTTTTAAATCCATACCAAATTTAAAAGGCCACCACTCATCGCTCACAGATTGGCGCATTTCCACATTTGCACCATCGTCGGTGCCAATAGTGAGCGCTCCATTGATAGAAAATTTCATGTTTCCTGTACCGCTGGCCTCTTGACCAGTTAAAGAAATTTGTTCAGAAAGGTCGGCTGCAGGGATGATCATTTCTGCACGCGAGACATTGTAATTTTCTATAAAAATGACTTTTAACATGTGGTTGAGTCTTGTATCATTATTGATTGTTTTACCTACGCCATTAATGAGGCGAATAATATTTTTTGCCGCCCAATATCCAGGAGCGGCTTTTCCACCGAAGATGGCCACTCTTTTGTGTCTAGAATTGGGATCTTTCAAAAAGCGTTTGTATAAAATAATTAGATGCAGCACATTCATCAATTGTCTTTTATATTCATGAATACGTTTGGTTTGGATATCAAAAATTGCAACGGGATCTAAATGTTTGTCATCGGGAAGAACGTTACCAAATGCATCTCTGTGTGTGCAATTTTCAATGATGTAATCGATTAAAAGTTGCTTTCTTTTGGCTTTGATTTCCAAAAATTCTTTTTGGGCGTCTGGATTAGAAGCAATGTTTTTTATTTTTTTTATTTCTTCGAAGTTTGTGATCCACTCATCTCCAATATGTTTTGTGATAAATTGAGCCAGTTCTGGATTGGCATGAAGCAGCCAACGTCTATGTGTGACACCATTTGTGCAATTGACAAAACGCTCTGGAAACATGTCGTAAAAATCTTTAAAATTTCGGTTTTTTAAAATTTCGGTATGTAAATAAGAGACACCATTGACTTTATGAGACATGTAGATAGCTAGATGAGCCATTTTTATCTGTCCATTTTCTAAAATAGACATGCGCTGCACTTTTTCTGCATCGTTGTTATATTTGGCACGAATATCATCAACGAGTTGTTGATTGATTTTTTCTATAATACGATACTGCAAAGGAAGCATGCTATAGACACGATGTTGGTTCCATTCTTCCAAAGCTTCTTTTAATACGGTGTGATTTGTATAAGAGCAGATTTCTTTTGTGCATTCAAAAGCATTTTCCCAAGAAAATTGGTAGTTTTCAGTCAGTTGATACATGAGCTCGACCGTGGTCAATGCAGGATGGGTTTCATTGAGTTGGATCCGCACTTTGTCATGAAAGGTGCTCAAATCATTGTTGTGTGAGAGTAGATGAGAGCGCAAAATATCTTGCAGTGAGGCAGAAACAAGCAAGTATTCTTGTTTCAGGCGAATACGTTTGCCCATTTCGTGGTTATCATTTGGATAGAGCACATTGGTTAAAGAAGTATTTTCAGCAGCTTGATCCAATTGGCCTGCATTATAACGTTGCAATTTAAAATTTTTGGGCGATTCTTTGGTCGACCACAGTCTGAGTTGGATGACAGGATTGTAAGAGTCTTTTCGATATCCTACGATGGGAATATCAAAAGGTAGCACCCTAACCTCTTCGCGTTGACCTAATTTCCACAGTTCTTCGACACTTGTCTTTTCATCTTCAGCAGTTTCCTTACCAAATTGCACTGTCAGCGATTCGCCATCATCCCGTTTTTCCCAAGGATATAAATTAAGGAGCCACAAATCGGGGGTTTCGACTTGTACACCTTCCCAAATTTGTTGTTCAAAAATCCCATATTGATAACGCAAACCATAACCTTTAGCAGGATATTCAAGCGTTGCAAAAGAATCTAAAAAACAGCTCGCTAAGCGTCCAAGTCCACCATTTCCAAGTCCCGCGTCTATTTCCAAGTTAAGAAGCTTAGAAACATTGCGGTTCATGCGATTGCATACTCCTTTGACAATTTCAAAAGCTTTTAGGTTGAAAATGTTATTCGTAATAAAACGTCCTGGTAAATACTCTAAAGAAAGATAATAAAGTGTGCGCTGATCATGTTTAATACGTGTATATTCAGAAGCAGAGGCATTCATCAAAATATCTTCTCTCAAAGAGAGACAAAAGGCACGATAAAATTCTTCGAAAGAGGCTTTACTTTCTACTTTTCCTAAAAGCGTGATCAGGTAATGTTTGATCTTAACTTCTAAGCGATCGATCGCATTATTAAGATCGTTTTGTTTAGCATCTGCCATGTTTTAATACATAAGCATACATACAATTTTTAGCAACCTGAATTTCTAGGTTTATTTCACTCATTATCAAGGGAGATGACTCTTTCTTCTCATGATTCTGAGCAAACTAAACTTAGAAACACAGGTTATCAAGGAAAGAATGCGATGAATAAATAAAAAAGGATCATGCTTAGAATACATGAAACGGGAATGGTAATTGCCCAAGAGACTAAAATATCGCGAATGGTTTTTAAATTGAGTGCAGAAAATCCACGGGCAAGCCCCACACCTAAAAGAGCGCCCACTAAGCTTTGTGTTGTAGACACAGGCATCGCAAGTTTTGTGGCAATAAGAATGGTGATAGCAGCACTAAACTCTGCACAAAAACCTCTCGTGGGTGTTAGTTCTGTAATTTTTTTACCCACTGTTTCAATCACACGCCATCCCCAAACAGCAAGACCAATAACAATACCCACACCACCAAAAGCCAAAACCCAAATAGGAACGCCGACATTAGAGAGTTCCAAAGTATTTGTTTTTAAATAGACAACGATGGCAGCTACAGGTCCAATGGCATTTGCCACATCATTGGATCCGTGAGCAAAAGCGACAAAACAAGCAGATAAAATTTGGAGCATAGCAAACACTTTTTCCACAAAGTTATACTTACCTTGATCAGATGTTGTCTTGAGCTGTTTTTGCGTGGTTTGATAGAGCGTTTTTGTTTGCTTGAAAAGTTCTTTAGATTCTTTACGTAAATCCCCCGTGGAATGCAGTGAAACGCGTTGCAAATGTTTCATCGCTTTTCTTAAAAACTGTGTGCTTTGTGGGTGGTGCGTGATTTCTTTGACTTCAGTTTTAAGAACTTGAAGTTTTTTTCTGATCAAAAGTTTAGAAAGAAAATAGCCAACAAGTCCAATACAAAAAGCAATCCCAAATGTGATATGCCAGGAAACATCGAATTTTAAGCTTTTTAATCCATCAAAAAGGACGGCTAAAAAGAGTACAAAAAGGGCAAAAAACACGAATATAGGCACCACTTTTTGCGTTGCCTTGATAGGTTTTAGAGAAAACAAGACCGTTTTTTGCAAAATGGAAAAAATAAAATAACTCAAAACTCCAGCAAACAAAGGAGATAAAACCCAGCTTGTGGCAATGAAAAAAACATTTTTCCATAAAATAGCCTTTAGGCCACCTGCAGCAATGCCGAATCCAAGGATTGCTCCGACAATGGCGTGGGTTGTTGAAACAGGCCAGCCAAAATAAGAGGCCACTTGTAACCAAATTCCAGTGGCAAGCAAAGCGCCTAACATTCCGTAGACAAAATGCAGGGCATCGTGTTCGAAAATAGCGGTGTGAACAATCCCTGTTTGAAGTGTTTGGGTGACACGAGATCCAATTAAAAAGGCGCCTGAAAATTCTAAAATTGCTGCAATAATGACGGCCTTTTTTAGTGTCAGAGCTCCAGAACCAACAGACGTTCCCATTGCATTTGCGACATCATTAGCTCCAATGTTAAAGGCCATGTAAAAGCCAAAAACGATTGTTAACACAAATAATATGAGTTGTAGGTCCATATTTTAACTGACATCAAGAATCACTCGAATACGATTGGATAATTTTTCACACACTTTGGATAAATTTCCAATTTCTTCGATTAGATTCAGCCATAAATAAAATGTATAATGCGGTATTTTTTCAGTCTCTGAAAAAAGGAGTTTTTTTAAATTTTGTGTCAATTTTGAATTTTCGTGTTCTTTCAGAGCAACTTCATCAACCATTGCTTTAACTTTTTCAGCTTCCAAGCCACCAAATGTTGTTTCCAACAAAGTATCCATTTCCTTTAGAACCTGGTTGGTTTTTTCAAAACTTTGGAGGGTTTTTTTACAAAGTTTTTCAAAAGGTTCTTTTAAAATGGGAAGGATGGGTAGAGAATGGAGCGTCAGTGTAATGCCAATTTGTTCTGCTGTATCTGCAATCGCATCTTGCAGGTGCAAAATATCTAAAAGATCAAAACGATCGATCGGTAAAAAAAGTGTTTTAGGAAGGTGATTTCTTAGATCGTTTTTTGTAAGATCTGCTTCATATTCAAGTTCTGAAATTTGTTTTGCGAGCTTTTCTAGTTTTTCTGTTTCTTCTTTTTGGAAAGCTTTTAAGAGTTCTTCTAATTTTGTAATGCATGAAGCCACCTTTTTCATATGTGCTTTTAAAGGAGAAAAAGGAGATTTTCCAAAAAGTCTAGCAATTGTACGCATACTAAGAAGGCTACCACACATTGCATTTTTATTAAAAGTTAAGTGAACCTTTTGCATTAGCTTATACCAATGATATCTCTTGTTGGGATATATTTTAAGATCGGGAATAAAATGGTGCATTAAAGGTTTCTCGCCTTTGTTTATAAAGCGCTTTGTTTATTGGTACCTGCCAACACGACTTTTTAATCGCGCGATAAAAACATATTTACCGGATTCATCAGAAAGATTGTGGGTATGTTGAAATGGAAATAGGATATTTTATTGAACGGTCAAAAAAATGATTTTTCAACGCAATATTTTTGCTTTCATTGCAACCATTTTGTCTTTAAGTACTGTCATTTTATCAATAGACGATCTTGATCCAAAAGCGCTCGTCTATCAATGCGCTTCAGTAACCCTTGGTGAATATTGTGAAAAAGGTTTCAAATTTCTTGTCACGAGATGAATTTTAATTTACAATCCACAAGCTAATGCTAAGGAAACTTTTTCTACTGGTCATTTGTTTGCAGAGTGTTTTTGGGAATTTTCAAAATTCAAAAACTCTTTTGCTTTCTGAAGTCCAACCCAATTCCATCATCAACGGCGTGCAT
>SDBV01000432.1_pt1 | contig 60394 bp, 74 predicted proteins | sample 2277081 | NCBI WGS metagenome assembly SDBV01 (sample SAMN10402039, study PRJNA504765) | marine sediment metagenome | isolation source: marine sediment core GS10_PC15, 223 cmbsf | place: Arctic Ocean: Southern Knipovich Ridge | collected 2010
GTGTTCAAATTTTTCAACTTTGAAAAGCAAATGTCTTTTCTTTAAATCTTCTATAATATCTTTTTCAGCTGACTTTACAAATTTTCCTCTAATAAATTTTGGAGCAATATCAAGAAATTTTCCATCTTGTCCAACTGTGTGAACAGCAGGTAATCCTAATTTCATTCCAATTTCATAATCATCTTCCCCGTACATTACAGCAGTATGAACAACCCCTGTCCCCTCGTCTGTTGTAACAAAATCTGCAGGGATTACTTTGTGAGATTTGTCATTTTGAGTTTCTTTAATGTCATAAAGGGGTTCATATTCCAACCCTACTAAATCCTTACCTTTCATTTTTTCAACAATCTTATAATCTCCCTTAATCAAATCTAATTTTTCTTTCCCAACTATTAATTTATCTCCATCTGGAAGTCGCACTTTAACATAATCAATTTTCTCTCCTACCGCTAGACCAACATTTCCTGGTAATGTCCAGGGTGTTGTTGTCCAAGCCAAGATATACTCTCCAGGCTTCTTCAGCTTAAATGCAATATAAACAGAATCTTCTTTAATATCTTTATATCCTTGAGCAACTTCATGACTTGATAAAGGAGTCCCACACCTTGGACAGAAAGGAACAACTTTGTATCCTTCATATAAAAGCCCCTTTTTATGCAATTCCTTTAAACTCCACCAAACACTTTCAACATAATCATTTTCTAAAGTAACATAAGGATTTTCTAAATCAATCCAATAACCTAGTTCTTCTGTTGATTCACTCCATTCATCAATATTTGAAAATACATCCTTACGACATTGTTTTATGAATTTATCAATCCCATATTTCACAACTTCTTGTTTATATCCTAAATTAAGCTTTTTTTCAACTTGTACCTCAACAGGCAAACCATGACAATCCCATCCCCCCTTTCTAGGAACAGAAAATCCTTGCATGTATTTAAATTTACAAATTATATCTTTAAACGTACGAACTTCTAGATGGTGTAATCCAGGCGGAGCATTTGCAGTTGGAGGTCCCTCTAGAAAACTAAAAAGCTTCTTTTTGGGATTATTTTGTACAGCCGCCTTTATCTGTTTATCAAACTTTTTCCACTTCTTACGTGTATTTTTTTCAATTTCTTTAAAGTCATACATTTTAACAATCAAGAGTAGAATTGCTTATTTTTAATGTTTTTGGGAGAAGAAATATAAACTAATATTCCCTAAATAATTTATGTTGGTGATAGCTATTATTATATTGGTTATTGTAATAAAATTATTTTTATTTGTAGCAATATTCTTTTTAATTCCTTTCTTGTTTGGGGCCCCTTATGACATTACTAGAAAAGAATCTTTGAAACACATTGTAACATTAACAAATCCAAAAAAGAAAGACAAAATAGCAGAGTTGGGTTCTGGAGACGGGAGAGTTTGCATTGAATTAGCAAAAAAGAATAAAGGTGCTGAAATTCATGGTTTTGAAATAAATCCTTTTCTTGTCTGGCATTCTAGAAGAAAAATTAAGAAACTTGGTTTACAAAATCAAATTAAAATTTATAGGAAGAATTTTTGGAGAATAAGTTTTAAAAATTACAATAAGATTGTTTTGTTTCAGTTTAAATCAATTATGAAAAGAATGGAAAATAAAATTAATAAAGAACTAAAACCAAAATCCCACATTATTTCACATAATTGGAAATTACCTAATTACAAGATTAAAAAGAAGCTTGGAAAGAGAAGATTTACTTCTGGTGAAGTTTATTTATATGAGAAGTGATTAAAGATTAATCGTTGTAGAACCAATGATATATTCCTTGTCTCTTTCTTTTAGGGCTTTTTAATTTTTTAGGACGAATTTCTTTTACATTAGACCCTTCTTTTGGGAATGTATTGTATTCTTCTTTTCCTTTTTTAACTAACTCTTGGTATTTTTCTTCAGAAAGGCCATCTGTTAGAGTGGGTGTTAATCCAAGATTTTTTATTATTTCTATTTGATTACCTTTGTGAAAATATAATGCTTCTTCAATCTCATCCACCTTTTCATGGAGAGAATTAATGAGGTTTTCAAGAACATTCACATGGAACATTGCATCAAAACCTGCATACTTATACAAAAGTCTATCAAGGGCAATGTTTTTTTGTTCCATTTTTCCCAAATGGACTTTTAAATCTTCACCAGTTTCCCCATACATTTGTCCTTTTTCATATTCTTCACTATCTCTTACATGATTATATCCCAAATCATTTGTAACCATTCTTTCTATTTGCCATTGTATTCCTAAATAGTTATCAAAGGGATAAGAGATTCCATTTCCATCATTTATCTGAATAAATGTAGGGGTAAATAAATGTCTCACTTGGTCTTTTGCAAAACCAAAATTCTTTTTATTTTCTTTATTATCTTTAGACATAAAAATATATTTATTCTCTCTTTTTAAGAATTTGTATACTTAAACAAACTTGTTAAGATATTCTTCTTCCATATGATGAAGCTTCTTAGCAGGAATAATTAAACAGTAAGGTTTTCTAACTCCTGTAAATTCTTCTTTAAGTTCTTTGAATTTTTTATAAAATATTTTTTGCTTTTTTTCACCTAATTGTTGGCAAAGAACAATTTTTCCTAATTTAACTTTGTGTTTTTCTGCTGATTCTTTTAATTGGTCAAGTGCATCTTGAATATCAAGACCAATATCAATTAAAATTAGTGAGTGAGCATCAATACTTTGGTTGTCTTTAACAATTTCCATGAAGCTGTCTGGTGTAAAGCTTTCCTTCCAAGCAGGCATTGAAGCAACTTTCCCAAATTTATACAATTGCAATCCTGTTTCACTTACCCCATCAAGAACAGAACCAGCATGAATAACTTTTGTTTTAATATCTGATTTTTCTGCTTCGTCTAAAATAGTAATGTGTGTTGTAGCCATTAAAGGACTTCCATATACCAATACAGCAACATCACTCTTTCTAGCATTTTCAAGGAATTCAAGCCCTTCAACATCATCTCTGTTCAAAACTTCAATATCTTTTCCAAGTACATGAACTATTGCAGAAAAAGGATAAGGAAAATCAACAGTGTAATTTTCAATATAAACACGTTTACATCTCTTAGCAATTTCCATTCCTTCTACTGAAATTCCTTTATCATTCAGACCTAATCCTATTAAGTATAACATAAAAATTATAGAAAATCAGGGTTTATTAGGCTTTCTTATTCAACACTTCAAGCCCCTCAACACTATCCTCAATCCTATTTGGACTTTCACAAACAATTGTAATATCTTTATCTTTTGGTAAATTATCAAATAAATCTTTCCATTGACGTTTTTCCAGATTAAGATGGTGTCTTTCACCTTTCTCATTATATTCAATTCCAGAGAAATGGCAGTGCCATTTCTTCTGAGGGAAAGCTTTCTTTATTTTATCGTAATCAACTTTTTTATCTCTAGCAAGAATGTGCGCAAAATCAATGCAAAAACTGCATTTTGTTTCCTTAACTAACTTTGAAATCTCTTCAATACTTCCAAAAACATTTATCTTTCCCATTGTTTCAGGACACAATTCCACATTCCACTTCTTTTCTTTAATTACTTTCATCATTTCAAGAATTCTTTGTTTAATATTTTGATAAGTTGATTCACGTATTTCTGCTTGTTTCTCTGGGCTTTGCTTTGCATAGTTGCTTCCATAAAATCCAGCATGGAATACAATAGATTTTGCACCGAGGTAATGCCCAATCTCACAACACTTCAGAATTCTTTGCATGCTTGCATGAATTTTTGGTTTTTCATCTGAGTTTAAGTTAACAAAGTATTGTCCATGAACGCTTAAATCTACTCCCAGTTCTTCAGCAATTTTTCCAATCTTAATTGCATCATCTTTTTTCATATAAACACTTTGAACGAATAGAACCTCTGTTATTCCAAATCCAGTTTCTTTATATCCTTTAAGCACTTCTTTAGATGTTTTAATGGAACCCAATCCTGATGGACCAATTTTTATTTTGTGTTTCATTTTACTCTGAAGCCCTCTTAATTATATCAGTAGAACTATCTGCTTTTCCACCGCCAACATTATAAACCATTTCAATTCCTAATTCAGCACATACTTCATCTTCTGGAACATTTCCATCAACCCTGTCTCCACCATTAGCAAAAACATCTGGATGGACTTTACGTAGAGTTTCTCTGACTGTGGGGTCTTCATCAATTGAAAGAACTACTTCATCAACCCATTTAATAGCACTAATAACTTCCATTCTATCATTTTCATTAACAATAATTTTCCCTTTCTTCATAACTGCTTGCTTATCATTATTAACAATAACAATTAATTTATCCCCTAGTGCTTTAGCATCTTTCATTAAACGAATATGTCCAACGTGAATGGGGTTTGCATACACACTTACACAAATAACTTTTTCATTCATAACTAATAACAGAATTCATCTCTTTTTAGACTTTTTCCCTATTTTCTTTTTCTTTAGTTCGGCTGACTGTGTCGAGACGGACTTTCCTCTCTTTGATTTCTTCAAACTCTGCGCTGTCACAATTGCAATGAAGAACATTGTAAATAAAATAACATCATTTCCTATTATTAAACCAACAATTCCTCCAATCAATCCAATTAAAATAAGAGCCTTAAACCAAATTTGCCCATCGTCAAGTTCATCTTTAGTATATTTGGCTATTATTTTTCCAATAAAGATTCCTAAAATCAATGCACTTATTCCTATTAATATCTTAAACACCTCTAGCATAATAATATTTAATAATGCAGGTATTTATAATTAACCATGTTTAAAAAATATTTAATTGTAGCAAGCAAGAAAGACATAGCAGGGGTTAACATAACAACCCAGCTTTCGCAGTTTAGACCAAATCCAATGCTCAGGTCTATGGATCAAAGCCCAGATAGTGCTAGTTATGATTTTTATTTAGTTGAAGACCATCAGATTTATACTGAAAATCTTGATTTAGAAAAAATTAACAAATATGATTTCATTATCTTTGCATCAAGACACCAATCAGAAAAAAAAGAAAAATCATTATCTGTTCATGCACCAGGAAATTGGAGAAATGCAGACTATGGTGGAGAGAAAGGAAAAGTCTGTCCTGCATCTGCATTGTTTCAAAAATTCATGTTTGAGAAGCTAATGAAAAATCGTGAAAGATTTCATCTAACAAATTATAAAGTTACAATGGAAGTAACCCACCATGGTCCCTTAATTAATAAGCCATGCGTTTTCATTGAGATAGGATCTACAGATGTTGAATGGAGTGATAGGAGAGCAGGCTTTGCACTTGCAAAAACAATTGATGAAACAATCTCTGAATTTAAAAAAAATGATTATAGGGAAGTTGCAATTGCTCTTGGAGGTCCTCACTATTGTCCAAATTTTAATAAAATTCAAGCAAAGAGTAACATTGCAATTGCCCATGTGATTCCAAATTATGTTGCTCCAATTACCGAGGAAATGATTTTAGAAGCAGTTGAAAAGACAATCGAAGAGATTGATTTTGCAATTGTAGATTGGAAAGGACTTGGAACTTCGGACAAAAGACAAGAAGTAATTAATCTTCTTGAAAAGAATTACATTTCATGGAAGAAGACGTCTGATGTTAAAAAATAGTTCGATTAGGATTTACCGACGATAAATCTCGATAAAATTCTAGTTATAAAATCTTCTGGACAGCGCGCTGGCAACAAAATTTATAAAGCTCTTTTGCGTTGTGATTGTAGAAAACCACGGTGAAATGGAACGCGAAATCAACTTAAACTCAATAAAAACATGCTTCCTAAGCAATTACCCTCCTAAAGAATGCGGTATAGCAACTTTTACAAAAGATCTTTCTCAAGCAATGGACAAACGTTTCAATCCAAAACTTAAATCTAAAGTAGTGGCATTAAATGCACCAGAAGAAATACATAATTACAATCGCCGAGTGATAATGCAGATTGACAAAGAAGATATTAACAATTATATTGATATTGCAAAAAAAATCAACAATCGTGATGACATTAAGATTGTTTCAATCCAACATGAGTTTGGTATTTTTGGAGGAGATTATGGATGTTACTTAGTTCCTTTCTTAGAAGCATTAGAAAAACCAGTTGTAATGACTTTTCATAGTGTTTTGCCTAATCCAGAAGAAGAGCGTAAAAAGTTAGTTCAAGCAATTGTTGAAAGATCCTCTGCAATCATTGTTATGGCAGAGGTAGCTGTTAAGATTCTTAATGAAGATTATGGAATTCCAAAATCAAAGTTATTTGTTGTTCACCATGGGATTCCTTCTGTTAGTTTCAAAAAACCAGAAGTAATGAAAGAAAAATTAAATCTTCAAGGTAGAAAAGTTATCTCAACATTTGGATTATTAAGTAAAGGAAAAGGAATAGAATATATGATTAGGGCTCTTCCAAAAGTAATTGAAAAGCATCCAGATACACTTTATTTAATAATAGGAGAAACACACCCAGTTGTAAGAAGTGGGGAAGGAGAGAGTTACAGAAATAGTTTAATTCAGTTGGTAAATAAGTTGGGTCTTAAAGATCATGTTAAATTCTACAATAGATATCTTAGTTTAGATGAAATAACTAATTATTTGCAAGCATCTGATATTTATGTTTGTACAAATCTTGAAAGAAACCAAATAACAAGTGGAACATTAGCTTATGCAATGGGTGCTGGAAAAGCAGTTGTTTCAACTCCAATTATTTATGCAGAAGAAATGCTTGCTGCTGAAAGAGGAGTAATAGCAAAATTCAAAAATCCAAATTCTTATGCAGACGCAATTAATAAAATTCTTTCTGATTCAGATTATAAAGATCTTTTAGAAAGAAATGCTTATGCATTCTCAAGACAAATGATTTGGCCAAATGTTGCAATGAGTTATTTAAAAATATTTAATAAAGTTGTAAAACTTCGAGAAGAATTAACGGAGAAATTCCCTAAGATAAAATTAAATCATTTACAGAATATGACTGACAATTATGGATTAATCCAATTTGCAAACCATACAGAACCAGACATCAAATCTGGATATACAATTGATGATAATGCTCGTGCTTTAATTTTTTCAATTGTCCATGACAATTTAACAAGTAAAGGAATTCCTTCCAAATTAACAAGAACATATATGAAATTCATAGAAAATTCTCAGGAACAAGATGGACGTTTTAAAAACAACCACAAAAATGAAGAAGAATTAACAAATAGGTATAGTGATGATTCTTTTGGAAGAACAATTTGGTCTTTAGGATATTCAATTTACAAAGTTAAAGATGAAAAATTAAAGCAAAGAGCAAGACAAATGTTTACAAAATCTTTTGATAAAATAGAATCATTAGAAACATCAAGGTCAATGGCTTTTGCAATTTGTGGTTTAGCTTATTATTGCAAAGATGATCCAAATCAAGAGGCAATGTATTTAATAAAAACACTTGCTGATAGACTTGTAGAAATGTATGATGCAGAAGCAAGTGAGGATTGGGAATGGTTTGAATCCTTTTTAACTTATGCAAATGCTAAATTACCAGAAGCACTTTTCTTGGCTTATGATTTGATTGGAGATGAAAAGTACCTTAAAGTTGGTGAATCAACACTAGGATTTTTATCAGATACTGTATTTATTGAAGATGAGGTTTATCCAATTGGACAAAATGGATGGTATAATAGAAATGGTAAAAGAGCTTTATTTGATCAACAACCATTAGATGTTTCTTATATTATTCAAGCATTTTTAACTGCTTATGAAACAACCCAAGACGAAGATTATTATGATAAAGCAGTTAAAGCTTTTAATTGGTTCTTAGGTAAAAACCATTTAAATCAAATGATTTATAATGAAAATACAGGAGGATGCTATGATGGGCTTGGAAGGCATTCAGTTAATCTTAATCAAGGAGCTGAATCAACTGTTTCTTATTTAATGGCAAGAATCTTTTTAGAAGAACAAAAAAAGAAAAAGCGTTCATCTAAATAATTTAAATGAAAGAAGTTCTAGTAATTGTTGCACATCCGGATGATGAATTAATCTGGATGGGAGGAATGTTATTACGTCATAAATCTGATTGGAATACTAAAGTAATTTGTTTAACAAGAGCTTCTGATAAAGATAGAAATCCTAAATTCAAAAAAGCTTGCAAGATTTTAGGTGTTAAAGGTTTAATTTATGATTTAGATGATTATTCAGAGAAGAAATGGAATGAACAAGAAGTTATAAAAATAATTAAGAAACATTGCAATAAATCCTATGACATTGTATTTACACATGGAAAGAATGGGGAGTATGGACATCCACACCACAAAGAAATACACAAGATTATTAACAAAATCATCGACGATAAAATACTAAAAACTAGGTCTTTAATGAACTTTGCATATCTTAAGAAAAAAAATAACTACCAAGGCTTTTGTATACCTAACTCTAGTACAAATAACTTTATAAAATTAAAAGACCATGAGTTAATCATGAAAAAGAACACAATAATAAATGTTTACGGCTATAAAGAAGGAGGATTTGAAGAAATGAGTTGTAATGTAGTGGAATCTTTTAGAAAAATCAAATAAAACAAAACAAAAATGAAAGCATTAATTCTTTTTCCTTACCCTGTTGAATCTGACGGACAAAGTCTTCAAGGATATTATTTATATAAAGGTTTTTTAGAACAAGGTGTTGATGCAAAACCTTGCCATTTCAAAGATAGTATCCAAAAAGAATTCTACCTAAGACACTGGAAACCAGACGTTGTTATTGGAATTGGATTTTGGGGAAATGTTCCAGAGATTGTATTAGAACCTCTTAAATGGGGGGTTACAACTGTTCCTTGGTTTAATGCAGATGGATGGGTTGCAAATTATAAAGAAGAGTTTAACAAATTACCTTTAATGTTTACAACAAGCCAATGGGTTAAAGATGTTTACAAAAGAGATGGAGTGGATGTAAGCAAAATTTATCCAATGCACATCGGAATTGATTCTAATTTATTTAAACCAGAAACAGATGAACAAAAAAGACTAGAAATTAGGAGAATGTTAGGTGTAAGAGATAATGAAAGAATGATTTTAACAATGGGTGGGGATGTGACTTCAAAAGGAGCTCAAGAAATGTTCCGTGCTCTTGCAGAAATAAACAAGGAATTTAAAAATTGGAGATATGTTTGTAAATCTTGGCCAAGTGATTGTGCTTCTGATTGGAGAGATAGGGAAGAAATATTGGTAGAAAAATTAGGACTCACGGATAAAGTTACTTTTTTAGACGATGTCTTTTCACCAGAATTCATGGTTGATGTAATAAATGCATGCGATATTTATGCAGCACCTTCAAGAATTGAAGGATTTGGTATGATTCAAGTAGAAGCAATGTCTTGCGAAAAACCAGTTATAACAATTGATGCAGGGGGACCAGCAGAAACAGTTATCCATGAAAAAACAGGGTATTTAGCAAGACCAGCAGAAGAAATCCAATTAACAGAAGAATGGGCGTATCCAAGTATGGGATATACTACAAAACAAGTAATTAAGTTTGATATTCCTAAAACATTTGGTTATAGAGCAGATATTAATGATCTTAAAAAATACACTCAACGTCTTTTGGAAAGTCCAGAGCTTTGCAAAACAATGGGTAAAGCTGGAAGACAACACGTTATTGATAATTTAGATTATAAAGTAACTTCAAAGAAAATGCTTGATGTTATCAAAGAGAAGTTGAATCTAGAATAAATTTTTTTTAGAGTTTAATAGGCCTAAGTGTTTTCATTATTTCGTCTAAAGAAATCTTTCTAAATGTTGTAACTCCATCCCCTGCACCAGAATAAATTAAAACATCTTTTCCATTTTCACTCATAACCATTCCAGTAGGAAATATAACTTTTTTATCTTCAAACAAACTCTTTTGGTGTTTTTTAGTTGGACTTAATATTGGTTTAAGAGATTTCTTAAGTATTTTTCTTGGATTCTTTAAGTCAAAAAGAGCAGCACTTGCATAATAATAAGTCATATCTATTTCTTCATGAGCAAAAGTTTTTTTCAAGAAACCTTCATCTTTAGCTGATTCTTTTTTCTCTCTAACTGTATGGTAAATTAATAACCATCCTTCTGGTGTTTTGATTGGGGGGGGTCCTGCGCCAATTCTTCCATAATCCCAATCTTTTTCTTTTGTAATATTTAATGATTTTGAATCTCCCCAAAATTCTAAATCTTTTGAAAAAGAAATCCAAATATGCGGAGGACTAAACTGGAAGTTTCCTTCTGGCCTATTAAAAGCAACATATTTTTTATTAATCATTTCAGGAAAAATAACAACATCTTTGTTTTGCTCTTTGAAAATTATTCCTCTCCTATACCAATTTAAACAATCATTTGAAATTGCATAACTTGTTGAAATGTTGTCTTTTTTAGATAAAGCAACATAAGTCATCACATATAAATTTTCTATTTTTGTTATTCTTGCATCTTCTACCCCAAGTTCCCCATCCCAACTTAATCCAAAAAAACTTGGTTTTTTATCTATTGACAGGATTCTTTCTCCTTTTTTATCCAATATGACCTTTCTAAAGTGTGAAATAAAACTTAATCTTTTTGTCCCATTTTTAAATTCACATGCAACTTCATTATAATCCATAATACTCTTTTTACTAAATTTATCAATTTTTATTTCAAATTTATCTTTCTTTTTACCAACATATCTTGGTGAGTAAAAGTGATTTTTAGTATCATATTTTTTTAATTTTTCAATAACCCTCACATAAAGTATGATATTTCCATTTTCTAATCTACAAACACCAGGATTCATTACAGACAAAACTTCAAACTTTGAAGATGTTGGTTTTATATCTTCTGGCTTAAGTAAAACCTTTTCTTTTTTTATTTCCATTTTATCTATATTTGCTATTTTTATATAAGTATTTTTTTATTTTTAAAAGATTCGTAAGCTAAAATAAACATCCCAGCTTCCCATGCTTGTAATTTTCCGTGGTGTTCTTTTGTTTTTGTATGTGTCCATTCAGGAAAATTCCCATTTAAGTTTCTTTCAGCTAGTTTTTCTAACATGGTTTCAGCAAGTTTGAATTTTTTCATTTTAATTAATGCAAGTATGTAAAATCCTCCAACATATCCCCAAATTCCCCCATTAGAGTAATCCCCTGGGGTTCCTGCATCACAATCCAAATAATAATCTCTCCAGTGCTTACTTTTCTTAGTCATTGGAGGATGCACAGTAGGGATAGGATAGGGGGTTGCCATATTTGTTTTTTTAATGTAATTTAGAATCTTCTCTGAATAAGTTGGAGTTGCTAATCCAAATACAATGCTTAACAAATTACCCAATGTATCAAACCAATCAGAAATTTCTTTATATTTCCCATGATTTTTCCATCTGTAAGAGTAATAGTATCCATTTTTCTTGTCCCACAAACCATCTTCTTTGTTTTCATTAATTAATTTTTTTAATTTCTGAGCTTCATTTTTCTTTCCATTTAAATTAAGTGCTTTGTAATAAAGTGCTTGTGTGTTTATTGTATCTCCATATCTATGAGGAAAAGCATCTTGCCAATCGCTAGTAGGTAATTGGGTTAATGATCCTGTCTCCCCTGAATCTTGACAATCTAACCAAAAATATGTTTTTTCTATATTTTTCTTATATTTTTTCATTAAACTAGCATCATTGTACCTTTGTTTGTATATATAATTACCAATAATAAACCATAAACTTGAATCAATTGTTTTGAAATCAACGTGAGGCTTTCTATCTTCCCATTTATCAACAGCATTAGGTATTTGTCCAACTTTACTTTGATTTTCAGCAAGAACTCTTATACTATTTTTAAAAACCTCTTTAAACTTTTTCCCATATTTTTTATCCTTAATTAAGCTAGCACCAATCATAGAAGTCATTGAGTCACGAGACCAAACAGCATTATATCCATCGTGACCAGCAGAAGCATACAACCCGTTCTTTGTTATGCACATTTCAATTATTTTCTTAGCTTCCTCATAACACTTTTCTATTTCTGATTTCATTTTTTATTAATTAAATAAATCTTAAGATGTCTTTAAGACTTTTCATTTTTTTATTGAAAGGAAAGTTATCTTTTTTTGGATAACCAATAACTAAACTCCCTATTAGTTCTTCATTTTTCTTTACTTTTAATATTTCTCCAAGTTTTTTTTCAGTTTTTGGACCCTTAAAAGTTCCAATCCAACATGTTCCTAAGCCTTCTTCAACTGCACAAAGCATTAAATTTTCTAAAGCACAAGCAATGCTAATCATATCATTTGGTTGAATGTACTTTGGTTCATTTTCAACCTTTTTCCTATAAACAAATATTAAGTTTTTTGCTCCCCCAAGGTTTGTATAGAAATTATTGGAAATTTTTTGAGATCTTTTACTTTTAGCTCTGGTTTGTTTCCACAGCCTCTTAAATTGAGTCAACAATAATTCTGAGATTTCATCTCTTTTTTTCTTATTATCAACACAATAAAAAATCCATGGTTGTCTATTACCTGCATTTGGAGCTTTTACAGCATTTTTAACTAATTCTTTGATTATTTTTCTTGGAACTTTTTTTTCTTGAAAGCTTCTAACACTTCTTCTTTTATCAATAGCCTCTTTTAGTTTCATTTTATTTTTATCCTATCACTCAAAGGAGTTTCACCCATTTGCGTGCCTTTTAATTTACTTAAATAAAGTCCGAGGAAGTCTACAAAATAAAATCCTAAAAAGATTCTTTCTGCTTTACTAATATTTTGAAATTTAAACTCATAAAAACTACTTGTTAAACTTTTAAAATAATTAATTTGTTTTTCAAATCCAATAACATCTTTTTTATCAATAATTAATAAAGGAAAATTTCCTTTTTTAGTATAAGCTTCCAACTCATTGTGAAATAATTCTGGAATTCTGTTTGAGTGGCAGATTACTTTTGCATCCTCTTCTATACTTGTTTGAAACCTATAGCTTAAACAATCAAAACTAGCGCTAGAATAAAATAAAGGTAACTTATTATTCATTTTTCTAGCAAGAATTTTAGCCTCTTGCTCTAGTTTCGTTCTATTTCTTTTTAGAGTATTAATAATTCCCTCAACTATGGCTTTTTTTCTTTTTACTAATCCATTTTCTTCGAAGCATTTAAGCAAGGGGAAAATACCGTAAGAGATTGTAAATCTTTGATGTAAACCAGATTTAATTTTAATAAAAGGAACCTTTAATCTTTTAGCACCAGCAATAAGTTTCCCTCCAGAGCTAAGAACAATCATATTCTTTTTTGGATATTTTCTAAATACTTCTAAAACTTCTTTTGTATTTCCAGAATAACTTGATAAGATGATTAATGTTTTATCATCCACATAATCTATTGAATTTTTGACTTCAAAAGGAATTTTCAATTCATCCTTAACCAATTCTTTGAAAACCATTCCCCCAATATAACTTCCGCCCATACCAAACACAACAACCCTGTTAAAATTTTTTTTAATTTTAGGAACATCCAACATGTAAGAATATTTGACTTGGTTAGGAAAGTCTTCGACTAATTTGTATATTTCACCTCTATTATACATAATTTATATGAGGAAAAATTAGAATATAAATGTTTTGAATTAAATTAATTAATTTTATGCTTTTTAGATATTAAATTAGCTATTGTAGCATCTAATAATCTTATTAATGATTCCTTACTGTTAAAAGCATTATGGGGAGTAAAAACAACGTTTTCTTTCTCAAATATTTTTCTATCACGAACAATTGTTCTAAAAATCTCGTTACAACTGTCATTATCTCCGCAGTGAAGTAAAGCCCTATCTTCTTTTATTACTTCTTCCCCTTCTATTACATCTAAACCTGCTCCCCCAATCTGGGCTTTTTCAAGAGCTTCTAGCAAGGCGTTACTATCAACTAAACCCCCACGAGCAGTATTTATCAAAATAGCTCCTTTTTTCATCTTATTCAAGGCTTTTTTATCAATCATGTGGTGTGTATGTTTATTTTCAGGAACATGCAAAGAGACAATATCAGAAACCTTGAGTAGTTCATCTAATTCAAGATATTTAAAATTAATAACTTCTGAAAGAAAATTATCTCTATTTATATCATAAACACGAACATGCATCCCTAATGACCTAGCAATTCTAGCAACATGCATTCCTATCCTACCTCCTCCAATAATTCCAATTGTTTTATCTTTTAAATCAAACCCTGATAAACCCTCTATTGAAAAGTTGCCTTGCATTGTTCTAACATATGACTTATGAATATTTCTAGATAATGATAAAATTAAAGCAAAAGTATGCTCTGCAACAGTATTCTCACTATAATACGGAACATTAAACACGTCAATCTTACGTTTATTACATTCTTTTAAGTCAATATGGTCATACCCAGTAGAACGAGTCACAATAATTTTTAATTTAGGAAGTTTACTTATTACTTTTTTATTAACATCCGAAGCAATAAAAACGGATATTGCATCAAAGTCTTTTACTTTTGAAGCAGTTGATTCATTTAATTCTTCTTCAAAAAACTTGAGAGCATGCCCTTTTAATTGCTTTTCAAGATATTTTATTTCCCATTTTTTAATTTCAAAAAACGCTATTTTCATTTTATCACCAAATTTAATACAATAAATTATATTCTAATCTTTTTAAATCTTAAGAAAAACAATAGCGAGAGTGGGATTTGAACCACACGACCTCCGGGTTATGGGCCCGACGAGCACTCCAGACTGCTCCATCTCGCTATATATAAACTGAAATAGATTGTTCTTTTAAAGCTTTCTAAATGAGTAATTACAGTGAATAAATATTTCTATTTTAAAAAAGAATTTTCCTTTACGATTTTTTTACTTTCCCACCAAGAAGCAAGACTTATTTTTGTTTTTGTATTTGCTAAAAATATCAAAATTAATGCGTAAATAATATGCTCGTCTAAAAATGGGTGGTGTTCAGGAAGTAAAACAGCAAGCCACATTAAGAATAACATTAATGCTCCAGAATAACATGTAATTTTTCTTGCAATTCCAAGAATCAAACATATACTAATTAATAATAAACTTATCATAAAAATCCAATCCACTATTGCACTTCCAGCAAGACTTTGAAAAAGGTTTGCTAATGGTCCTTTAGTTCCAAATTCTAAAAACCCCACAGTAGGAGAAGCTCCTGAAAGCCACGAGCTTTCAGAAGGAGTAGAAAATCCAAGCCCAAAAAGTTTATCAAAAAAAGCCCATAAGAAAATAAGTCCAAGACTAATCCTAATAAATGCTAAAATATACTCACTTTTTTTCATAATTTATTAATGAAAAGATTCTTTATATATAATTTGGGGAAACTAGTTTCTATTTCTTGTTCATTTTAATTTTTAATTAATTATTTAAACCCCCTTCCCTTCAATAAATCATGTGGTTAAAAAAGAGGCTCAGTAGAAAAATAACTCTAACGTTACTTCAACGTCAATGTACAATAATTATTACTCTTTTAGCGACCGCACTTTTAATGAGCATTTGGCCAAGATTTCTGAGTGATGCTTTGAGTATCCCTTGGTATGCATATATAATATTGATCGCAATATTCTCTATACCTTTCTTTAAGAAAAAATGAAAACTAAAATAATAATTACTTTTGGACCTGCTTGCAGTAATCTAAGAGTTTTAAGAAAACTTATGGATGCTGGTGCAGATGTTGTAAGAATTAATACAAAATATATTCCTATCAAAGATTATGAAAAAGTTAAGGAAAAAATTAATATGGCTGGAAATGCCAAAATAATGATTGATATTAAAGATAGAAAAATCCTTCAAGAATTAACAAATAAAAAATTTGATTATTTGGCTGTTTCTTTTGCTGAAAATCCAAGTGAAATTGTAAAGATTAGAAAAATGTTTAAGAAAAAAATTAAAATAATTTCTAAAATAGAATCAAAAAAAGGAGTGGAAAATGTTGATAAGCTGATTAAAGTAAGTGATGGAATAATGATTGCAAGAGGAGATTTAGGAAGAAATATGCCTATTGAAAAAATTCCAATGATTCAAAAAATGATTAACAAAAAATGTAATAAGAAAAAGATTATTTCAATAACTGCTACTGAAATGATGCCTTCAATGGTCAGATATGAAAGACCTTCAAGAGCAGAGGTTACTGATATTGCAAATGCAATTCTTGAAGATAGTGAATTTTTATTGTTAGCAGAAGAAACAGCTATTGGAAAACATCCAATTCTTTCAGTAAAAATGATGGAAAAGATAATTAAAGAAACTGAAAAACATAAGAGAGAAGTTAGGTAATAAAATGAAGAAAAAAAAGAAAAAGGATATGAGAAAGAAGATTAATGATAATAGAAAATATTTCATAATTGGGGTTGTAGTAATATTAGCAATAATAATTGTTCTTTATGTTATTAATAGTTTATCAAGAGGTATAGCTGACCCATATGAGGGAATTTTTGATAAGGCAGGTCCAGAAGTTTCTCCATTAGAACTTTCACAGCAAAAAGAATCCTTAGAAGGAAAGACAATTACTGTTCAAGGAGTTTTGATTCCAAGTGAAGCATTCATTTATGTTTCAGAAACTAAAGATAAAATTTACTTAAATCCTCCAAATATGAATCACTGTAAAAATTATGATTTAACAGGGGTTTTATTAAATAATCTTGTAAAAGATAGATGGGAATTCATAGTAGAAAATTATGATAATTGTTTAGATTAATACCAAACAATAAACCTTAAAAGTCACTTAATTCTATTAATTTTAACAAGCCCAGATCGCATAGAGGTTATTGCACCGGATTGCTAATACAGTACTATAAAAATGGCACTATACTAGAATTAATTTGTAATGATTATTTGTTAATTTGGTTTGGCGGATACTTTTTATAGTAGATTAGTTTAATTATTAACATGCACCATTTACATCATCATTTACATTTTTTGAAAAATAGAGAACTAAATGAATTATATGTTAGTGTTGCACTTAAGTCCTTTGCTATTTCAATGATTAGTATTTTTTTGCCTATTTATTTGCTTAAGCTCAATTATTCATTAACAACTGTTCTCATTTTCTTTGCTATATTAAATATTAGTCATGCATTATTTATTATTCCTGCTGCAAAGATATCTTCTAAATATGGCTTTAAACATTCAATATCTTATAGCATCCCAGTGTTGATAATTTTTTATCTTGCGTTATCTACTTTAGAGCAATTTCATTGGCCTATATATTTATTAGCTGTAATCTTTGGAATAAATAATGCTTTATACTGGATGGGATATCATGTTGATTTCTCAAAATTTAGTAATAAAAAAAATAGAGGAAAAGAAATTGGAAAAGCAAAAATAGTAAGTTTAATTTTCCATGTTCTTGGACCGATTATTGGTGGATTAATTATTACATTTATTGGATTCTCAGCACTATTTGTAATAGTATCAATATTATTATTAGCTTCAGTCATTCCTTTATTTTTCTCAAAAGATATTCATAATCCAATTAATTTCTCAATTAGGGGAATATTTAAAGGACAAAGTACAAAAAATACATTTGCTTTTATAGGTCATGGAATAGAGAGTGGCGCTGCCTCTGTTATCTGGCCTGTGTTTATCTTTTTTTCAATTCTTAATAATTTTACAACATTAGGATTAATATCTTCCCTATCAGTTTCATTCTCATTACTCTTTGTCTTTATTATAGGAAGATTCTCGGATGTTCGTAGAAGACTTGTTTTAAAAATTGGTTCTCTATTAAATACTGTTATTTGGGGAATTAGATTTTTTATCAAAACAACATTTCAAGTATTTATTATTGATTCATTTTATGGAGTTTCTCAAACTTTAATCCAGATACCTTTTGATGCTTTAAGCTATGATAAAGCAAATAAAGCAAATATTGTAAAATTCATAATATTTCGAGAAATAATTATCCAGATTGCAAGAACGGTTTTCTTCTTAATTATGGCAATAATGGCAACTTTAACTATCGGCTTCCTTCTTGGAGGGGGGGCTTCTCTTCTTTATTTGCTTTTTTAACATCAAAATTTCCAGAACACAAACCTTTAAATTCTCAAAATATTCTATACTTTCATATGCCCAGATCGCATAGAGGTTATTGCACCGGATTGCTAATACAGTACCATAAAAATGGCACTATACTAAAAAATGGAAGAAAGGAAAATTAAGGATATTGTAAAACAAGGCTATAAAAAAATAGTTGAAGGGAGTTGTTGCACTAGTTGTGGGTGCGGTGTTTCTAATGAACAAATTTCAAAATCTATTGGCTATTCAGACAAAGAGATAAATAATGTTCCTGAAGCAAATTTAGGTCTTGGTTGTGGTAATCCTACTGCACTAGGAGAAATAAAACAAGGAGATACTGTACTAGATTTAGGAAGTGGTGCAGGATTTGATGTTTTTTTAGCTGCTAAAAAGGTTGGAGATAATGGTAAAGTAATTGGGGTGGATATGACTGAAGAAATGATAGAAAAAGCTAAAGCAAATGCTGAAAAATATGATTATAAAAATACAGAATTTAAACTTGGAGATATTGAGAAATTACCTATTGAAGATAATTCAGTTGATGTAATAATTAGTAATTGTGTTATAAATCTTGCACCAAATAAAGATAAGGTTTTTTCTGAGAGCTATAGAGTATTGAAACCCGGAGGAAAGATGTTTGTTTCAGATATTGTATTATTAGGGGAATTAACAGAAGAACAGAAAAAAGATGAGGGGTTGTTAACAGGATGTGTTGCAGGAGCCTTACAAAAAGAGGATTATTTAAATAAAATTAAAAGTGCAGGGTTTGAATTTAGTATCTTAAATGAAGATAAAGATATTTCTAAAAGGCAATATGAGGGTATTCCCTTAGAAAGTTTAAAGATTGAAATTATAAAGAATTAATTAACAACACAAAGCTTTAAATCCTTAATATTTTTATTAATTTTACAAGCCCAGATCGCATAGAGGTTATTGCACCGGATTGCTAATCCGGACCCTTCGGGGTGCGCAGGTTCAATTCCTGCTCTGGGCGTCAAAACCTTTTTAGATATGTTTTTATCCCACAATATTCATCAACGCAGTTATTTCGTATAGGGCGTTTATTTTTTGAAAAGATTATTTTATAAATATTAATTATCTATATATAATATTAAAAGAGGACAGATGGTAAGACAAAAATACAAAGTTTATGTTTTTAGACATGGTGAAACAGATTATAACAAAAAGGAAATGTTTACTGGTTGGAAAGATTCCAAATTAACCCCAAAAGGAATTAAAGATGCTCAAAAAGTAGGTAAGAAATTAAAAAATAAAAAAATACAAGTTGCATTTTATACAAGTCGTTCTAGGAGTAAAAATACATTAAAAGAAGTTATAAAATTCCATTCAGAATGCACAATTAAAATTCAAGATGATAGAATGACTGAAAGAAGTTATGGAGATTTATCTGGAAAGACTCATAAATCAATTATAGATAAATATGGACAGGAACAATATGAGAGATGGCATAGAGGATATGAAAAAAGGGACAGGCCTCCAAATGGAGAATGTTTTGCAGATGTTGAAAAACGTGTTAGAAAATTCATTAAGTATCTAAAAAAATATATTAAAAAGAATAAAGTTAACGTTATGATTTCTGCTCATGGAAATTCAATAAGGCTTTTTAGAAAAATAATGGAAAAAGCATCAAGGAAAGAAACAACTTCTTGGTTTATTCCTTATGATAAAGTTTTTGAGTATGAATTTTAAACTTTTTACTTCTTATTCCACAAAATAACATTAGCAATTGCCATTAAAACAAATCCAGCTCCTAAGCCAATAAAAAGCCCCGCAACTAAAGCGTCTACAGCAAAACCAATTCCCATACCAAGAAGTAATCCTCCTGGAATAAAAATCCCAGTTGTATCTTCAAGTTTTTTCTCTCTTTTTGTTTGTTTTGGTTTTTTCTTTGACATTTTATCTCCTATAAAATGGCTTTGAAGATTTTATATCTTCTATTTTGCCATAATATCTAATAAGAAATAGAGTTTATATATTTTTACAGCAAACAATCTTTATACTTTATCATTCCCTTGAATTTCATAATAAGTTTTGTTGTTGAAAGGTCTGTGTAAATGCCAACATCATTATTTGTATCTGCTTTACTAATTGTATCACAAAGATTGTTTTTGTTTAATTCAGGAACATACTTTGAATGAACAACAATTGTTATTTCTGGTACGTCAAAGAACCCCTCTTTAACATTTCCAGTTGTAAGCAAGTATGATTTTTCAAATTCTCTATATCCTGTATTAAAATTATAAAATCTCAATAATATTGTTTCACCTTTTGGAATTTCACCAACCATTGGGGATTGAGATAACTCTCCTGGAAGTTTAGCATAATAAGCACTATAATCAGGGAATCCAGATGTTTCTCCTGATAAAGAAACCCTTGTTGGAGCAGGACTTGAACCAAAACCCGCTTCCCTATTGGGCCCCGGATTATTAGTTGCTTTTGCTTGAGAACTAGCACCAGGAGTTATACTTGCTTCTTGATTTTTTTCAAAAATCTCTTCTAAAAATTCAGGTTTTATAACTAAAAATAATATTAATGCAGCAAGGAGAACAATAGCAAACAAAACACTTCCAATCAACCATTTTCTTTTAAAACTCATTTTTGCTTTTCCATTCTTCTTGGCTTTTCTTTTATACTTCACCTTCTTTTTCATAAATATTACTTTAGACAATAACGTTTATAAATATTTTTTAATTAATATACTTATGAAAAAGAGAATCAAAAAGTGGATTTGGACAGTAGGAGGTTCTATTTTTGTATTGGTTTTTATTAGCTTATGTATTGCAATGTTCAGCATGGTAGAAATCTCAACAAGTTTTAAAATAGTTTTTGGAGGAGCATATATTTTATTTCTACCAGGATTCATATTAAGTTATATATTTCTTAGTAAAACAAAAAAACACAATTCAAAGAAAAAAGGAGCTCTTACTTGGCCTGAAAGAATAGCATTAAGCATTGGGATAAGTATTCTTCTTGTTCCAGTAGTTGTGTTTTATTTAAGCTTAATAGGGGTAGAAGTAAACTTCTTGAATAGCTTTATAACAACTTCAGTAATAATTTTTGTTTGTGTGGGCATTCTAGTGTATGAAATTAAGAAGAGAAAGAGATAATAACAATACTTAAAAACAACTTCTCATTTCAATGACTTATGACAGAGTTAACATTAGGAATTGATGATGCAGGTCGTGGTCCTGTTATTGGTCCAATGGTTCTTGCAGGATGTTTATTAACAAAAGATGCTGAAAAAGAACTTAAGAAAGCAGGTGTTAAAGATTCAAAACAATTAACAAATAAAAGAAGAGAATTTTTATCTAAAATAATTAAAGAAAAAGCAGAAACATTTGAAATTGTTTTATCTAATCCAGTTGAGATTGATGATTCTCTAAATAATGGAACTAATCTAAACAAGTTAGAAGCTAAAATGACTGGAGAGATAATTAATAGAATAAATAAAGGTTATAAAAAAATTATAGTAATTGTTGATTGCCCGTCTGTTAGTCTTGAAAAATGGAAAGATATTTTGCGTTATTATATTAAAGACCTAAGCACGTTAGAAATTAGTTGTGAGCACAAAGCAGATAAAAATCATGTATCTGTATCTGCTGCATCTATCCTAGCTAAATGTGTTCGTGAAAAAGAAATGGCTAAACTCAAAGAAAAATTTGGGGATGAAATTGGTTCTGGATATACTTCTGACCCTCTAACACAGCGTTATCTTGAAAAAAATGCAGAAAAACAAAAAGATGCGGGTATTTTTAGAAAAACATGGGAAACTTGGAAGAGGGCATTTGAAAAAATAGGTCAGAGGACATTATCTTAATATATGTTTCAAATAACAATAATCATTAATAAGCATTGATTAAATAATTTTAAATGGAAAACAATCTTAACAAATTAAACATTGCATTTGCAGGAGGTCAATGTACTGGTAAATCAGTAACTGCTGCAGCTTTATTTGCTAAATTAAAAGAGTTAGGACTTGATTATGATTTAATAGCTGAAGAAAAAAGAAAAATTTCAAAAGAATTTGGAGATTACAAAAGTCCTTTTGATAGATTTTACTTATGGAGGCAACAAGAAAGAGAAGAATTAAGATCAACTGCTGAAGACGGATTCATAACAGATTCCCCTTTATTTCACTTTTATGCTTCTGCAAAAATGTATGCTCAAGAACCAAGAGATAATCTGGCAATAAGAGAATTGTTTAGAATGTGCCAAGAAATTGAAGATAGGTATCAATTAATTGTCATGGCAGAAAATCCAGAAGAATTACCTTATAAAATAGATGGGGTTAGGCATGCTGGAAGGGAAAAAGCATTAAAGAACCATCATTTAATCAGAACATTTATTGAGCATCATTTCCCAGAGAAAATGATTCTTGTTAGTGGAAATCTAAATCAAAGATTAAAAACAATAGTTGAAAGGATACAAAAAGAAGGTAAAACTTTGAGGCCTCTTCCTTATTAAACAATATTATAACCTTTCATTTCTAAAATCTTTTTAACACTCTTATCAACTTGTTCTTGATTAATTATTCCAGAATTTAAATCTTCCTCAAGCTGGATTAATAATTCATTTAATTCTTGAGAATCCAAATCAAAATCTAATATCAAGTCATTTCTAGCATTAATTAATCGGCTATATAATTCTCTTTTATCTGGATAGAATTTCTTTAATCCTAACATGTTTATTTCATCAGCAATAATTAACCCTTCAAAATCATCCAGACTATTAATTATTTCAGGAGAAACAGTAGAAGGCACTCCTTTAGAATCTATAGCTCCCTCTGCAATGTGATGACTAACCATAATACTAGAAACTTGTTTTTCTTTACATAAATCAAAAAGTTCTAAATCTTCTTTTGTTATTGTTTCAGTAGACTTCCTAAAGTGCAAATTTGTTTGAAGCACATTTCCAGGGTAATGCTTACAAGTTCCAAATACATTTTCTTGCAATCCATCTATATAACTTCCTATTTTGTCTTTTATTTCTTCATTTGTTCCTGTGAATGTTCTTCCACCATAAGCAGAATCAGAAAGTTCTGAAACAGGAGCAAAATTAATGTTAAACCCAATACTATCCAATAAAATTCCATGTTTATATCCAAGATTATAAGCTTCATCGCTTGTGATTATGTCTGAAAAATCAGGAAATTCTTCATTTATTCCTTTTGGCATCCAAGCACCTTCTAAATCAGTTGAAACAAATAAGTTTATTTTGGATTCTTCTTGATAGTTATTAATTAATCCCCTATAATCTTCTTCTGAATCTTGCCTATCTAAAAATATTCCACCAACATTAAGCTTTGTAAAGTCTAAATCTTCTTTGTCACCCCGAACAATAATCATTTGAGCTAGTTTTTGTTTTTGAGTTAATGAATTAAATTGTATTTCATTATTATTTATTTGAATATTTTCTGTATTTTCAGTGATTTCTTTTTTAGGAGTATTGTTTATAAGATAAATACTAGATAAAACTAAGATTATTATCAATACTAGTAATATAACAAATAAATATTTCTTTTTCATGTTAAAATTAAGGCCCTCTTATTTAAAACATTTTCAATTCTCTACCCAAACAAATCTTAAAAACCCTCATTTCTTCTTTATATTTATCCGCTTCAGTGTTTTGAGGAAAATCTAAAAAAACCAGGCGGTTGTTTTAAAATGGCTCATATAACAAAACTGGTGATGCATGGATTCAAAAGTTTTCCTAGAAAGACTGAAATTCCTTTTACATCTGGGATAAACGTAATTTTGGGTCCAAATGGTTCTGGTAAGAGTAATGTTTCTGATGCCATGTGCTTTGTTTTAGGCAGGTTAAGTGTTAAGTCAATGCGTGCCGCAAAAGCAAAAAACCTCATATTTATGGGTACAAAAGCTGCTTCACCTTCAAAAGAAGCTTCTGTTGAAATGTTTTTTGATAATTCGGATAAATCATTTAGTTTAGATGAGAAGGAAATATCAATTAAAAGAATAGTGCGTAGAAATGGTCAAAGCATCTATAAAATTAATAATCAAACAAAAACCAGACAAGAAGTTCTTGGACTTTTAGCACAGGCAGGAATTGATCCAAATGGGTTTAATATTATTTTGCAGGGTGAAATTCAAAACTTTGTAAGAATGCATGTTGAAGAACGTAGAAAAATCATTGAAGAGGTTTCAGGAATATCAATTTATGAATCACGTAAAGAAAAATCTCTCAAAGAACTTGATAGAACAGAAAATAAACTTAAAGAGGTTTTATCTATTCTGAGGGAGCGTACTGCCTATCTTAACAATCTAGAAAAAGAACGTGAACAAGCATTGCGTTATCAAAAGTTACAAGAAGATTCTAAAAAACTTAAAGCAAGCATCTTGAACAATGATTTAGTTAAAAGAAAAAAACATTCTGATTCAATTGATGAGAATATAGGGAAGAAAAACAAAGAAATTGAAAAAGTTAAAAAAACAATTGTTAATATTGATGCAGTTGTAAAGAATTTAGAAGAAAAAATAACAAAAATCAACAATAAGATAGAAGAAGCAACAGGATTAGAACAAGAAAAATTAAACCAAGAAATTGCAAACATAAGAGCTGAAATGGCTGGTTTAAATGTTAGGATTGAGAATTATGAATCCAAATTATCTAGCTTATCTAAAAGTAAAATAGAGTTAGAAAACTCAATACGCCAAAGTGAAGTTGAATTAAAAGACCTAAAAAATGAATCTCCTTCATTAGCTAAAAAAGAAAAAGAAATTCAAGCAAAGAAAGAACAACTTGATAGATTAGAAGAGCAAAGAAAGAAATTCTATATGATTAAATCAGAACTTAAATCAATTAGAGATAGATTTGAAGATAAAAAGAGTTTATTACAAAATTATCAAAATGAATCAGAATTCTTAGTAAAACAAATGGAGTCACTTTCTCGTGATTTGTTTGATAAAAGAACAACACCTGAAATACTTGATGATTTAAAAGTTTCATTAGCTCAAAAAAAAGAACTATTTGAAGAATTAAATATTAAAGAACGTGAACTAGAAAAAATTTCTTATGCAAGTGAATCAGAAATTGACAAACAAAATAAAATGATTGAAAAGATAGCTAAAATGGATATTTGCCCGTTATGTAAAAGCAAAATAACAAAAGACCATGTACATACAATAAATACTGAAACAAATTCAGAAATTAAACAATTAGAAAATAAAATTAATTCAGCAGATTCTGAATTAACAACCCTACAAAGTAATAGGGATTTACTTAAACAAGATATTGAAAAAATAACAATTGAGATTTCTAAGCGTGATAATGATTTAGTTAAAATGACAAATATTAATGAAAAGAAAGAGCAAATTAAAGCATTACATGAAAAAATTAATATGTCTAAGGGTGAATTAGAAGGACTTGAAAAAATTAAGGGGCGTTTAGAAAAAGAATTTGAAGATAATTCTAACGTTGAACAAAAGTATGAAACATTTGCAGTTGAAATGCAAGAGATTTCAATAAGAACAAGTGAAAATGTATCTTCTGAAATTTCATTCAAACAAAGAGGTTTAGAAAGAGACAAGATAGCAATTAAGCAAGCAGTTCGAGAATTAGCAGACATAACAGAAGATTTAGCAAAAATAAAGTTCCAATTTGAAACTAAAGAAAAAACACTAGCAATAAAAAGAAAACAAGATGAGGATTTGAATAAAAAGTTCCAAACAATGATTAAAGATAGAGATGTTTGTAATATGAAAATACGTGAAAATGAACAGCAACTTTCTATAAAGAAAAATATAATTCACAATATTGAACAAGAAATAAATAATTTTAAGATTGAGAAAGCTCGTGTTAATGCAGAAGTAGAGAATTTAGAAACTGAATTACTTGGGTTTCCAAATATTGAGTTCATTAAACAACCTCGTGATGTTTTAACTCAAAGATTATCTAAAACCCAATCAATATTAGCTAATATTGGTAATGTAAATATGAGGTCATTAGAAGTTTATGATGAAATAAAGAAAGAGTATGATGCAGTGCAAGAAAGAACAGAAATAATTGATAAAGAAAAAAATGGAATTCTTAAGATTATTCATGAAATTGATATAAAGAAAAAGAAAGCATTTATGAGAACATTCGAAGAACTTAATACCATATTCTCTAGAAACTTTGCCTCTATTTCAACAAAAGGGCAAGTATTCTTAGAATTAGAAAATAAGAAAGACCCTTTTGATGGGGGGGTAGCAATAGTAGTTAAAACAGGGCATGGTAAATACTTTGATGTAACTTCATTAAGTGGTGGAGAACAAACAATGGTCGCTCTATCCCTTATATTTGCTATACAAGAACTAAATCCTTACTGCTTCTACATATTGGATGAAATAGATGCAGCATTAGATAAACGTAATTCTCAACGTCTAGCAGGACTTCTTCAGAAGTTCATGAGAAAAGGCCAGTATATTGTAATAACTCATAATGATGAAATAATTACTAATGCAACTAATTTATTTGGAGTAAGTATGCATGATGGAGTTAGCAAGATAATTAGTTTGAAGGTTTAGAGTGTAATGATACATAAAATATAGCATATTTAGATAAGTTTAAATATAATTTAATATAATTTAATCTATGGATTTTAACTTAATTATTGAAAAAGGAGAAGATAATAATTTCATAGCAGAAGTAGCAGAACTTCCAGGATGCCATACTCAAGCAAAAACAATGGATGAATTATTAGTTAGGGTTAAAGAAGCTATTGAGCTTTATATAGAAGTTGAAGGAACTCCTAAAATAAAGAATAGTTTTGTTGGAGTCCAAAAAATAGAGGTTTAAATGTCTAAACTTCCACAATTAAGTGCAAGTGAATTAATAAAAATTCTTGAGAAAATAGGTTTTAAAATATTGAGGCAAAAAGGAAGTCATGTGTTTCTAAAGAACGATGATGGAAGAACAACTGTTATACCAAACCATCCAGGAGAAAAATTAGATAGGGGTTTACTTAATAAAATATTGAGGAAGGATATTCAAATTACTAGGGAAAAATTTGAAGAATTAGTTTGAAGGTTTAATCATCGCCATCTAAAGAGGAATCATAGCCTTTCTCGTAAATAAAACTATAAAAATCCGCAAGATTCTTACAAATCTTAGATAATTCTTCTGACTGTTTTGAATTATAAAAATCTTCCTGATTTTTTTCTAATTTATCTAAACTAGTAATGGCATTTTTAATAGATGAGGCAATTTCTTCAACATTCTCCTTATTTATTTTTTCATATCCAAAAGCATCTGCAATTTCTTCAAGGTTTTCAACAAGATAATATTCCTCTTGTGTTAAAGATTCAATTCCTTTTAGAGCATCATTAAAGAATCTTTTCCCTGAATTAGCTAATTTCCTGAAATAATCTGTGGGTTGAACATTTCTATTCTCAATTGTTTTATGGATAGCCTCAAAGTTCATTTGATTAGAAAAATATCTTAATGTTTTTTTATCCATTTTATCTAAAGTAAACCTTTGCTTTTAAGAATTATTGTGGTTCACTAGAAGATTTAAGATAATTTAATGCTTTTGTTTCAAGTTTTTCAATAATTCTCTTTTTTTTACTACGATTCGGCTCTTCAAATGTAATAGATAAATCATGTTCTCTATAAAACTCTACAGAATCTTCAAGGGTTTTTACCCCCTCAAGAAACGCATTATAAGTTGAGTCTATTGCCTGGTTCTCTTGAGTATACCTTCTATTTACTTCTCCCCATTTCCATGGTTTAGGGGTCTTATAATTCACTGAAGACATTGTATAAAAAGCTAGGACAAAAGTCACAGCTGTAGCATAAATCCACCCCAAACCTTTATTTTTATTAGATTTATCTTCATTAGGCATTTGTTTCCAAAGTTATTTATATTTATAAGAATTATTGTGATTAAGTAAAATGACTAAAGAATGGCTTTTAGAAAAACTGAAATTTGATAAAATACCTATGAATATAGTAAATGCTTTTTCAAAAGTTAGAAGGGAAGATTTTGTTCCCCAGTACTTTAGACATTTAGCTTACAAAGATATTGCTCTTTCAATAGGCCAGAATCAAACAATTTCTCAGCCTTTTACAATTGCAATAATGCTTACTTTACTCAACTTAGAAGAAAATCAAAAAGTGTTAGAAATTGGTTCTGGATGTGGATATGTTCTAGCTTTAATCTCTGAAATTATTGGAAAGAAAGGAAAAGTATTTGGAATTGAGATAATAGAATCTATTGCCGAAGAATCTAAACAAACTCTGAAAAATAAGAAAAACATTAAAATCTACAATAAAAATGGAAGATCTGGATTACCAAAGCAAGCCCCTTTTGATAGAATATTAATTAGTGCTGCATTAGAGGAAATACCAGAGAATATTTTAAATCAGTTAAAAAATAATGGTATCTTAATTGCGCCAATTGGACACAAAGGATTCCAGACATTAGTAACAATACAAAAAGTTCAAGGTGGATTCGTAATTAAAAACAAAGTGCCTGGGTTTATGTTTGTTCCTTTTATGGAATAGGGTTAGTTTGAAGGTCTAGAGTGTAGGGGCATTATCATAGTATCTTGGTTGTTGAATTATTTCCTCAAGATTCCATCCATTAAAATTTTTCTCTAAGAGAAATTTTGTTTCAGATACTTTGCTTTTTCTACCACATATTTTTAGCTTTTCTTCACCACTATTAAGCGAACCTTTCAAAGTACAATCATTCAAATGTAAAACATAAGCAATTCCCTTCTCAAAGACTTTCGAATTAACAATATTTGAAGTTGCTTTATATCTTTCAAATAATTCTTCAGTTAAAAAATTCCCAGAAGCAGCAAGCCCTTTTACAGGGCGATATTTTTTTTGGATAACTAAATCATTTTCATTCATTACTGACACAAATAATTTGTGTTTAAAAGAATTATTACAATAGAGAAGTTAGTTTGAAGGTTTAGAGTGTAATCTATTAACAAGTTTTTCCTTATCTTCAAAAGGAGTGTTTTCTTTTAAAATTCTTGCAAGAGAAGTATCAATATTGTTTGAATCAATGAAAGCATTATAAGAACTATCTACTTTTTGTTCATTATTTTCTTTTTGAGTGGCATTTTGTTTCCATTTTAATGGATTGTATGTCCCTGTATCAATAGAAATCCCAAAATAAAGAAGACCTCCTATTACTAAAGTTCCCACACCATATCTAATCTTTCTTTCTAAAGTATTCATTCTTTTCATTTTATCATAAATTACCACATCTTTAAAAATTTTAATTCGAGAAGAAATAAAAAAAAGAAAGCTCTTTTTTCTAAAGAAAAAAGAAAAGAGAAAGTTAAAAAATAAAAATAAAAAAATTTAAGTTAAAAGTTAGTAATAACTTTCTCCAAATTCTTCTTGTTTTCTAGGTTTCTTTCCTAATAATACGATTAATACAATTAAAAGTACTAAAAAGATAATTGCTAAAACAACTGTTAAAACAACGATTGGGTTTGAAGTAGCGTTACCTTCAGCAGTTAATGAAAGAGAAACTGTTTCAGATAATTTTTCTCCTGAAAAGATGTGTACATCAAAATTGTACTCACCAGCTTCAGAAGCTTTAGCCATAACAGTAACTGTGTTACTTGATCCAGCAGGAACAGCAACAACAGACTCATCAACACCTGAACTTAATTCGCCACTAGCTTCTGTTACAATTCTGTATACTTTTAAATCGTTTGTAGGATTTACAAGTAACAAAGTGTATTCAGCTTCTTGACCAACGTTAACCGTTTTACTTGAAGCAGTTACAATAACATTTCCAGCAAAATCATTCTCAACAAGAATTTGTTTAGAGAATGTGCTAGTTACATCATCATTTGTAACTTTAACTTCTAAATCGTAAACACCAGCTTCTGCTTCGTAAGGAACTTCTAAATAAAGTCTCCTACTAACAGTGTCTTCTTCATCGTCATCATGGTGATGGCTAGTAGATTCTTCTGAAACTAAGTCTCCGAAATAAGATGTTTTCTTAACACCTAATTCAGGAATACTAACAGTTACATAGATATCATCTAAGTCATTGTAACCCATGTTTTTCAATACTAAATCAACTGGGAAAGTATCACCAGCATCAACAGATTGAGAAACACTTATAGACTTAACAACAGGGTTGTATGAAGGTCTTTGTACAGTTAAAAAGTACCATCCAGACATTTCTGCGTTTCCAATCTCAAAATTAAGAGCTACTTCGTAAGAAATTGCATCTTTAAGTTCGAAAGGAACTTTAAGAACTAAAGTTTTTGTATAAGTATGTCCAGCTTTCACATCGAAAGGCTTGGATTTTACATACACATCAACTTTGTCACCTTCAAGCTCCACTTCTACTCTAACATATTCTTCATCATAGTTAGCTTCGAATTGGATTTTAACAGCCATGCTTTCACCAGCAATTACAGCTGGATTATCGTTGATATTCATACCATCTACTTCAATTTCAACAGTACTAGTGTTAGTCAAATCAGTAGCACTAACTACAACAACTAAAAGCATTACGATAACAATTGCACAAATAGAAACCATAAGGTTTTTTGCGTTCATTTTTTTGTTTGTCGACATTTTATTTAATTAACAGAAAACATTTGTTTTCCGTGAATATGAAGGGTAATTTTGATTTATAAAGCTTACGATTGTTGTAACTTTGAAATTACGTCAAAATTTACTGATTGTTATAACACTTGGTGAATATTTAGCATATTTTGTAACTAAATGTCTAGACATAGGGGTATATTTTGGGGTTTTTGGTGTTTATCGTCGTGGAAATTAATCATTGTTGTCGCTTTCATATTTTTCAATTACCTGTCTAAGTTCCTTATTAATGCATGGAAAGTAAATACTATCATTATAAATTATGGATGTAATTCCGCATGATTCTAATGTTTCTCCAAGATCAATCATTTCACTATAGTTTAAGTCCCCAGAGTTATCTTTGTCAGCAAACCCCATTACAGTTTCTAGATTTCTTGTTGTATCTTCTTTTTTAAGTATGCCCACACCTTTTACTAAATGGCTCAACCCCCAAATACATAGAGAAGCAATAAGAACCTTTCCTCCTATGTCTATTTTTTTAGTTTTGTTTGCCATAGATTTCCAACAAAACAACCATTTAAAAAAATATGTATAATAATAAAAAAATAAAAAGAAGTTAGGATTTCTCCTAACTAAATTATAAACTTAATAATTGAATATTTGGACTTGTTGCACTGAAATTCTTTGCAACAATAACCTGACACTTTGCATCTTCTGCAGCTTGAATAATAGAGTTTGTAACAGAACCATCCATTACAATAACAGCAGGTCTCTTTTCAATCTTTTTCAAAAGACCCCCTAATCCTCTAGCAGAAGTTGTTTTATAATCCTCAAGATTTGAATCAAGTAAAATTGCTTTTCCAGTTCCAGAAATTTTATCTGCTATTCCTTTAAGCTTAACTTTCTCGGTTTCATCAATTTTGATTTTTTCAATTACTTCATCTAATTGTTCTCTATTAGAAACTGGTTCATCTCTAGATGAGCTTCTTGAACTTCTATCGTAATTTCTTGAATTACCTCTTGATTCATATCTAAAAAATTCTCTAACAGTAACTTTCTTTCTTAAATTCATAAGAATTTCTTTTCCTGTTAATTCTTCAACTTCTTTTCCATCTGGTGCAATTGCAACGTAAGCAATATTTGCATTGTCAGTAGCATTTTGAATAATCAACTTACCTCCTCTATCGCCATCAACGAAAAGAGTAAGTTCTTTATCCCTACCTAATTCTTTGATTGCATCTGGAAGTTTTGTTCCATTCATAGCAATAACGTTATTTACACCCGCTTTTAACAAGTTAACAACATCTGCTCTACCTTCAACAACTACTACTTCTTTACCTGAAAGATCTCCACAAGGAAGTTCTTCTTTGCCATATTTTTGAATATTAGCAACTCTAGAAGCATCTTTAATTTCATTTGAGATTTCTCTTGAATCAGTAGAACCTTTAACATCTAGCATTAATTTCTTTGCTCTTTCAAGAATATAATCTCTCTTACTTCCTCTAACATCCTCAATCTTGTCAATCTCTATTTGTGAGTCACTAGGCCCAATTCTTTCAATGGTTTCAATTGCAGCAGCAATTAAAGTTGTTTCTGATTGGTCTAAAGCAGTTGGAATTTTAATAACTCCCATTGTTTTTCTACCATTTCTTTCTAACTCAACTTCAATTCTTCCGATTTTACCTTCTTTCTGCAAGTCACGCATTTCAAGATCAGCACCTAAAAGACCTTCTGTTTGTCCAAATAGAGCTCCGATTACATCAGGTTTTTCTAAAGCACCTTCAGCTGTAAAATTCGCATGTATCATATATTTAATCGATACCGGACTTACTTTAGCCATTTTAGTTCTCCTAAAAGAGCTAATGAAAATCTTCGATTTGATTTTGCCATTTTATGTATTTTTTATATTTCCTTTGTTTAATTGTATTAAAATCTTAAGATTTTAATTTCATTAGAAAAATACCGTGAGATATTCACTGGTTTTTGGAATAACTAGATTGTTATCCCGGGTGATTATGATATGTATTTGAATAATAAACATAAGTTTACGATATTTATTCTAATTATTATAAAAAAATTCAAGATAGTATTTAAAGGTTTCTGAGTGGTTATATTGTAACATTAAATGGGCTTTAGATAAATTTTTATATTCTTTTTTATTAAGGGCTTTATGAGTAAGAAAGAAGGATTAAAGAAAATAAGGCTTTATGATTGGTTATTTTGGATTTCATTAACTAGCATAATCTTATTCTATGCTTCTTTTGCGTTTGAATCTCTTTGGATTGCCTCAATAGTTTTAATAGTAGCATTTATGATTTCTTGGACTATATTTGGCTGGGGAATGATTTACTGGGCATGCAAAAGAGAAGAATATGGTTGGGCAGTGGGTAATTTCTTTGTTCCTTTTTTAGTAATATACTTCTATTTTGGAAAAGTGAGAAAAGATTTTAAAAAAGGAAAACTAAAACATAAAGACAAATTATCTGAAAAAGAAAAGCAAGAAATAGAGCATTATCAAAAGCACAAAGAAGATATTGATAAGAAAGACAATGAAGATTTCATAAAATTCTTGAAAATTATAGGTATAGTTATTGGAGTTATTATTCTTGGGCTTATACTTAGGTCAGTTTTATAGAGGTAAGGCAAAGGTTTAAATAATTTACCCCCGATAATATTATATCATTTATGAATAATTTTTTCTTTTGATAAGGTTTATAAATGAATGGAGATTAAAATGGACATGGCAAACAAATTTACAAAAATAGAATATATGAAAAAGAAAGATATAAATTTTAATGAAGAGAATACGACTCCGAAAGCGATAGCTGTAATAAATGGGGTTGGAGAAGATGAGAATTTAATTCTTAAGATTAGTATAAACTCTCCAGTTTTGATAGAAGACGCTGCACCATTGACAAAAGAAGGTATCCTCTCAATCTGCAAGGAGGAATAAAATGGCTTATCAATTCATACTTATTGATAGTATAACTTGTGAGTCTTTTGTTGAAGCTCTACACTATGGTGATGCTCCTTATAGTGATGCTCTATGGAAATTACAAACTAAATCTGGGAATAAAATTGCAAATAAAGAATTGGGATTATTAATGATAACTTCCAAAACAAAAAAACTAATAGAAGAAAAATATACGGGTGATGGAGTTCCCATGTCTTTAAGTTGTTTATTATCTGCATGTGAAGAGATTAATATTACTTCTAAAGATGAGATAATTTCTATTATAAAAGCTTCAAGTTTTTTAACTTGGAAGAAAAGAGATTTTTGTGTTTTAACAGGAAATCTCTTATTGAAAGGTAGGCTACCCCCTTCTGGAACTAATATTTATGAGTTATCACAAGCTCAAGATATATTGTCTAATTTATAATTTATTTTTCCGACGAGGTTTATTCCAATAAGGGCTTTTACATTTAGGACAAACTTTTGGTTCTTCCTCTTTGTTTCTTGGCACCCATTCATGTTTACAACGTTCACACCTAAATCCTTCAAGGGTGATTTTCACTTTTGCCATATCTAGTATATTACTAACTAGTATATAAATCTATTGTATATTATTAACAACAGAAATATTTATAAAGGTATATACCTACATAGTAATATACTGATAAGGTATATAATATAAAATGAAAACAGATATAAAATGCCCAACTTGCAAGAAATCAAACATAGTGAAACGAGGAACATTTGAAACAAAAGCACACGGAAAACAACAAAGATATTATTGCAAATCATGTGATAAGAAATTCATTGTTAGGACAGGTTTTTACAGAATGAGAAATAATGGAAAGAAGATAACTCTCTCAATAGATTTATTTTTTAGAGGAATTTCAACGAGAAAGATTCAAGAACATTTACAAACGTTTTATCCTCACAATTCAAGCCATATGTCCATTTATAGATGGGTAATTAAATACTCAAAGATGATTAGCAAATTCACAGATAAATTAAAATTAGATGTTGGCTCTGAATTACAAATAGATGAACAAGCTCATGCGAGGTTGGGAGAAAGGAATTGGTTAATAGATTCTATTGATACTAAAACTCGTTTTGTTGTGGCTTCAAGTTTTCATGAATCAAGAGGACAAAAAGAAATTAAAGAAGTTTTAAAAAATGCAAAGCAAAAAACTTTAAACCAATTTGAGATTGTGACTTCTGATGGTTTCACAGCATACCCCCGATGTATTAAGAAAATTTTTGGTTACAATAATCCAAAAGGAAAATTTAATGTTTTTCATAATGTTGTTACAGGTTCAAAGGGCGAGGGTTTCAATGTTCCTATTGAGAGGTTCCACAACAATGTTAGAGATAGAACAAAAATAATGCGTGGGTTTCATGGAAGTGTAGAAAGTGCTGACATTATTTTGAAAGGTTTTGTTATTTTTTATAACTTCATTACAAAACATCAGGGCTTAGAATGCAGACCTTATGAAAAGGCTTGTCCTGAATTAAAAGATAAATTGGGATTAAATAAATGGTTAGAATTGATTAATTTTGCTTCATAAATTTTTTCATTTTATTTGGAATTACTTGATATTCCTTATCAAATAGTTCTTCCCAAATCTTCATAATTTGGTTGTGACGTTCCTCTAATCTTTTAAATTTTCTTCTTTTTATTTCAAAATTTTTTGAAGTGTCATCTCTAAATTTTACTAATTGAATCATGTAACCTGTTTTTAATATTTCTCCATATTTTCTTAACATTTCTTCAATTTCTTTTTTTTCTTGTTCTTTGTTTATCTTTCTTGGTTTATCGTTGTGTATCCAACAATGTGTTTCATTTTCTTTAACTTTATTGTTACAGAAATAACATGTTTTTGTCATGATTATTTTAAGAATAGCAAAGATAAAAACTTATCTAATAAGCCCATTTAATGTTACAATATACTGAGTGGTTTTGGAGATTTCTTACACAAAAGACGGAAGCACCCCTTCTGGAAGTGGCTCAATTAATTCTTCTAAATCTCCTGTAAACTTTTCCCCTGTTCCTTCTCTGTTAGGCTTTATAGATATTTTTCCCTTAACAGAGAGAAACTCCCTTAACCTAGGTAAATTATGTAACTTTCCATTATGATACATTCCAAGAGACCAAGAAAGATCTCCCGCCTTATAGAAGCAAGCATCCACTTTGCTAGACAAATTTATTGAATGATGATAATTTCCAGCAGAAGTTTTAGCAACAATCTCTCCATCCTGAAATTCTTCCCCACACAATCCACAAGAATATTTTTCTTCTGTCATGTCTTTTTTTAGAAAATAGATGTTTATAAAATTAATTAGTGTGCAAGATAATAACTATTCTTTCTTCAGTTCTTCTGACAGTGTCGAGAAGGACTGTTTCAACTATTCTTTCTTACTCAAAATATTATATTCTTTAAATTTCCCCAATTTTTCATATAAATCTAATAATTTTTTTCTAATTTCAGCTTCTTCTTGATGGGTAATCTTCATTGAAAGTAATTTTTCATAAATTACGCTTGCTTTGTTCCATTTGTTTTTTGATTCATGTTCTAAACCTTGATTCTTATAGTATTGTTTAATAGAATAATAAATCTCCCCTCGCTCAAAAGAGTTAGCTTCAGCCATTGCTTTTTTCATAGAATAATCAGCTAAATCAAATGCCCCATCTTTAATATAAAATTCAGAAGCAATCAAGAAATATTTGACCTTATCAGTAAATGCAACAGATAAAATAGCTAAACTTTCATAATTCCTAGCAGCATCTTTAAACATTTTTTTATCTTGGTAAATCTTAGCAAGCCTAGTATGCACATGTCTTTTCATTAAAATAGGGGGTTTATCTTCTATAAACCTAGTCAATAAATCAATTTGAATATATTCTCCTTTTCCTTCCAACTCCCTATCTATTTCACTTTTAGACATATCTTTCTGAAGCATGAATTATTCAATTAAGAGTTCTTTTTAAGGATTATTGAGAAAATTGGATGTTTATCAAATACTCTTCATAAAAGTATAGAAAGCTCTGATTAATTGAATAAAAAACATAGTTATTAAATTATTTTAGTTAGTTAGATTAATTTAGAAAAATTATTTCTTTATGCAAATGACTATGTCGATTTGCATCTATGAAGTAGAGCATCTACTTCTTTTTAGTAATTTCTAAACACATTCCAGCAGCTACTGTAGAACCAGCATCTCTTACTGCGAATCTACTCATGTACGGGTTGTCCTTAGTTGTTTCTAAACATAAGTTTCCAGCAGGCTTAATTCTAACTTTAGCCACATCTCCGTTCTTTAAGAAGTCTGGGTTTTCCTTAATAACTTGACCAGTCTTAGGATCAATTTGTTCTATTAATTCAACAAATTGGCAAGGAACTTGAGCAGTGTGAACGTGGAATACAGGTGTGTATCCTTTAGCTAATACAGTTGGGTGGTTAATTACTGCAATTTGAGCAATAAATTCTTCTACAATTGGGATTGGTTGAGTAGCATCACAAATAACATCTCCTCTTGCGATATCTTTTTTACCAATTCCTCTAACATTAATACCTACATTTTCTCCAGCAGGTGCTTCTGGAAGTGTTTCATGGTGAGCTTCAATAGTTTTAACTTCCCCAGCAATTCCAGTACCAGTTCTACCTGGTAAAACAACAACTTTTTGTCCTACTTTCATAATACCAGTTTCAATCTTTCCAACAGGAACAGTTCCAATACCAGTAATATCATAAACATCTTGAACAGGCATTCTCATTGGTAATCCAGTTGGTGCCTCAGGAGCAGGGAATTTATCAAATTGCTCTAAAATAGTTGGTCCTTTATACCAAGCCATTTTATCAGATTTTTTAACAATATTCTCTCCCAATAATCCACTAACTGCTAAAAATGGAGTATCTTCTGGGTTAATTCCTACTTGTTTTAATAAGTTAGAAACATCTTCTTTAACTTTCTTGAATTTATCTTCAGAGTATTCAGCAGCATCCATTTTGTTAACAGCAATTGCTAAATTTTTTACACCCATTGTTCTTAATAACCATAAGTGTTCAGTAGTTTGTGGTTGAACTCCAGAAGGAGCAGCAATTACTAAAAAAGCAGCATCTGCTTGTGAAGCACCAGTAATCATGTTCTTAACAAAATCCTTGTGACCAGGTGCGTCAATGATTGTAATTTCAAATTTTTGAGTAACTAATTTCTTATAAGATAAGTCAATAGTAACTCCTCTTTCTCTTTCTTCTTTAATATTATCCATAATATAAGCGAATTCAAATCCAGCTTTACCATGTTTTTCAGCTTCTTCTCTAAGCTTTTTCATTTCTTGTTCTGTTACAGCTCCACCGTCAAACAGTGTTCTACCTACTATAGTTGACTTTCCTGCGTCAACGTGTCCAACGAACACAACATTCATGCTTGGTTTTTCTTTAGCCATTTTATATTTGTTTAAATGGGTCTGACAAAATCTTATGATTTTAGTCTAGCCATGACTAATTGTAGAAAATTTAGGTTTATAAATCTTTTGTTTGAATACTGTTAAGATTTTTTGCTTTTATTTAGGTATTCTCCGTACTTTTTTAAGCCATCACAGAGAGAAACATAGCTAACAGAATTATGGTATCCACGCCTCATATCTTTTAACTTCAAAAGATTATCAATTATCATATCCGCCAAAGAAACAGAGGGTTTATCCTCGAATTTTTCTTTTAAAGACCTTATATGATCAACTTTATTTATTAAATCACTATCCCTAGCTGCTTGTGTAACCCCATCTCCCATATAATTTTTATCATTGAATACTATATAATATTTATTGTGTTTCAAAATATTTAATAACTCTCTTTTATTAATTCCAGAATGGACTTAACAATCTTACAACAAATCCTCGTCGGAGCAATTCAAGGAATAACAGAATGGATTCCTGTAAGCTCAAGCGGTATTTTAGTTCTAATATTCGCAAACCTTTTTCAAATAACTGATTTAAGTGTAATAATCCAAAGCATCTTATGGTTACACTTAGGAACTTTCTTTGCAGCACTAATTTACTTCAGAAAAGACGTAGCTCAGTTGTTTGTGGGGTTATTCCAATATAAAAAGTCCAATAAAGAAACAAAGAAAACATTAAATTTCTTAATTATAACAACAATCATTTCTGGGATAATTGGGTTGTTCATAATTAAAGCATTAACCCTTTCTCAAGAGAATTTATCAATGACAGGAAAATCAATTTCATTGGGGGTGGGTATTTTATTATTAATAACAGGAATCTTACAACTTAAAGTTAAATCCCGTGATTCAGCGTTACGAAAACTTAAAGATCTGAATTTGGGAGATAGTATATTATTAGGTGTTTCTCAAGGATTATCCTCTCTACCAGGATTGTCTCGTTCTGGAATTACTATCTCAACATTAATGCTTCGTAAATTTAATGATACAACTGCTCTTAGATTAAGTTTCTTAATGAGCCTTCCAATTGTGCTTCTTGGAAATATATTTTTGAATATTCCAGATTTTAGCCTTGCAAAATTATCAATATGGGGCCTTGTTTTTAGTTTTCTCTTTGGTTTACTAACAATACATGCATTAATGAAATTATCAAAAAAGATTAATTTTGGTTGGTTTGTGTTGATTTTTGCTATATTAATGATAGCAAGTTTCTTTATCTAGATCCTTTGCAATTTGAATAATATTCACCTAGCAATTCATTTCTTTGTTCAGAAGGAAGATTTCAAAATATTAAACCATTAGCCAAATTCATAAAAGAGCAAATTGATAATTATTATGATTTATATTATAAGTTTGATAAAGAAAAAATAAAGAAAATATCTCACCTTGACCAAAAAACATATGTTGATGTTCCAAAGTTATACAAAAAAGCAAATGAAGGAGAAAAAGAAGTATTCCATCATTTGAGAATGATTAGTCGTTATATTAATTCTTTATTAGAATTAAGAATTGAGATGGAGTATTGATTAGTTAGGAGCACAGGCAAATATTCTTTTTTTATAATCCTCATTTTCTTGGGCCACATTCAAAGAAACTTTTTGAGTATATTTTCCTCCATGCACATTAAGAAGATATTGTTTTTTATTATGGTCATACCCCTTAATTTCAATTCCAGGACTTTGATTAGATTGTTTAATATGCCCTAAACTCATATGCTTTACAAAATTCAAGCTATCAAATCTTTCCGCAACAACTGCAATATTTTTAGAAGTATGATTATTCTTTCCAGAGCATTTTTTACTAGAAAAATTTTCTAATTTTTGTTTTCCCATGAAAAATCTAATAGAATTTCCATTTAAAAATATTGTTGTAGTTTATACTCTTTCTTCTAAACCTTTTTCCGCCAGAACTGCCCCTGACTGGCTTGGGTGTCTTGTTTGGTAGAAATCAGTCCAAAACAAGTATTTTTTAGCAATACATCTTCTAAGAACTTTAATTCTTTGGTTAATATATTTACGATGGACTTTTCTGTGTTCTTTGTATTTTTTTATAGCTTCTTTTGCACGTATTTCAGAAAGACCATTCTCATCACCATTATTATTTATCAAAGAGTTTTCATATATTTTATCAACAAGAATAGTACTACTAGCAGAAGAAGTTAATTCATTATATTCACTGAACCCATTTTTAGATTTATCATCCATGAAACGGGCAATATTTTAGCATTTTTAAGGGTATTTAACCTTTAGAAAGTGATAAGGTAATCCTTAAAAATGCTCTTTTTCCCAATATTTTCTAGTTTCTTCAAGAGTAATTTCACCAGCTAAATAATGCTTAATTATTGTCTCTCTTTCATTGAAATAGTTTGTAATATTTATTGGGAAATCTTCAAGAGTAGCTCCAATAGAGTTAAAATTATCAATATAGGTAACTAAGAAATCTGCATCTTTTTTAGTTCCTGTTTTAAGAAAAGATTCAGTAATTTCACCTATTTCAATTAAATTTCTCTTTAATTTTCCATTAGTAATCCTATATTCGTCTGTTCTTTGTTTAATTTTTTCTTCATTAACCTCATTAATTTCCATAAAATTATTCTCCTAAATTAATTATTGATTCTCACTTAATCTTTTTCTTTCACTATTCACCTGAGAATCAAATTCTCCCCTAGAGTTATAATATTCAATTAAAGAATTCAAATAATCTTTTTCAGGTGTATCAAAAATATCCGCATATTTATCACTAATTTCTTTTATTTTCTCTTGCATATCAGTTAAATGATTTTTTTCAAAAAGTTCTTTCTTTGATTTTTCATTCAATAAAGCCTTTCTATATCTAAAATCATATATTCTCAAATTGAGTATTTCTTCTGCAGCTATTTCTTCTGCAGATTTTAATCTTTCTTCTGCAGCTTTTGATATTTCTTCTATATCCATAAATTTTCAATAAAAAGGCTATTTAAAAATGTTTGCATGGTTAAAGAATTACTGATTTTCACTCAATCCTTTTCTTTCTCTAATCTTTTGAATAATCCCATCTTGAAGGTTTACAGGTACTCTCTCAAATTCCTGTTCTACAATTGAACTTGTTCCTCTTCCTTCTGTTGCAGAACGTAAATCATTACTCCATCCAATCATTTCTGCTACTGGAAGCTTAGCTTTAATCTGAGATATGCTTCCTTCTTGTCCCATGTCAAGCATTTGTCCCCTCTTACCACCAACTAATTTAGTAATTGTTCCCATAAATTCCTCTGGGCATTCAATAACATGAACTTGTAATGGTTCAAAGATTGCTGAACCAGCTGTTTTCATTGATTCCTTAATAGCATCTCGTACTGCAGGATAAACCTGAGCAGGACCTCTGTGAATAGCATCTTCGTGTAATCTAATATCCATTAATGTAACTTTCATTTTCATTGTAGGTTCTCTTGCTAATGGTCCCTCATCCATAACCATTTCAAAAGCATCTAAAACCATTTCCATAACTTCCCCAATATGCACTTCTCCTCTTGTCTCATCTAAAAACATATTTCCTTTGTAAATATCTCTAACATTTCTAATTTCATCTGAAGACCAATCCATATTAGTTAGAGCATCAGTAACTCCTTGACTCTTTTTTTTAACTCTTCCTTCTGGCAAAACACCTTCATGAATAGCATGATATAATTCATCTTCTAATGGTTCAACTTTAATATAAAAACTATTATGCTTGTTAGGGCTTCTACCTTCTGAAACCTTTGATTCTTTAGTAACTGTTTCTCTGTAAACAATAATCGGAGCAGAAGTTTTAACATCTAAACCTTTTTCAGTCTTAATTCTATTTTCAATAATTTCTAAGTGTAATTCACCCATACCAGATAATAATGATTCACCTGTTTGTTCATTAATAGTAACTTTAATAGAAGGGTCTTCTTTACCAACTTGCCTTAAAACTTCAATTAATCTTGGTAAATCAGCTGCTTTTGTTGCTTCAATAGATTTTGTAACAACAGGGTCAAATAAATGAGTAATTGCTTCAAAAGGTTCCATTTCTTCTTTTGAAACTGTCTCACCAGCAACAACATCTCTTAATCCTACAATTCCAACAATATTTCCAGCAGAAACTTCATCAATAACAATTCTTTGAGCTCCTTTATATACAGATACTTGTTGCACTCTTACTTTTTGTTTAGCATTAGTCATATATAATTCATCCCCTTGTTTTATTGTTCCTGAAAACATTCTTCCAGCAGCAATTTCACCAGCGTGTTTATCAACAGTAATCTTAATTGGAACAAATACAGGAACACCATCTTTATTACAAGCAACTAAATCCTTTCCTATTTCTGATTCAGCATCTCCGTGCCATATTTTTGGAATTCTATATTTTTGAGCTTGTTTTGGGTCAGGGTGATGTCCAATAGACATTCCTAAAACAACTTCATGTAAAGGTGCTTTTTTAGCTAATTCTTTAATATTTGCTTTTTGTTTATCTTCATCTTCTTCAGAGTAAGCATCAATTATATCTTTGAAAGAAATTCCTTTTTCTTTCATATAAGAAAAACTTAAAGCCCAATTATGAAAAGCTGAACCAAAGGCAACTGTTCCTTCACCAACACTTACTTTCCATTTTTCTTTGTATCCTTCTGGAGCAATACTTTCAATTAATCTATTAACATGATCAATAATTCCGATAAATTTCTTTTGCATTTCTTCTGGTGTTAATTTAACTTCTCTAATTAATCTATCCACTTTGTTAATGAACAAAACTGGTTTAACTAATTCCTTAAGAGCTTGTCTTACAACTGTTTCTGTTTGAGGCATAACACCTTCAACAGCACATGATAAAATAACACATCCATCAACAGCCCTCATAGCTCTTGTAACGTCTCCACCAAAATCAACATGTCCTGGAGTATCAATTAAATTAATTAAATAATCTTCACCATTTACTTTGTGCAACATTGAAACACTTGCAGAATCAATAGTAATTCCTCTAGTTGCTTCATCTTCATGAAAATCAAGCGCACGTTGCTTTCCTGCTGTTTCTTCTGACAACATTCCTGCACCTGCAAGTAAATTATCAGAAAAAGTAGTTTTACCATGATCAATATGCGCAGCGATAGCTATGTTTCTAATTCTATCTTGATTCTTCATTAATTTTGCAAAATCAACTTTTTCAGCCATGTTAATAAAAATACAAAAATTAGTTTAAAAAGGTATCTATATGCTTTTGAGAAATAGGAAATAAATTTTGAGAAGGGTCCAAATAAACAGGATGATCCCCTATTTCCGAAGGTCTAATATAAACATTTGGAAGGGGATAAATAATCTTCTCGGGGTTATGACCTATAGCAAAATGGAGAATATCTCTTTTTGCATCAACACTATTGACAGCTAAACCTATTGGATTTTCTTCATTATTAAAACTCCTAATTAAAAAAATATATTCTTTTCTTTTACCTTTTGTAAAATCTTTTTTAACACCTGTTAAAAATTCAGCATTTTTATCACTTAATCCAACAATTTCACTTATACCAAAATCTAAATTTGACATGGATTATCCAATTAGTTATTATTTATAATAATTACTGCACTTTAGAATTATTTTTCTTCATAAAATTAAGACAAACATTGCAAATAGCTTCAAGTTTATCCTTTCCCTCTCCTCTAATCCCCCACTCGGGCCCACTATCAGTAAATGTGGCTCTCACAACATTCATATATTTATAATCAAATCCCACATAATTATAACCCCCCACTTCTCTTAATTTTTCCTCACATTTATTCGCATCCTCGGCATTTTCAAAAGGATTCCAATCGCCACATGTATGATTATTTGCATAAAGAAATATCTCCCCCATAAATCGTTTTTCTTGTTCTTCAGTTTCTGGTTTATTGTAATAAATTGTTCTTCCTTCATGAATAATCCTTAAAACCCCATAACCAACAAATCTTGCCAATTCATCACATTTATCCCTAGTAGAAAATCCATCTTCAGTCATAAAAAACTTAATTAGATTCTATTTATAAGAATTATTATGTTTTAGAATCATCATCAAAATTTTCATTGTAGAAATTAATGCAAGCATTACAAATTGATTTGATTTTTGTTTCTCCTTTTCCAACAACATCTTCCCACCCATTAGAACTTTCAAAGTATCTTGATTTTGTTGCTCCATTTGGAAGAGAACTGAATTCTCCTCTCCTATACCCTCCTTTTTCAAGAAGTTTTTTTTCACACATCTCTGCTTGTTTGTGGTTAAAATTAGGTTTCCAACCAAGGAAAAACAAATCTGCTTCTAGAGGTCCAATTGTTGTGTCTTGACCATTTAGCTTAAATTTTTCCAATTCAATTTCTTCTAAAATCCTCTTAGAATAAATTACAAGATTTTTTTCAGGAATTTCAATAATTCCGTAACCCATAAAATCTGCTAACTTATTCCAAACTTGTCTATTTTGCTTTTCAAATTTTTTTGAATCCATGTGCTTTGGAATTCCCAAAGATTCTTCAACAGCCCTTTTTCTTTGTTCAGGACTTTGTTCAGAAATTCTATCTTGAAGATTAAAAAATTCAAGAAATCCAGCAGGAACTTTTCCACAAACAACCTTTACCATAAAAAAGTCAATTTTAAGTTATTTATAAGAATTATTATACTATAATTAACGTGCAGAATCAGCTTGTGCTTCACTTTCCTTTTTCTTACGGATTGACATACTATCTCCATTCTTTTCAGAAGCCATAATTATTTCTTCACCTAATGCTTGTGCAAGTTTCTTTTTCTTTTTGAATGCTTTATCACTAGCACCATGAACTAAATGTTTTAATGCGAGACTAACCCTTCTTAAAGGCGAAACATCAACTGCTTGAGGATATCTAGCACCACCATATTCAATTACTGTTGTCTCATCTCTAGGTGCAGCATTTTCAATTGCATTAACTAAAACTTGAACAGGATTTTTACCTGTTCTTTTTTCAACTAATTCTAATGCTTGTAAAACCATTTTCATGTTTTTTGAATATTTTCCAGTAGAATGACCTAACTCAATTCTATGCTTCTTGTTTCTATGTCCAGCAACTGATAATTTATTCATTAATCTTTCAACAACATTAACCTTTGCTTGACCAAATTTAACAACATTTCTTCCTTGAGATTTAAGAATTAATTTAGGTTCTAAATTAATTGCTGATTTTAAACCCGGGTCAGTTACTTTAACTTCTGATAAATCGTATTTATCAAATATTTTGAATTGTTTGATTTGTGTTTGTTTTGTTTCTGCCATTTTAGTTTGTTAATATTCCCTCCAATTTTTTCATCCAGGATTTATTCACTAAATCATTTTCTGCTAATTTTAAATCATCTGATACTAATGCAGCCCCATTTACAATTCTAATTGCTCCTTCTTTACCAAAGTAAAAATCTTTATACTTCTCTACTCCAGGAAGAGTTCCTAAGTACTTTTTTAACTCACTAATTTTTTTATTGCCAACAGAATATACATTATTTTTAATTTGAGACCTTTCAACTTCTCCACCAACTCCAGTTCCTCCACCCAACATTTTATCTTCTACCCTTCTCAATCTTACCCTTAACTAATCTAGCTAATGGTTGATCATTTACTTTAATAACTTTGTATCTAACACCTGGAATATCTCCCATAGAACGTCCTTGTTTACCACCAATTCTCTCAATCATAACTTCATCATGCTCATCAATAAATTTTTGACCTAAATTACCAGGAATAAAAGCAGTTACTTGCTTACCATTCTTAGTTAATTGAACTTTGCAACACTTTCTCATTGCTGAGTTTGGCTGCTTTGCTTCTTTTTGAATCTTCGCTAAAACAATACCTTTTGCTTGGTTTGCTCCACCCAAGGGGTCTGATTTAGCATATAAATTAAGAATTCTAACTTTATATTTTCTTGAGTTCCACCTAAATTTCTTAGCGTCTTTTAATTTTTTTGATGCATTTTTTAATCCCATTTTAAATTTTGATTAACAATTATCCTTACAAAAATTAGTTTAAAAAGCTTGCTGTTAAGAAATTTTATACTATTCTAAATTCCTTATGAAAGAAATCTTTAACAATTTCCTGCATTTCAATAAGTCTTCTCTTATTTCTTCCAAGAAGAGCTGCTTTATTTTGAGATCCAGCAGTAAGAATCATTTCATCATCTTTAACTTCCAAATCTTTAAACGTAACAGGGCTAACAATTGCTCCAATTAAACTCTTTGCATCTTCAATCCCATGAGGTATTGCAACAACTTTAACTCTTTTTTTAAGTGTATTACTTATTCTTTTCAAATTAACAACATCTTTTCCTAATGCTTTTGAAATTAATTTTCTAGGAACAGCAAAAATAACAGTGTTGTTATACATAAAACAATATTTTGTGCTAATGTGAGTAACCCTTGAAAATAAATTCAAGTACCTCAAATCTTGCATGTCAATTGTGTTAACCATTTTAGATAATTTGACTAGAAAGAGTTTGTTTATAAATCTTTACATTATTTAATTAAGAGTTTATCGACGGTGATTTACTTATTAACTTTCTCAACTACTTTAGAATCAGCCATCTTTTTCTTTTTCTCTTCTTTTACTAATGGTCCAGTAACTTTAACCAATAATCCTGGAAGTCCAGTACCAACAGGAACAGGTTGATTAAGAATAATATTTTCAATAACACTTGATAATTCATCTTTATTTCCTTTAATACTTGCATTAACAAATTGTTTAACAGGTGTTTCGAATGTTGCTCTTGCTAAAATTGATGATTTCTGAGCAATAATCCCCATTCTTGTAACCCCTTTAACTTCACCAGTATTAGTCATTGCATCTGCAACAAGCTTTAAGTGTCTCATATTAATATCAATACCCTGGGATTTAAGAACTTCTGAAATTTCTTTAATAATTAATTGACGCGCTGCTTCAATCCCAAAGATTTCAGCAACTTCATAAAAGTCATTTGAGATTATTTTATCAACATTAACTTCTTTCATTTGAATAATTTCTTTAAGATTATTTCCTAATGTTACAATAACAAAATCTCTATCTCTCTTTACAACTAAAATTTGTTTAACACCTTTAACACCTGAAATTAAAGTCTTCTTAAGTTTTTCTTTAAGTTTGTAAATTTCTCTAAAGTTCATATCTTCTGCATCTAATACAATTGAATCTCCTTTATCTTTAGCTTTAAAATGTAAATCTTTCAATTTTTCAACAATCGTCTTAACAGAAGAATGAGTTTGTTTAAGTCCTTGTTTATCAATTACAATTTCAATCTTTTTATTGCCAAAGTCTAAGTTAATTTCTGATGCAATTTCTTTAATTGTAATCTCTTTAATTTTTTCAGCAAATGTTTTCGCATTTTTCTCATCATTATAATCTTTGTTTAAGTAAATCTCCATTTTCGGGGAGGAAGGTGTTTTTCTAGCATCAAAAATCTCAATTAATCTTGGTAAACCTTTAGTAACCTGCATTTCTGCTACACCCGCCATGTGGAAAGTTCTTAAAACCATCTGAGTTGAGGCTTCACCAAAACTTTGAGCAGTAACAATACCAATTGCTTCACCAGAATCTAACTTTCCTTTAATATGTTCTTTCACAACATCTATCCCATCATCTCCAAACATAAATTCAATAATGTTATTATTACTATCTCTAATTGTTCCATCATATTCCACTCTTAAATCTTGAAGCGCATTAGCTAATCTTCTATACAAATAACCTGATTTGGGAGTTCTTAAACCAGTATCCATAAGTGAATCTCTACCTGTAACAGCTTGGAAGAAAAATTCGTCTGGTCTTAATCCTTTAATAAAAGAACTTTTAATAAATCCGTGAGCTTTAGGACTCAAATCCCCTGCTTTAAATAATGATAATGTTCTACCATTATAACCAATATTAATTCTTCCATCCATGAAAGCTTGCTGACCAACACAAGATGCCATTTGAGTAACATTCAAAACATTACCTCCACCACCAGACCTAATCATGTGATTAACAGGATTTGTTTTAGGATATTCTCTTTTTACTATTTCACCAATCTTTGTTCTAACTTCATTTAATGCTTGAACAATTTTTAATTCACGTGATTCTTCAAGAGTTTTACCAGGAATTATTTCTAAACTTCCATCATTATAAGAATCAATTAATTCTTGGGTTTTCTTTTCAGCTTTTTGAATTATTTCTTCACCCATTTTAATAATCTCTTGGCGTAAATCCAAATCATTAACAGAAATAGTAATCCCTCTATTAGTAAGGTAGTTTTTACCTAAATCAAACGCATTTCTTAAAATTCTGAATGATTCATCTCTTCCAAAATCATTATCTAATACTTTAACTAAGTCTCCATCTTCATCTCCAAATGCAGTTTTATCAATAACTCCTTTTTCAAATTCACCATTTTTGATTTTCATTGAATCATTTTGGAAATTAACTCCTTTTGGAAAGATTTCAGAGAATAATTCTAACCCAGTAATATGTTTTTTAGATACTTTGGCATCAATTCCTGAATAATACAATAATTGGTTTGCTTCTGCAGCACTAAACTCATCTAATCCTAATAAATAACTTCCTGTAATTGAATCCCCAATACAACCTACAAGGTTTGTATTATTCTTAGGAGACATTAAATTCTTTTTAACATCAAGTAATATTTTTGCTTCTGCACGAGCTTCTTCATTTTGAGGACTGTGAATATTCATTTCATCCCCATCATAATCAGCATTATAAGGAGCAGCAGCTGCAGGATGCATACGGAATGTTCTTCCTGGAAGCACCTTAACAAAGTGAGCCATTAAACTTCCTCTATGAAGACTTGGGTGTCTGTTGAATAATACAATATCTCCTTCTTGTAAGTGTCTTTCAACTTTATAACCAGGACTTAACTCAGCAATTATTTCTTCTTTAAGATCTTCAGTAATTTTCTTTCTTTTTCCATCTGGTCTAATAACATAACTAGCACCAGGATATTCACTTCCTTTTTGAACCAATCCTTTTAATTTTTTAGCGTTAATATCATTCACTGTTTCTGCAACAGTAACTATCTTTGCAATTTCATATGGGACACCAACTTCATTAATTCCAATGAAAGGGTCAGGGGAAATAACAGTTCTACCAGAATAATTTACTCTCTTACCAGCAATATTCTTTCTAATTCTTCCTTCTTTACCTTTAATTCTTTCAGTAATAGTCTTAAGAGGTTGACCACTTCTATGTCTAGCAGGAGGAATTCTCGTTACTGTATTATCAAAAAAAGTTGTAATGTGGAATTGTAATAAATCCCATAAATCTTCAATAATAACTTCAGGTGCACCAGCATTTAAGTTTTCCCAAAGTCTTTGATTAGCTCTAATAATATCTGATAATTTATGTGTTAAATCATCTTCTGATCTTTCACCTGTTTCTAGGATAATACTTGGTCTAACTGTTACAGGAGGAACTAATAATGAAGTAATAACTGCCCATTCAGGTCTAGATGTTTTAGGGTTAACTGCAATTTTTTCTAATTCTTCATTTGGAATATTAACTAACATTTCTCTAATTTCAGTTGGGAAAATTCTAATTTTACCTTTATAGAAAGAAGTTGGTTTGTCTAACTTTATTTTTTCTTGACTTGCCTGACAGTGAGGACATTTCTTAGAGTCTTTAGCTTTCTTAGCTCTTTGACTCGGTAAATATTTTTCCATATCTTTTTCAGCTAACATTAATTTTCCACAATCTTGACAAAAGCATCTTAAACACATTTCCATCAATGGAATGTATTTTAAGTGCATAATGGATCTAGCCAGGTCAATACTACCTGGGTGTCCTAAACATTCCTTTATTCTTCCACCACAAGTTCTACATCTTACACCAGGATCAACAGCCCCTAAACGTAAGTCCATTAAACCTCCATCTACAGGGTATCCATCAATATCATATAATTCAGGCGTAACAATCTTTGCCGAGCTTAACTTTTTAACTTGGTCTGGACTAAGTAAACTGAAACTTAGGCTTTTGATTCTTTTTCTTACTGGCTTGTTCATTTTATTCGTATTTGTTCTTTAGTTCAAAACTTGTATTTATATGTAATCCTTGCAACTCCTCTACAAGAAGCTTAAATGCATATGAAACCTCAACAGGTTCTATTGTCTCGCTTGCACAAAGTGGACAAGTAATTTTCTTTCTAATTTTATCTTCAATAGCTACTGCACCACATTTAGCACAAATAGGAAGCACAACTTTATCTGAATCATATCTTTCTTTAAGTAATAATGAAGCTCCATGAGCAACTAATGCTTGCTGTTCCATTTCACCTAATCTTAATGCTCCTCCTCTTGAACGCCCTTCAATTGGTTGTCTAGTTAAAAGAGCTACTTTACCAGATGCACGTCCGTGCATTTTGTTTCCAACCATATATTTAAGCTTTAGATAATATAAACTACCTATAAAAATCTTTGATTTCATTTTTTTACCAGTAATACCATTATACATTGTTTCCTTACCATCAAATCTAAATCCTAATTTTTGCATTTGTTCTTCTAAACTTTGTTTACTTTCTCCATAGAATGAAGTTCCATCAACAACTTCCCCTCTTAAACACCCCACTTTACCAGCAAGTAATTCTAATAAATATCCAACAGTCATACGACTAGGAAGTCCGTGTGGATTGAAAATTACGTCTGGTCTAAGACCATTCGCACTAAAAGGAACATCTTCTTCAGGGATAATCGCACCAATAACTCCCTTCTGACCATGAGAAGTTGCAAATTTATCTCCTAATTCTGGAATTCTTTGGTCTCTAGTTTTAGCTTGGACAATCTTATTTCCTTCATCATCTTCTGTAATAAAAACAGATTCAACAATTCCTTTTTCTTCTTGTCTCATTGTAACACTAGATTCTTTCTTTGTTCTAACTGAAATTTCTCTAGCTTCTGATAAGAACTTAGGAGGTGACATTTTACCAATAATAACATCTCCTTCACCAACATCTGCTTCAGGGTAAATAACACCATCATCTTCTAATAATCTATAACTTGTCTCTGTTTTATAACCAGATGCATCTTTTTCAGGTATTGCAACTTCATCTTTTAATCCACCAGCATAATTCATTTCGACAGCAGAATAAGGTCTAAAATAAAAACTTCTACCTACCCCTCTGTCTAAACTACCTTTATTGAAAACTAAAGCATCTTCCATATTATACCCTTCATAACTCATAATAGCTACTGTTAAATTCTGTCCAGCAGGATAGGTGTTTAATGTATCATAAACAAAACTTCTTACAATTGGTTTTTGAGGATACTGTAATACTGAAACATCAGTATCTAATCTACATAAATAATTAGCAGCATATAATCCAAGTGATTGTTTCTGTGTTTTTGAACCTCTGTTAAGTCTAGAACTCTGATCATGGTTTCCATAAGGAACCAAACTTGTAACAGCTCCAAATATTGCAGTAGCATCAATTTCTAAATGAGTATTTTCTGGTGTTAATTCTTCTTCATATAATGAAACTAAACAATTTTCTTCTTCAGCAGCATCTAAATATTCAATAATTCCTTGTTTAACTAAATCTTTCCAGTTTAATTCACCTTGCTCAATTTGAACTAAGTGTTCATTCTTTAACCTAGGATTCCCCTCATCAACAATAATCATTGGTCTTAAAACTCTTCCAGGTTCAGTTGAAATAGAAACAACTCCAAATCCTTCATCAACTCTAAAATTCATTTGTTCTGGTAATTCAGAATCTCTTCTTTTATCTCTAAGAGCCTTAACAAATTTTTGACCATCTTTAACAGTTCCAATAAATCTCCCATTTAATGAAACATCATAACCCTCCGCGTTATCTGCTTCATGTTCCATTCCTAATTCATGTAATTCTTTGAAGAATTTATCATTATCAAGATCAATTCTAGTAGAAACCCTACTTAACACTGATAAATTTTTTCTCAAACCAATCTCAGTACCTTCTGGTGTTTCAATTGGACAGAATCTTCCGTAGTGAGTTGGATGTAATGTTCTAGCCATAAAGTTTTCCTGGTCACCAGGAAGCATACTTGAAACTCTCTGTAATTGTGAAATTGTTGCTAAATAATTTGTCTTATCCATATTTTGTGTAATACCTGAACGTTCTCCTGTCCAAGAACCAGTAGCAATAGCTGACTCCACCCTATGACTAAAAAGCGTAGATTTAGCTAAAACTTTAATTGAAAAGAATTTTTTACGTTTTGAAGATTTCTGTAATGAATATTGAATATCTCTAACTAAAATACCTAAATTAACCCTGAATAATGTAGCTAATAAATCACCAGAAAGTCTAACTCTTTTGTTAGCATAATGGTCTTTGTCTGTTCTTAATTCTGGATTATCTTTAGCAATTAAAAATTGTTTTAATAATTTACAAAGTGTAGTTGCTTTTTTTATTCTATCTTCTTTACCTTGACCAATATGTGGAAATAAATAAGAATCAATTCTTTGTTTTACCCTATCTAAAATTTCTTTCTTTGTTCCTTGTAAATTTGTTTTTTCTGCAATGTACATCATTGCATCTTCTCTATCTGCTAAATTAACAAACTCATAAAGATTTACAATTAAACTATCTGTCTCTTTACCAATTAATTTTGAAATCTCTGATTCTTTTGTTAATCCCAATGCTTTTAAGATTACAATAATTGGTAAGTCTTTAAATCTACTAAATGAAACATTCAAGATTCCTTCTTTATCTTCTGTTAATGTAACTGGAATTCTATAGGTCCCTTTCAAAGAAAACATCTTAAGTGTTAACTCACCTTTCTTATTTTCTTCAACAAAAGGTTGGTTTTCAGCAAGGTCTTCAGCCATAACCATAACTCTTTCATTACCTTTAATAATGAAATATCCACCAGGGTTCAAAGGGTCTTCATAATTTTCAATTAAAGCATTACTATCCATCCCATTTGTATTACAAACATTACTCTTAACCATAACAGGCATCTTACCAATTTCAACAACTTCTGAATCTACTTGCCCATCTTTTTTAACTGTTAATTCCATTGTAATAGGAGCAGCATAAGTTAAATTTCTTAATCTAGCTTCAGAAGGAGTGATGAATGAAAAACTTCCATCTGCTTCAATAACTTTCGGTTTTCCTACTTCAATCTTACCTAATGTAATTTCAAAGTCCTCGTTATCAATAGTTCCTTGGATTTCATCTACAATTTCTTGAAGTCTTTTTCCAATGAAATTATTAAAAGAAGTAATATTAGATTCAACTAACGAATGATTTTTTAGATAATTCTTCATCAACAAATGATTATTTTTAACCATCTTAATTATACAATCACCCTATAATATACGTTTAATTTATCTTCTTCTTTTCTTTCAATCTTTACAACATCTTCAACAACGCAACCTTCTGGAAGTGAAGGGTCATTTGAGAAAACTTTAGGTAATTGAGATTTAGAAATATTTAGCCTGTCAAGTAGTTCTTGAGTTTCCTTTTCACTCATTTTAGTTTGTTTAGGTTGGAGAATATTCATTTTATACAAATTTAACAGAGTATTGCATATTCGCAAATAACTTTAATAACTGCTCAATAATAAAAGAAACTAAAAATTGGTTTAAAAACCTTTCTATATTATGCTAATATAGATATTATGATGTATATTATAGAGAAGCAGTATTTTTACCTTCAAAAAGGTAAAATGGCCCCGAAGGTAATTAATAAAATGTTATTATTATATTTTATTTAAAGAATAAATAACACCCTATCTAAGCGTTAAACCTACCCCAAAGAATTAGCTAATTTGAGACATTGATTGTGTCTTTTTGAATCTCCTGGGATAAATTAATAAAAGACAGTTTGTTCTTTTAAGTAAAGATGGCGATTAAACTAGAAACCGAAAGATTAATTTTAAGGGAACCAAAAATGAGTGATTGGAAAGATCTAGTTCAAGGATTAAATAATATCTCTGTTGCTAGAGGATTAGGAGGATCAAAATTCCCATATAAAAAAAAGGATGCAGAAAAGTGGATTAAGTCTGCCATTAAAAATTGGAATAAAACTCCAATTGAAAAATATTCTTTTATCATTGAATTAAAATCAGAAAAGAAAGTTATTGGATGTATAGTTCTCTTTGATATTGAATTATTTGACAAAACTGCGGTGAGTGGGTCACATATAAATAAAAAGTATCAAAAAAAGGGATATATCTTGGAATCAAAAATTGCTGTTAATGAATTTGCATTCAATAAATTAAAATTGAGAAAATTAAAAGCAGATGCAATTATTTCCAATGTACCTTCAAACAATATGATGAAAAGATTAGGATATAAAAAAGAAGGTCTTCTGAGAAAAGAAATTAAATCTAAAGCCACAAATAAAATCTATGATAACAATCTTTACGGTCTCCTCAAGTCTGAATGGAAAAATAATTTACCTAAATTAAAAAAACGTTTGAAAGAAAAGATTAAGAAATTAAAATAAGTTTTTTCTCTGCTTATCCTAAATCTTGTAAGCCTTACTGCCCTGTTTGGGCGTTGAATAGAAGTGGTAACGCCCACAAATCGCCCCCGCCAAGCGTGAGATAGAAATGGTAACTCCCTTGTTTTACCTATTTTATTAAGATAATTATATTATATAAATTTAATTATCTTTTTACATTGTTACCTTAACGGGACTTATAGTATAACAATCTTTTTATATTGAAAAATCAAATAGTTTCATGGTAAAATTCAAAGTTTTAAAAGAAGAGATTAGACCATTTGTAAATGTGCACAGCATGGCACCAAAGGAACATGCTGATTTTGAGATTCCTATTCAAATAATTTTGGAAGGTTATGAACAGGGTCTTGGTGTGGGTTATTTAGAAAATGAATTGATTTCATCTCTTGGTGGGAGTGGAAGGGAAAATATAAGTGGGGAAGGTAGCGATAGAATATTTATTGGTTTTACGAAAGAGGAAACTTCCAACTTAACGAACATCATTAAACTGATTGAAAAAAATTTAGAACGGGTTATTAAAAAATATGCTACTGAAAGGGAAGAGGAATCAAAACAAAGAAAAGAATCCGAAGAGAGAAAAAGACAAGATTTAGAAGAAGTTAAAGAAAAAATGGAAAAACTAGACTTTAATTGAGAAGCCAAATTAATCAATCCCAATTATTCCTTCGGGACTTATTAATTATATAATTTAAATTGTTAGTTTTATAAATTATAATTACTTTGGAATTTTAATTAAACTAGGAGAAATAAAAATGGCTTATGATTATTTACAAGGAAAATGCCTTGATTGTGGAGAAGATAAACCTGTATTCGTTCCAACAGGAAAAGAACCTATTGAAGGTATTTGTTATGAATGTGCTGTAAAATTAAGGGAGAAATAAATTTATAAGCATTAAAAGACTTATAATTTTAGTTAAGGCATTAAGAGGATTAACTTGAATACAAAACAAGCAATCCTTTTAATGTTGCGTCCTTTTTATCAATATTGATTATGAGAAAGTGTTTTTTGATTTGAAATTAAAGGAGTTTTTACACTATTTAGAAAAACACTCCAACCCGAATAATTTTTTAGGTATTCCCCTATTTTAGATTTTCTTTCAACCATTAAACTTATTTTATTAAGTTCTTCTTGAAGCAGATAATACGAAACCCACTTATGAACTTGGTAACCATTTAATCCTTCATTCACAGAAATCCCTCCAAGAACCTTACGAGTTATATCCTCTCCATACCATCCTTTTTGTTGAGGGGACTTTGTGAATTTCTTTTCTTTTAAATCATACATCAAATATTCAGAAGGTTTTCTGTTAAACATATTTTTGATGACTTTATCTTGCATTCTTTCTATGAAGGTTGTTTTATCAGAAAAAACATCTCCTGCAAAAAAACTAAATCCAAAACAACTTGGAAAACTTGACATTCTTGTTAATACTCTGGGATGCCCAAAGTTTACAAAAAGAGATGTTCTTTTTCCAATAATGATGCTCTTATTTATTTCTCTTAAATAAGAAAGATTAATTATCTCTGTTTGTCCAGTAAATTCATAAGAATTTATTCCTATAAAATATTCTTTTCCTATTTCTGCTTTTATTATTAATGGGAATTCTCGTATGTCATGCTTTGATGAAATTATGGGAACTAAATTTTGATTTGGTTTTAACATGGCGGTCAAACTAAGTTTTATTTTTTTCCATGTTGTTAGGGTTAAAGTTAATGGGAGTTGAAAAGGAACATTATCCAGCAAATCTTTCATTTCTTGAAAATCTCTAATAGAATCTTCTAATTTTAAATTGTCTAATTGTTCAGCATTTCTTTGAGGGTAAACTAAAAATATTCTCTTAAATTTCTCTGCATGATTCTTCATTAAAAAAATCCCAGAGTAATCCCAGCAGTTACCTTGCTTATCCCAGCAAAGATTTTGCGTTTGGAATTGTGCGGAGAAGACATCCTTATCATATTGCAATCTATCTTTCTCACAACTATACATAAAATTAGAAACCGCTATCTGTCTGTTTTTTAAAATTCCTTCATTAGTGAAAATCTTCTTATTCACAAATCCAGAATAATCATCTTTCGCTTCAACTATGACATTTGTTATTTTCATTTTATAAATAACTCCTTCATTATTTCGTTTGGCTCTTTGAGAGTATAGACTCTTTCTCTTGAACTTTCTGGGCTTAATTGGACATCAATCCAATTTGCTTTTTTTAATTCATTTATGAATACTCTTATCGCATTATCATTATCTATAACCAAAACATCTTTTATCATTTTGAAAGTCATAGTTTTTTCCCCATATTCTTTCCAAAGTCGTGATAATCTTTCCTGCACCCATTTTGGTATTGGCTTTGCCATACTAATATAATTAGTAGATGGCTATTTAAGTCTTTTGTAATTTTCTTAGAATAGAAAACTTTATAACGTTATATTACGCTTATATTAACGTTATGGCTAAATTAGTTATTAATAAAAATGGGCAATGCACAATCACAATTCCTAAAGAAGTTATAGAGGCAACTGGATGGAAAAAGGGAGAGTCTCTTTATGTTGGAAAAATTAAAGGAGAAAATAATGTCTTCATAGAAAAAAATGAGGAAAAGAAAAAATGAATATCCAAAATTTAGTAAGTTTAGAGATTGGGGGTTTACGAGACAAAGCAATAGATTTGGTCAAAGAATTTGATTCTAAAAATAAATTAGGCAGAGCAAGTTATAACAAAAGATTGGATAAGTTCCTTAAAAAAAGAATTGGAAAACAAACAGATAAGATTCTCGTAGCCCAGATTTCATTGTCTGCTTCTTCGCTACAATTTCTAAACCAAAAGGTTTAAATACATTAGTTATCTACTAATGTTATAATAGTAAATAAAAAACTGCTCCCGAAGGAGCAGATTATTACCCAAATCGCTAAAAATGAATAACAAAAATAATAAGAAAGACACCTATAAAAAAGTATCGTGCCCTAATTGTAAATCTGAAAAGATAATTAAGAGGGGAAAGAGAAAGACAGACAACAGGGGATTAATCCAAAGATACGGCTGTCAAGAATGTAATAAAAGATTTGTAGAAGACGAGGGCTTCTTTAGGATGAGAAACCATCCTAAAAAAATAACTTGTGCTTTAGATTTATTTTATAGAGGTGTTTCTACTCGGAAAGTTCAGGAACACTTTGACGCATTTTTTCCTCATAATTGTTCTAACAAAACTATCTACAAATGGATTATAAAATATTCAAAAGTTATTTCTAACTATACTAATACTCTAAAATTAAGTGTTGGTGCAGAAGTTCAGATTGACGAAGTAGAATATCACAGGCGAAAAACTCACAAAGCAAAATTAGGAAATGAGAAGAATTGGTTTATTGATTCTATTTGTCCTAAAACAAAATTTCTGGTCGCTTCGGATTATTTTAAGTCAAGAGGGATGGATGAAATTAAATCTGTAATAAGACAAATTAAAATTAAAACAGAAGTTCAAGTAAAAGTTATTACGAGTGATGGATTACCTGCTTATCCCAATGCAATCAAAAAAGTTTACGGATATAACAACAAATTAGGAAAGCACAATGTTTATCACAATCGAGTTAATGCTTCAAAGGGCGAGGGCTTTAATATTCCTATTGAGAGATTTCATAATAATCTACGAGCAAGAACAAAAACAATGCGTGGTTTTCACGGTTCGGTTGAAAGTGCTAATTTAATTTTGAAAGGATTTGAGATTTATTATAACTTCATAACTAAACACCAGACCATCAATAAATGCTCTTACGAACTCGCTACGGATATAAAATTAAATTCTAATAATAAATGGTTGGAGTTGATTAACCTTTCAAAGGCAAATAATTAAAAGATGGCAAAGCATAAATTCAATATGGAAAAAGAGCAAGAAGATTTTAAATCATGGGATTTTAAAGAATCAAACACCAAAGAATATACTCACGGAATCCACACTTATCCCGCCATGATGATTCCACAGATAGCAAGAAGATTAATTTATCTTTATGGCGAAGAATCCAAAACATTATTAGACCCTTTTTGTGGCTCTGGAACTTCGTTAGTTGAAGCAACACTAACACCACACATAAAAGAAAGTTATGGTTTTGACTTAAACCCCCTTGCCTTACTAATCTCTAAAGTTAAGACCACAAAAATAAAGCAAGAAATATTAAAAAATGAATTGAATAATATTTTAGAGAGTTCTGAAAGTTCAGAGATTCCAAAATTTAAGAATATAGAATTTTGGTTTAAACCACAAGTGATAAAAAAATTAACAATCTTAAAAAAAGCAATAAATAAAATTGATGACGACAAAGTTAAGAATTTCTTTTTGGCTTGTTTCTCTGAAACCATAAGGAAAACATCTAATACACGAAACAGCGAATTTAAACTTTATAGAATGCAGAAAGAAAAATTAGAAGATTATTCTCCGAATGTTTTTGAAGAATTTGAAAAGACAGCAGAGAAGTATATTGAAAGAATGGAAGAATACAACAAAATAAAAACTCAACCAAAACCGAAGATTGATTTGTTTAGTTCTATGGATGAATTACCAATAAAGGATAAGAGTATTGATTTAATTGTTACTTCTCCGCCTTATGGAGATAGTAAAACCACCGTTGCTTATGGACAATTTTCAAGGTTGGCTTTACAATGGTTAGACTATGAAGATGTGGCAAGTTTAGATAATAGACTTTTGGGCGGAAAGGCAAGTAATGATTTAGAAATTAAAATAAATTCAGATAGTTTGAAAAAAATAATTATGCGGATTGCAGAGATAGACCCAAAGAGAGCAAGAGAAGTTTTAAGTTTTTATGAGGATTTTGACAAAGTGATTATTCAATTAAATAGAGTTATGGCTAAAAATGGTTTTGTTTGTTTTGTAGTTGGAAATAGAACGGTTAAGGGTATTAACATACCAACAGATAAAATAATGTCTGAAATGTTTATGGCTCGTGGAGATTATAAATATATTACAACTCACGAGAGAGCCATACCAAATAAAAGAATGCCTAAAGTAAATTCTCCAACAAATGTTAAAGGGCAAAAAGTAACAACGATGTGTAATGAATTTATTTTTGTCTTACAGAAAAAATCATAGTATCTTTTCTCTTTTGGCAAATAATTTATCTAAATGTCTTAAATTTAATCTAAAACCAGTTCCATGATTTCTCGCCCATTCCTTACCTTTTTTAATTCCAATGTGCATTCTAAATTCAATAACTAAAGAGTTGGATTTAATTAATTCTATAAATCCTTTTTCAGTTACTTTTGAAAATAAATCTCCTTTCTTATAATGAAAAAACTCTCCTTCTTCTGTTTCTTTTGATTCTGCTGTAACTAATAAAACTTTATGTGATAATTTCTTTTTTATCTTGGCAAAAATATAATCAATTGGGTATGTCCAAATTATTCCTTCTTCATTATGAATTATTAAAAGATTCTCGCTATCATCTAATTTAAGTTTAAATCCTTGTGGATTGAATTTATCCATTTGCATTGTAACATATAAATTTTTTCTACCCTCCCGAATATAGCCAAATTTTTTAAGGAGTTTTAAATCCATAAAATCTCCTTTTGTCTTTCTTGGTGGTTCAAGAGTAAAAATAGTTATGTTTGAAGAAGTATGCTCTCTTTGAGATTTTAACTCAACAGGCGTATTCTCAAACAAAAAATCTGGCTCTGCGTCATTATTCTCTTTTATTCCCAAGATTGTTTCTAAGGTGTATCCTATACCCGTATTATTAGACCTAAGAGATTTTATGAAACCTCTCTCAAATATCTTCTTTAATTCCTTAACTATGCTTATTTCTATTAAGTTGGGCATGAATCCAATAAGAATAAAGAATTTTAAAACCTATCGAAAAGTCCCGTTAAGGTAACAATGTATTATCTTTTCAATTTAATCTTCTTATAACTCTCAAACCTAGGAAATTTTGTTTTATACCAGTGAGCAAATACAAAATCAAAATCCTTTATTTCTGTTTCACCAAATTTTGTATCTCTCAACT
>SDBV01000433.1_pt1 | contig 60192 bp, 63 predicted proteins | sample 2277081 | NCBI WGS metagenome assembly SDBV01 (sample SAMN10402039, study PRJNA504765) | marine sediment metagenome | isolation source: marine sediment core GS10_PC15, 223 cmbsf | place: Arctic Ocean: Southern Knipovich Ridge | collected 2010
CGACTATGAAGGTTGGGCTCGGAAAGTCTACCGCGTGCGTCCTCTCGCCCAGGGCGAGCTGTTCCGCATCGCGAAAGACGTTCGTGCAACCGCGTGGGTCGTTGGTCAGGATGGACAGTCCATTGAGTCTCGGCTCCATGGTCGGTTCATTCAGCCGTCTGAGTTCAAAGTCACAGCATTCCCCACGGTGGATATCGAAGATATCTACCAGATGAACTACGACGTCCTGGATCGTGCGCAAGACACGGCACGCCAGGAAATCGAAGTTGAGGAAGATAAGCGGGGCTTGCAGTTATTGGATCGTGCAGCGATTACGGTCAATGCTCAGACCTTGTTCTCCACCCTCGGCATTTCGGCCTTTGAAGATGTTCGTTTCCAGGTGGAACGACATCGCCTCATGGTTGAGAAATTTCTAATCAATCGTCAGGAACTGTCGGACATCGTTAAAACGATGTCGACTGCGGTAGACCCAGTCACTGAGCGTGAACTCATCCTTGCCGGTTACATCGGTAACATCCTCAACGCGCAGATCATCACGGCTGCAGGTACAGGTGTTGAGGAAGTCGTGCCGGCTGGTTCTTTCTACGCTGTCACAGGTAGTGAGTACCTCGGTGAAATGGGTGTCCGCGTTGAGCTGTTCTCTGAGCCGTTCAACATGTTCTCACATCGTCGTCTGGTCAAGGGTTGGGCGTTCGGTGAGATCATCGGCTTCGGTATTCCGAATGCCCGTGCGGTCGCCAAGGGCACCAAGTAAGCTGAATTACCTGGCAGGGAGGTTCCACCACTTCCCTGCCAGATTTACCTCCACTTGTGGAGAGTCCGCTTAGGCGGTATAACACTGTTCCCGTCAACATGGTGTTGGCGCAGAACAAGGTGGGCTGAAACACCCGTGCTTCTATAAGCACAAAGCAAGAGGACCTGCTCAGTGCATGAGCAAATCAAAGCAGCAATGGGACATTATAGTATTGGACTCCGAGAAGAAATTCTTGGAGTACACCAATCCCATTCTAGCAAGGAAGTATCTCAAGGAAAAGAAGGCATCTATCTTTTCCCGGGATCCTTTCGCGATAAAGCTCAAACGCAATGTGTCGGCGCCCTCAATTAGGAGACGTAATACCATGGCAAAGCGTGTAACCAATTTCACCGAGTATTTCAGAGAAGAGAAGGATGTATACGTTCAGAACATGGCGAACGCTCAAGTGAGCGTCGAATTTCCTGTTTCGCCAAACCACAATGAAGGATATCTGTTCCTCAATAATAGAGATCCTGTCAATCTGACACAGCAAGTTCCATTTGAGGCCATCAAAGGATCAATGGATTTCCGCAAAATGCTTGCTCGTCGGCCACCAGCCTTGCAGCTTCTTTCTGAAGAGGAGTACAGCGCCTACTACGAGAACAAAGCTCGTCGTATGGGCATGCAAAACAATGAAGGCAATCCTGACGTCGATGCCGCTATTGATGCCACGGAAGAACGTCGGCGTCGATCTGCGGATCGCAATACGCGTGAAACAGTGGTGGATAAAGCACCACCACCCATCCATGAGGTCATTGAGCGTGGTACTGGCCCTGGCGGAGCAACCCATTTTGGTGAGCGGGAGAGAGTCGTGCACGAAGATGCCGTAGGCGAAGACGAAATCATCAATCCGCGTGTTTTGCACCTATGCAATCAAGTGAAGTCCGAGCTGGAGCCTGAAGAGCGTATGCCCGCTCGAGAGCTTCTCGATGCATTGCAGGACATTCCAGCGCTTAAGCTCGATGACTATGAGTATGTGCGTGCCCATGGTTATTACAAGGGTGTGAAGAAATGGGCTAAAAAGTGTGCGGATCAAATTGCGTCCAGCGATGACGGCGTCGAGGATGGTCTGACAGATGAAGAAGTTAGTAGTTCAGTAGCTAACACATCTGTTGTGTGAGGTAAGAAATGAATGCTGAATGGCTATTAGTAGCACGTCATCTCAAATTGGAAGCAGTTGGCGGCGCTGATGCTGTCATTATTGATTTTCCATCTGGCGCACCATATCGTCATTTGATAGTGTGGGCAGAAGCTATTGTGGCACCCGGTGATGTTACTGATGTTGACATTCAGCCAATTTTTGCCGGCATAGATGAGGGTACTGTTATAACCCTCACTACAGCTGGTTTAGCAAATCGGTTCCAGGCGGCGGTGGATGAGATTCGTCCACCGTCGCGGGGAATCAATAAACATCCAAAAGATGAAGCAGTACCCAGAGAGCCTCTCTTTCAAGTAGAAGTATCCAACGACGCTGTTAATGCTGTTGCAGTAAATGTATTTATTATGGCGGCAGCCTCACCAGGAGGTGCATGATGGACGTTAATTTTCCAGCTATGATGAAGAAACTTTGGACCAGCCTAACCAAAGGTTTTCATAAGTTGTATCGTGGTCTTCTTTGTGAAAAGAAAGAAGGGGAGTGGGAACTTTCCAAAGGAAATGTGGCCTTCTGGATTGTACTCTGGCACTGTATGATGACTTGGAGCGGTAAAGCTGATGCTGCAGTTGGGAAAATTGCAGAAACTGCTGCCAAGGCTGTTGGTAAAGCAGCACATGCAGCTGCAGAAGAAGGTATAGCAGTAGCTGGAGAAGCTGGTCTCTGGGACGCGTTGACTGATCTTGATGTTGGTGGTCCAGTACCACAACAAGAATATTGGTTTCTCTTGGCGCTCCTTTCCTATGCTACAATCAAGCATACTAAGGGCAGTATGACCAACCTGATGAATGCTGTCCGCGGCAACGGTAAGTGAAGAAGTATTGGCGATGGATCTTGTTTGGACTGCTGGTCATAGGACTTATTGTTCTATGGTTGGTGATTGGAGCAAACAAGAATTTACGCCAGAAAGTTGAAGCCTTAATACTCGAGAAGTTCATAAAGAACAAAGTTCATGATCTGAAGGAGAAGGCGTCAGCTGCAAGAGCAGTAGGAGATCACACGAAAGAAGAAGCCGAAGCGGCTGAAAATAAGGCGAAAGAGATAGAGAAAGAAATCTCAAAGCAGAAGGAGGTCCTGCAAAGGGGACTTGAAAATCGAGGAATGAATGCTGATGAGATTTCTAATCGTTTTAACAATCTTAGTATATAGCGCTACCGCGTCTGCCCAACAGCTCGACAGAGCTGAAATCAACAAAGCTTTGCAAAGTATCAAATCTGTTCCTTTGAAACATAAGGGACAGGATGGTGTGTGGTTTTCTGTGGATGACGCAGATAAACTCCTGCAATTAGTACAGAAGAAATTACCGCAAGCTTTAGATACAATTGACGCTCAGACTGAACAAGCAAAAGCATTAAATATTGCAATTGACGCATATAAAACATCAAACAATCAATATCTCAAAGTAGCCGAACTCACCATGAGTGCGCTTGATGTTGCTTTAAAATATATACCTCAAATAATTCCTCCAAATCCACCTTGGTATAAATCAGGCAAAGCTGTATATATTTATGGTGTTCTCACGGGTGCTGGTGCAGTCATAGGATCAGCATTGGTAGTAAAATGGACTGTGGGATCGAAATGAGCAAACAAAATGTAAAGATTCTGCTTGAGCGCATAAGTTTGAACGTACGAAATAACAATGGTATTGACAGAAAGGATAAAGATCATATACTTGATTTGGTTGATTTGGCGTTAGAGGAGTTAGTAAAGCCAGAGGATCAAGATGATTGAACACGATTACAATATTCAGTTACTGATTAGTAAGACTCGATGACTATCAACTAGAGGACCATTATGACCACAGATCAACAAATAGAGAGCATTCCCTCCCTCACAAAGGTCGAACAACTCACTCTTCAGAAAATTCTTCTTCATATGCAGGTTGAGAACGAGAGATTGGAGAATTATAACTTAAAGATAAGCATCAGCAAATCAAGATTAGGTGGGCTCGAGGAAGACCTGTCTGATTGGAATAGAAAGCTTGGCGCCAAATTGAAGAGGTTTGGTCTGAAAATATCAGATATATCTATTGATGCAGACACTGGTATTGTATCTGTATTGGATAGTAAAGTAGTACAAATGTTGAAAGCGAATACTGCGGAGTAGCAAATGCCTTTAGTGCTTCCACAGACCACAATCAAACCTATTCTAGTGAGTTCTACTACTACACTATATCTTGGTATTGTTGATGCTAGTCAGGCTCCTATAGCAGCACAAACACCCACAGTTTCTATTCGTAGAAAGTCAGATGGATTTTTCTTCAATGATACAGCATTTGTAGATACATCTGGTATTCCTACTCAGATTGCTATGACTGAAATTGGAACTGCTGTTCCTGGTCTTTATTTCTATGATTATGTTGATCCAGGCTTAATTTCACCATTATCAACAGATGTATATCAAATTCGATATAACAATGCTGGCACGCCATCTGGTGATTTGTATGATATAAGAGATGCGGAACGAGCGTTACGAGACATTAATACGCAGGGCTCATAATGGCTGTCATAAGAGCAGCGGCAATTGTTGGCGAGCAAATTATACTCGTCATTAAATTTAGAGAGGACGAGACTAATAATCTCTTTGATCCTTTCTCTGTAGAGCAGGTTGATATCCTCACCAGTAATGGTATTGATGTTATTCAGACAATTTCATCTGGTTCTATTACAAGACTGAATCTTGGTATATATGAAATAACTATAAACCCAATAACACAAGCTGGTACTATTCAGGATAGATGGAGTTATCGTCTTATTGATGGCGGCTCTATTAAGACATCCATAGAGTCTACGAATGTTGCACCAGCACCTACTGTTCCTGCAGCAGTGGAAAGTAATACAGCTCTTCCTAGGCTTAGTGCTGTTATTCTCAGACCGATTCTCCTTACAATGGAGTTTCGGGATGATAAGACCGGCGAGCCCATAGACCCAGCTGTAATTCGTCAAGTAGAGATTCTCAAAGATGATGGTATTACTCTTATAGAGACCATTAACTCGATTACACGAATAAGTGTTGGTAAGTATAGAGTTCAAGCAGCTGCTATTAGTACAGCACAGACCATTCTTGATAGATGGTTCTTCACTGTTGAAACCGGTGAGCCTGAACGTAATCATGAACAAGATACCCAGGTTAAAGAGCAGACTACTCTATCTGCTGCGGTAGCCGATCCAGCTGAGTTGGTGCCTGAGATATTGTTTGCTGATACCGGCCCACACAGCACCGATATTGTCTTGCAAGATTGTATAAAGAATATACCTATAACATTTCGAGATATAAATGGTATAGAAGTAAATCCGCAAGCTATAAATTTGAAAATAACAGATTTGGGTGGCAACTTAATTCTCGAGGACACATACCTACCAACCGTTGATAGAGATCCAGATCCTCCTCGCATATTAAATCCGTCAGCTGGTCGTTTTGAATTTCCAATTGGTTTGGATAATGGTCAAACTAGCACAACTGCTAATCCCAAGAAGAATAAGACAAATACTCCTTGTGATTTCTTATTTATATGGAAAGCATCAACCGTAGCTACAATAAAAGCTTCAGTTACGATAGATCCATCTATAGTCGCTGATAATACAATAAATTGGACAGCTGTAGCCAATGGTACTCCAGGTAATTTCATATCTATTCAATATGTTGATCCTGCTACAGCAAATACTGCTCTATCATTAGTAAGAACTGGTTCGGTTATAGTAGTAAATTTAGCAACCAGTGTAACTAGCGTTATAACCACTACAGCTGATGATCTTATTGCAGCGGTTATTGCTGATACCGATGTTTCTGAAATAGTTACTACTGCTTTACCCATAAGTGCTGTAGGTACTGGCCTTTTGTCTGCTACCGTAGCAATTTCTTTAACTGGTGGTATTGATGCCTCACAGGAGCTTGTTACCTGTGTAAATGTTAAAGTTATTAATCATAGAGCTTGTTCTCTGATTCCTAGATTTAGATTGATAATTGATAAGGCTGTCAAATTAATAGATGTTAGTGATCCAGATGATCCGTGTTTTTTGGGTTATACAGATGGTCAGCTTATTACATATTTAGAAGATGGATTGCATATTATAAATGCATACCAACCATCTGTAACATTTAGTTTTAATACTTTTCCATTTGATCAATTTGAATTTATTCTTATAGAAGCTTCATTGATGGCCGGTGTTATGTCGCAAACATTGTTCGCTGTTGATACTGATATCCCTAGTTGGAATGATCAAGGAAATTCCTTTGTAATACAACACAACCCACAATTAGCAGCGTTCTTGAATACTCTAACGCAACGTTTGGACAAAATGATACCCATGTTCAAACTAAACTTTGTGTCAACTGGATCTTTACATATTCAGGCGGGTCCTTCCTTCCGGCTTACTCAACTTCTTAATGCTGCTCCGAGCGGAAGCCTCTTTAGGAATACTTTTCTCAAGTCATGAAAAATTGTATTAGATGCCTATCATAGAAGCCATAAATAAGACTTTTGTGCAGATATCTACTAGTATAGGTCTGCTTAAGCCTAATGCAGAAGCTATACGTACTCAATTTGATTTGATCCCTAAATCGACCATAGAGGAATTAGAAGGCCTTCGTTCTATTAATCTTATTGATTATTCTATTTTAGAAGATCCTGATATACCAGATAGATTTGAAGCTGATGCATATGTACCACTTATTGGTGGTCCAACAACTGGCGATTTTAGTGGTGTGGTACCAGTTATTTCTTCTACTACTCGTATAGCTGATGCTTTACAAGCTTATGGTGAATTTAATGCTGCTATTGCTCCAGTTAAACCTGGAACACTTGTTGGTCAAGATCTAAATCAAGTTGGTACTACCTTATTTTCAGCTATTATCCCATCTGGTTTATCTGCTGCCTGGAATCCACTTACACCTGGACAAACCATAACCAATCTCATAGTAGACGGTATATTTATTTTCGAGTCTCCAGATCAAGCTAATAGATTTATTGCGGGTACAGAAACCGGCGGACAGGCAACTGCAGGTTCTTTGGACTTGATAGAAGATGGTGTTATATCTGAAACTTACGATATAGTTATTAACGGTCTTGGTATTATAGGTAGAATAATTATTACGGACATATCTGTTTTTAATGTAATTTGGCAGAAAATAAATGCTGAATTTGTTATCGCTCTTACTACCGAGGGTCGTCATCGTTTTAGTATGCAACATACCGAGTCTGGATTATCTAATGAGTTTGAAGCATTTTTTGATAATGTAAATACAGCACCGGTATTCTCTGCCGTAATGAGCGCTACCATAAATACCGTAGTTTCTAAGTTTTTGTCTGGTATTGAAGCTCTCGGTTTAAATAGTACTGTTGATATAGCTTATACAGCAGCATCTGGTATTTTTGAGAAAGCTTTCCATCCTTCTGCTGTCGGACAAGTGGCTGGTCCTGGACATGCGACATCAAATGACAATCCGGGAATTACACCTGCTGTCTTGGATACTTTCCCTGTAAGTCGCACTATTATACTTGGTATTGTGAGTCAATCTGCTTTAGTACCACAATATACAGCCACAATTAAGAAGCCAAATGGCGACAACGTAAGTTCAAATGATACGATAGCACAACCAGTAAATACTTTTGGTACAATTTCAACGGGGAAAATTGATGACTTCTTTGACGAAGCAAGACGAATTGTTCTCAACTCTGGAACATCCTCAGGTACCGCTACAGCCTTTACGTCCTCATCTGCCTTGGTCAATGGCAATGCCCAACAAAGACATAATGGTACGCTCCAATTCCCAGATTCAACCGACTATCCAGGTTTCACAGGAGATCAAGAATATCAAAGATTTATCGATAAAGTTGCAGCATCTGCTGGAGCCCTAACATTTACAGGTATTTTATTTAGTGATATAGATCCTTTTGGTACGGGGGATTTGAATGTTATTCTTGAATTGGCTACTCAAGCAAAATTCTTCGATCTTGGGCGACCTATTGGGAGTAATAACGGTACTGGTTCTGGTAACAGTAGGGTTAATTCTATTGGCGCCAGAAATGATAGTCTTTCTTCTAGCAGTACTTTAGCATGGAGTATTGGAACAGATTCAACGTCATTTAATACAAATGAATATCGTTTAATTATTATCTTTAGAAATACAAATCATTCTATCACGAAAATTTCAGAGGTATGATAATAAATTTACAAAATCAATGGGTAATATGCTATGCTTCTAGGTAGCTTTCCCAGCGTAAAAGAGGCAACCCCGGCGACGGACTCCGTCTCTGACCAAACTCTGGATACTATTGCGTCTGGCGATGGAGTGATTCTTGTAGACAGCATGACGCTAACCCCAGGTGCTGGCAATTATCTCGTACATTTTGAAACGACGGTGACTTTATCTGCCAACAACAGTGAGGCGGAATTTTCTATCTTCGTTAACGGTGTAGAGGTGACTGATTCACGCCGACAGGTTGGTCGGTCTGGTGGGTCCACAGCAGGTATGGTGATGGCCCGATCTATTCATGCCCGGGTGCCTGGCGTCTTGGCGGCCCAGGCAATTGAAATTCGAGCTGGCGTCAACGCCGGAATCGTATCGATATTTGAACGCACCCTGTCCTGGGAGCGGGTGGCGTAGAATGAGCAAATACAAATATGATATCGCTGAAGTCAACGATCCGAGTGGTCGTCGTCTTGTTAGATCGCGAACCACAACTGCTCCGCCCGCACACGTCGTGGGAGACGTTTATCTGATACCATCTGCTGCCACGGGTGAATGGTCGACTCATATCGGAGAGATTGCAGGATCAGATGGTAGTGCGTGGATTTATCAGGCATCGCCCCCAGATGGGTTGTTGTTGTGGATCGAAGACGAGGGCGTAAGTTTAGAGTTTACTGGTGGAGCTTTTCGCGAGGTTTTAGCTTCGCCGATTTTCGCACAATTATCTAGTAGCGTAGATCAAATTCCAAGCGATACGAATCCAACAGTCATTACATTCAATACCCAGGATGGGATCCAAGGTCTTACCCATTCAGTTTCTGTGAATTCTGGTGAGATTACTATCGACACGTCCGGTCTTTATATTTTCGTCATTCAGCCCCAGATTGGAAAGGACACGGGTGGCGTTAAGATCGATGTGGATCTGTTCACGCAGCTTGATACTGGCAGTGGCTTCGTCGATGTAGTGGATTCCAGCGTCATTCTCACTATTACGGATGCTGATATTACAGATGTGTTGATTCTCACGGAGGTAATGCCACTCAATGTCGGCGATAAAGTGAGATGTATGCAGAGAGTTTCTGCTACGGGTAGTGGTATTGGGTTGAAGTCCACGGCTGCCGTGGTCGGTCCACCTTCTATACCAGCTACACCTTCGGTCATCACGAGCATAGCAAGAATGGCGAGACGTACATGAAGCTCACTATTCACAATAGCGTTTCGTTTCCTCCTGTTGCTGGTAGTTCTTTAGAGATCGATTCCGATGTGCTTGGGGTCGACTCTGCCTTCAAAGCTGAGAGTAGTGTATCGGTAGGCTATACAGATATAACGAGTATCGCGAATTGGAATCTATACGGTTGGGCGACTAGTCTCGACTATCGTGGAATTCGTAATGAGTTGATTGGTTTTGTTAATAGCTGGACAACGCTTACCGTGCCCGAGAAGAAAATCCTTGTGAGCCATTTTGTCTATCCAGTTAGTACGACGCAGAGTGAGTTGGACGGCTATTGGGCGAAGATAGAGCGCGCAGACCAACGTCATGAGACTCGCGAGAAACTATCATCTTGTGATTGTTTAATCATGGCGAGCAAGACAATAAATTCCGAGAAGTTCTTATTAGTCGGAGTAGATGACGCGGGTATTGTTACGGGGGTAGAGATCGTTTCGGATAAAATATTATGACGATGACCAATCGCATACAGACTGGGTCCGTTGAGCCTCTCGCGACTTTCGCAGTCAACAACGCTGGTGCGCCTATCACTGGACTCGCAAATCTGCACTTCCGGCTACGACGTTTCTCGGATGGATTCTGGTTTGACTTCAGCGACTCGACTTTCAAGACCAACGCCTCTGTCGTAACTCTGGACAGCGCAGCCCTCACCGAAGTGGATGCGACTGATGGACGTGGACTGTATGAACTGGCCAGTGGTTTTGACTTCAGCTCCATTACCAATCCGACCGCGGGACCGACCACGGAGGAGAACTACTTCATCATCCCTGTGCAGGTAGGGGCATCAAACGCCAACCTTCCCGCCCCAGGCGAAGTGCGCGAAGGTGGATTCATAGACCGTATCGACGCAACGCTTTCCGATATCGAGACTGATACCTCGGACATCCAGTCCAGACTTCCTGCGGCTCTTGTAGGCGGGCGCATAGATTCTGACGTCGGCGCTATGCAGGCGAATACAGTTACTGCTGCTGCAATTGCTACCGATGCTATTGATGCTGATGCTCTGGCTACAAGCGGAGTCAATGAGATCCGCGATAGCATTATTTCGGATGCAACGACTTTCCAGGGGGCAGATATCGCAGCTACCCTGGCCGATACTGCCGACATGCAGCCGAAACTTGGAACCCCTGTTGTGAGTATTTCGGCTGATATTGCAGCAGTAAAAGTAGATACTGCAGCTACACTTGTAGATACGGCAGCTATTGATGCACGACTTCCCACAGATCCCGCTGATGAATCGTTGCAACAGGCGTCCCACACACAAACTCAAGCGGACATTGCGGCAATCAATGACACGCAGGTAGCTGTCTCCACGACTGCGGCAGTTGGTAGCTCGGCTACAGAGATACGGACGGGACTCACCCAAGCAGACAATTTCTTCAACGGCATGTTGGTCCAAGTTGAGAATACGGCGGGTGTCGCCGTTCGGCGTATCAATGAGTACAGAAACATCAATGGTGCCATTTTCGTAGATGAGCCTTTACCATTCACTCCAGCTATAAGTGATGTTGTGCGTATCCTTACGTGGCATGACGATAGTTTTGGGAGCATTGGCTGATGTGGTTCACTAAAATAGCTGACGGCTTTCGAGGTTGGTTTGTTGCAGTACAGAGCAACGGTACTTTACGTACTGGATTGGTAGCTGGTGATTTTACTGTGACCGTCGTGGAGCCGGGGGATGCGGCTAGCCTGGTACCCACAGTTACTGAATCGGCTACCAAGTCTGGTTTATATCGTTTCGATGTGACTTCTGGTTTTATCACGACCAATGGTGTTGGAGAATACGGAGTTGTTGTAGAGATTGACACATTCGCTGGACCTTCTGGGGCACCCAATGTTCGGACATCGATATCAAAAGTTTTGCGTGTCACCACAGAGGATTTCGATACGTTATCCAAGCCTGGTGATGCTATGGATTTGGTTGCCAACGCCGTGGATGCTGCAGCGATTGCTACCGATGCAATTGATGCTGACGCAATCGCTACGGATGCCATTGGAGCTGACGAACTAGCTACAAGTGCAGTTAACGAAATTCGTGATAGTATTCTCTCTGATTCGACGTCATTCGCTGGTGCGGACATCGCAGCCATCCTCGCGGACACAAACGAGATGCAAGGCAAGCTTCCGACCAACAACATCATGGGCAGCGCAGTGAAGATGGACAAGGATGACGAGATTGACGCCATCCTCGCTGACACCGCGGCTATTAATGCGCGCCTGCCCCCGGATCCAGCAGACGCTTCTGTTGTGGCAGCGTCGCATGCATCGATCACCGCGGATATTGCCGCACTCAATAACTTGGCTCAAGCGGACATCTTGAGTGACGCCATACCTTTCCCAGGAGGCAACATCGACGCCACCATCAGCTCCAGGTCTGACTTCGATGAGACGACGGACCCGGTTGAGCTTCTCGACAGTGGAGGCACGGCCGGCACGAGTGCAGCGGAACTGGTCACCGACATCGAGGCAAATCTCGCATCAAACCACGGTGCTGGCCAATGGGATGGCACCGATTCAGATTGGACAACGGCCGAACGTGAGCAAATTAGATTCCGTTTGGCTCTGGATGGTGCCCAGACCAATCCGACCACTGGTACGGGGACTCTAGAAGACATCCTGACGGATACCGATGCGATCGATTCCAGATTGCCCTCAGATCCAGCGGATGAATCTTTACAGCAGGCTTCACATGCGCAAACGCAAGCGGACATCGCAGCACTTAATAACCCAAACGCGACTGATATTGCTGATGCTGTTTGGGATGAGGATATTGTTGCAGCGCATGATACCTCTGACACTGCTGGTTTCTTATTGAGAGTTTTAGGTGCTATTATTTCTCAACGTACCAATAATGCTAATCTTAATGCTTTATTAGGAGTATCAGACACTGCTTCTAGCACAGTAATTTCCACACTGCAAGGTCCTGGTACTGATACATTAAAATCTATTAGTGACCAACTTGATGGTGTAGCTAAGAAAACTGATGTGCAAGTGTTTGAGAGCGAGCCTGAGCCTTAATGGGCCGTACTGGTAATAAAGCAGGCGATGTAATATCGCTACGAGTTAGGTTTTATCAAAGTAAACCAGGAGCTGCTCCTGGTACTGTCAGTGACCCATTAACCCCATTTTCTCTTGCCACAGTTGAAATTTTCAATGTAGCTATTGGTGGCATATCTATAGCATCACTTACTGCTTCTGAAATAGAACCTGGTTTATTTGAAGTTATTTTCAATGCACCGACAAGTCTTCCTCCTGGTAAATTTTTTGATGAGTGGACTTGGGAAGCAACTTCTACATCCGGCACTAAGGTACAACGTTATCAATTTGAAATAATTGAATCTGTTCCTATTGTTGTTGAACCGGAAGAGCTGGTTGTTCCAAAGACAGCAAAGAAACCAAAACTTACTGGTTTTGGCAGGAAAGGTGCTCATCTCGCTGTAGGTTACTGGGGCCGTGATATAGAGAAACGTATCGACTCTGAACAGACTCCTCAGAAAACGCGAGTCTTATTGCAAGACAAATTGCTTGCTCGAGGGAAAGATGTGTTTCTATGGCAACAAGTTACAGAAAGTACACCTAATTCATTAGGCTGTTCATGTGTTAAAGATACAACTGAACGAGCTGATATAACTTGTTCCAGTTGTTATGGTACCAAACTTATTCCAGGATATATTAGATTCGCTCATGAAACTCTCTTCTTGTCGTCCATATCGACGGGCGCTATATTAGTAAATACAATTCTTGATAAAAACATTAAGCCACATAGAATTTTATTGGCAGATAATCAAATAAATGGATCAATTACATCTACTCGAATTCAATTTGATAATCCATTGAGTCGTGATTGGGACTTTAAGGCTGATGCTGCAAATATACTTGAAAATAATCTATTAGTATTTTCCTTTTCAACAGATGGTATAAGCTTTAGTTCGTTGGATGAGATTAATAATGTTGATAAGAAACCAACAGGTGTAGGTGGTATTTACTTACGTGCATCACTCGCACGATCAAATGTAAGTGTTCGAAGTCCCGAATTTGAGATTATGCGTGTTAGACACGCTAATAAAGTCTCTCCATTCATTAAAATTTTACGACCTCCTGTCAAAGGTACTCCTACTTTGGTTACATCTGGTCGTAGAAGAGAAAATATTGGTGAGCGCTTTTGGACTTCACCATTAGATTTCTTTGATAAGACTGTGCCTAGGGATACACCATCTGCTCTTATACAAGAGAACGCATTTTATCAGCGTGTAAATGGAATTAATAATATTGATCGATATGTTATGACAAAATTTATGTATAATGAAGAAACTGGTATTTTTACTCATCAGTCATTTGATACTCGCAGGACACAAGAGCAAGAAGTCTATAATGTCTTGGTGTTTTAATGATGGCACAACTAACGTTAACCCTGCGCGGTCGACTCTTGACGGCAAAATCGCCGACCGACATACAAGAACTAATTCGCGACCTTATGTTGGAACTCTCGAAATCTGCCACGGTCGCTGTCCAAGATGCCTTCAATCGATCCGTTCAACTGGCCACGTATGCTGGACAGAGTATGGATCCAGAAGCGGTTCGAGCAATTATACGTGGACTGAAGGTAGAAGTTTCACCTACAGATCCACCGCGCTTGATAGCCAAGTTTCAGGACGATTTATCTCATTTATATGGGGGTGAAGAAGATCTTCCAGAAGAATTAATTACTATGTTAGAGTCAATTTTGGATGAGGGTTTACATAACTGGCTTAAATCTCGAGAGTCTCAACAGGCTGTGGCAAAGGTATTTAACGCGTGATTAAAGATAATCTTAATAAGGGACCTCTCCCAACTGTACCCAACGATACTGATGATCCACCTCGTTTTGGACAAATAATAGAGACTACTAAAGACGCATTTGTTATCGAGCTTCGTAAGTTCTTTAATCGAGCAAATATAAGTAATAGTTTATTAGAAGAACTTCCTACTATACGTAAATACGACATATCTACCAAATCCAGAGAAGGTTCTCTTGAGACAGCTATAAAGCTTACCCGTAAATATCCAGATGTCAATGAAAATCTTCCTCAAATAGCTGTACTTGGCTCTACTGGTCGTAATTTTCCTATGGCTATTGGTACCAAATTTGTAGCCAGCGTACATCCAAAACCGTCAGTTACAAGCGGTAACACAGAACCCTTTACCTTAGCGGTTGACCAAATACTTATCTTTAGGACCATTACGCCACAGAAGGAAGAACGCACAACTACCATTATTTTTAGAGAGTCTCGATTTGCCAATATTGCCCAGGCAACAGCTCAAGAAATTGTCAACGAAATAAACTTCCAATCTCTTTTCGCACGTGCTCGGGTGGGGTCGAATGGGGAAGTCATCATAGGCTATGGCGGGGTTTTGACGCAGAGCGTCACTGGTGATATAGTCATTGGGAATGGTACCGACACTGGAACAGCTGCGACCGCTCTTGGCTTTACTCTGAACCAACAAACATTGTTTACTAGTGTCTTGCCATTCAATCGTTATCATCATTCGGCCTATATAGATGTAGCACTTGAAGTGTTAGCCGAAGACGAAAATATCAGAACAGAGATAACGGACCTTCTCTGGACGTTCTTCACATTTACTCTGGATGATCAGGATTTTTCTTTCCATGGCCGGAGTTCCTTTAACGATACTATTTCCAACGAGACATATCAGGTTATTATTAAACCGGATCCGTCTATAGCTGGAGAGCAAGAAATACCTCGACCAAATGATGAAGTTGATAAGGTCTATGTGAATAGGATTAATATTCCTGTGACAACAATTCAATACATAGATAAAGCGGTCGTTGCAGTGGGATCTTCGAGTCCATTATATCTTGATGCTTCTAACGCCACATTTGACGACACCATTCCGGCCAAGAATTAAATACGTGACCACAATTAATAAAATGTGTACTGAATGCGGTATAAATAAGACCTTAGAAGGAGCTGCGTAATGGCGCTTAATGTCTCTGGATACCAGGATCCAGGAGTTTTGATTGGCGAGGTTATTACTCCAGCCGGTCTCTCTCTCGCTACTGTTCCCGACGTTCTCGCTATCGTTGCCAAAGGTAATCGTAGCAAGCGTAACATCAATGAAGGTGTTTTGCGCGGTAAAATCAGCGATGAGGCTATTACTCTCGCTGGTGTAGCTCCTCATACAGCTACACTTATCAATCGTGGTACACGTAGTATTCAGAATACGCAAGTTCGTCGTACTCTTCTTGGTACAGAAATTGTTGTGCCAGACAACGATGTCTCATATCCAGCCGCTGTTTTGACAGGTTCTGCTGCTGGTCCATTCGATATATCAACAAACAACGCTATTGGTTTGAAGGTTGATGGTGGTCTACCAGTCACCATGACTTTTGTTGATGGTGTTGCAGCTGTTGTAATTACTGGTAGTATTATTGCTGTTACCACACCACTTGCCACTGCTGCTACAGCGGCCACTCGAGCTGAAATCGCTGCCGGTATTAATGTTGGTCTTGCAGCTGCTGCAACGCTCGGTTATGGTGCAGCATTTTCTGCTGTTGCTACCGATGCCACAACTGGCATTCAAATCACAAGTCCAACCACTGGTGTTGTGTCTGATGTTCAAGTACTTGCGCCTATAGCAACAGACGCTACTACTATTCTTGGGTTCACGACTCCTGCTCTCGCACCTACAGTCGTTGAAATAGCAGCTGCTTCTTTCGATTCATCTGCTACATATAAAATCGATTACGTTGCATTAGATACCGATATCGATTCTTTGGCTGGTATAGCAACTTCAATCATTCGTGTTGGCTCGTTTGCTGGTGTGACTAGCTTCTTGACAGCCACGGATTATCAGCTTACTGGCGGTGATATCGATTGGTCAATTGATGCCGCAGCAACTTTTGCTAATGGTATTACAGAAGACTTTGATATATCAACAAATGATTTAATACGCTTAGCGTTCGATGGTAAAGCAGCTGTTGAAATTGATCTCAATGGATTGGCGTCTCCACCTCTTGGATATGCAGATCCGCTCCCTCCAGCCGCAGCAACTGCAGTTGAGGTAGCGGCAAATATTAATGCTGTTTTGAGCGCAAATGTAGCTTACGGGGTCACATTTAATGCAGTAGCTGCTGATGTTGCTGGAGTAGTTGTACTTACTAGTCCCAATCAAGGTGCAGGTTCTAGTATAGAATTTTCTGCGCCGTCCGCTACAGATGCCACAACCATCATCTTTGGGTTGACTACTAGCCAATTACCACTTACGGTACTTGGTATAGGTAATAGACCCGCCGTTAGTGCTCTATATTTTGCAACTTACGAGTTCGATCGTCCTACCGCAGATTTCGACAATCCCAAGCGATTCTTCACTGAAGACCAAATGATACAGGATTTGACTCCTGTAGCTGCAGCGAACACTCTTTCTGTATATGGTCAGATCGCGTTCGATAATAACGCACCATCAATTATTGTTAGTCAGGTAAATGATTTAAGTAATCCTGGCTCACCCACAGTAAACGAAACAACTTCTGCTCTCGACGCGCTTGAACAGTCGTCAATTACGACAGACGTTCTTGTTGCAGACACACGACTTAATGTGCAAACAGCATTGCTTGCACATATCGAAAATCAGAGTTCTCCTACCGAGAAGAATTTCCGTTCTGGTTGGTTCGGTATGGCAACCAACACCGCTATCGGTGACAAGGATACAGTCGACACCTTTGTATTCCGAGCTGCTCGTACCCTCCAGGTTGCGAGTGATAGCCCAGCACGTGGTAGACTATTCCTGGTTGCTCCAACTGGCGCTCAACGCACAATCACAAATGAGGATGGATCTGAAACCACCCTTACGTTGGATTCTACTGCGGTTGCTTGTGCTGTCGCAGCTTTGCACACTAGTTTCACATCGCCTGCCGTCTCTCTCGCAGCGAAAAATATCATAGGCTTCGATGCTACGACGTTCCCCACTTTCTTAAAAGGGGAACGTAAGCAGTTAGCGTCTAACGGTACATTTGTCGTAACAGAGACTGGTGGACGTCTAAATATTCTTGATCCGGTAAGCACTGAACAAGCAGGTGGGGCTTTACCACAATTCTTGTACCGGTCTAATAGCTCGCAAAAGGACAATGTCTCGAGAGCTGTTGATCGTGTTCTTGACAACAACCTACGTGGTGTTGTTCCAGAAGATCTTGCAGATTTCATTTTCGATATCAAATTGTTTATTGCACAGGTTCTTACTTCGCTTATTGAGTCTGGCGCTATTGGTCCATTCCGGGATGCAACAGGTGCTTCAAGAGACATTGACTTAGTGAAGGATATCCAAGCGGAACAGAGCACTACAGATCCAACCAAGTTCAGTTTCCGCTATTTCTTCTTCTTACGATTCCCGGCGCTGCGGTTCTTTGGTGAATTCAGCGTAGATAACCCCTTCTTCTCGTAAGATGGGAGAGCTTGACGGCTACAGGAGGATAGTGGATGCCAGTTAACCCTCCACAAACCCTAGTTAGATCATCACATGCGCTAACCATACGCGTGGGTGGTCGGACTATCGGTCTTATCAATGGCTGGAATCCAACTATCAGTAGGACCATTACACCAATCTATGAGATCAAGACTCGTACGAGTGGCGATCCCATCGAGAAGGTGCCTGGTAATGTCACTGGTCTAACCATTGCCATTCAACGGTATGATATCTATACACTTCGTATGGAGCGGGTCTTCGGTACGCGAGACCTGATGATGCTCTCTTTACAGGATGAGCCATTTGAAGCCGTTGAGCGATGGAAGTTCCCCGATTCGTCGGGTGGTGGCATTGAAGTTCTCAGGTACACAGGTTGTTGGTTCTCAAACATCGGTAAGAATTTCCGATCAGACGGTGATCGTATCGTCAACGTCAACTCTACCCTTGAATATGTGAAGAGGGAACTAGTTCAACCGGCAGCCTAAGGCAGTAGGCTGTATGGCGCCAGTCCCCCGCACAATAGTAAGAACTTCTCACGCCTTATCCATCAAGGCGGCCGGCGTAACCGTAGGCATGATCAATGGGTGGAATCCGCAGCAGTCGCGGGGTATGGCACCTATATTTGAAGTCGATATTGTCGGTTCTGGCAATCCCAAAGAAATAATGCCTGGAAACATAACCAACCAGGTAGTAAGTGTAAGTCGGTATGATACATATCCGGTACGTATGGAACAGGTCTTTGGTACTACAGACCTTACAATGTTGACTAATCAGTCAGAACCATTTGATGTTATCGAAAGATGGAGAATTGTAACATTCGACGTAATTGAACCAAACATAGGTGATTTGGAAATATCAAATGTTCAAAAGAACAAGGAATTTTATATTTATTCGGGTTGTTGGTTTAATAGTCTTGGTAGGACATTGCGCTCTGATGATAACAGAATCGTAAATGTAGACGCATCATTGAATTACACAAGGAAACTTAACGCTTCAGGTCCTCTTGGTAGGGCCCTGAATTTTAATTTGACTTTCTAATGGTTGATTTTAGACCATTCGTAGGTAAGCTACGAGATTTTGATACTGGCTCGATGCCGGTAAATCCTCCGCTTACTCAAACCGCTTCTTCTCATTCAATAGTCATCCGCAACCAGCTCGGTTTGAAAATTGGTCGTATTCAATCATGGAGCCCGCAAATGGCTCGTACTGTGGAGACTGTTTGGGAGGTAAATAAGAATGCCAAAGGCGAACCTGTAGAGCGGGTAGGTCAGATTCAAGCCACTAATACTATCGGTATCGAGAGATATGAATTATATACCTCTCATACTGGTGAAGCATTTGCTACACCGGTAATAAATGATGATAACTCGAATAACGTTGGAAATGCTCCAGGAACTGATCTGGTTACGCTTGTGGATCAAATTAAACCATTTCATGTCAGAGAAATATGGAGAGATCCCTTTGGATCTATACGTGCCTATGTTTATGTAGGTTGTGTTTGGGCTGATATGGGAACTACTATTGCAGCCACAGACGATCGAATTATTAAAACCAGAGCTACGCTCGAATTTTCGAGAAAGTTGAGGCTAGCTTGAAGCTGTAGTATAATATAACCTTACCCTTCACCAGAAGGAGTGCCATTATGGCTACCGAAGAGAAGAAAGATGATACCCCTAGTTTGATTGACTCGCTTCCAAAAGCGAAGCGACACGCGGTCCTTCAGGACATTACCAAACAATTGAAAGGTCATGAGGTTTCAGAAGTCTTTACTGTAGGTGGTAAAGACTATCTCATGACGACCATTGATGCTGATGAAGAGCTGTGGTGCGATGGGATTACCCAGATTACCAGTCCCGCTCAAGCGTTGTCGTCGTATCGAATTTCACGGGTTTGTGCGTCTATCAAGTCTATAGATGAAGTATCCGTGAAGGAGTTATTTGACTTTCCTGATGATATGTCTGCGGCTCTCAAGAAAGAATATTCCGTTACGCATTATGGGAGTCGTACATGGGAGATGAGTCAATTGATGATTTGGCTCGGTGAGCTTCCCAATCATCTTGTGGTTGAGTTGGCTAACCATTATACAGAATTGAACAAGCGTCGCAAGGATTCTTGGGATGCACTAAAAAACTCATCAGCGAAGACCCTTGGTGGCAAGTCAAAAGCTACGTCCTCTCCCGAAAAGGGGTCCTCGCGTCAAGCCCAGATATCCTGAACATGAATCAGGCCCAGTGGCTGTGGGAATACCACGCACTGCGGGAGAGAGAGAAAGAGAGTTTTAGTTACGTAGGAGACCTGACAGCAGAGGTTCTGAAAGCGATCAGGTTGACAATGATCCAAATTCTTGGACTCAACCTGTTACAAACAGATACGGATCTTGATGAAGAGAAGAAGAAAGCTATAGAAGAGGGCAAACTCTTTACACCACTAGCTTTATTGGTAGCAAATGAAGAAGTGCTTCGTATGATTATTGAGAAACATCAGGATGACTCTGCAGTTGCTGCTGCAATTGGTGATGAAGAATTTGAAGAACTCTCTGCAGCTATTGCTCGTGGCGATGATCTCGGTGATATGGAGCCCATCATTGAGGGCACAGAGGAAGAAGAACAACTTGTTGGTCAGTGGTTTACTCCACAAAGAGAGCTTGAACTTGAGGCTCTTGGAATTAAAATTACAGACAAGCCATTAAAGCCAGCTTCGCACATAAGCGTTGATGGTGATGAGATACAACGTAAAAAGAGAGAGGCTAATCTAGATAGGAAGAGGGCAGAGGCAGAAGTAGAGAAACAACTAGAAGGTGAGAAGAAACAGAAACGTCGTAGAGACGTAGCTGTTTCATTTGACGACGATGCCTAACGAAATAAAGACAGAAATAGATCTTGACATGGATTCTGTCAAGAAAGCATTGGAGGACACAAAACAATCTGTCGATGAGATGATAGATTCTGTTGGGGACTTTAAAGATACAATGAAGTCCTCTTATTCAGAATATGATGAGATATTGAAAGGTGTCCGTGACGGTACTAAAGAAATAGCAAAAGAACAAGCAACAACAGGAGATGTTGTAGAGAAGGAAATTAAGTCATGGACAAAACAATGGGAGGACTATGTTGGTACACTTCGTGCTCGGGGCGGCCTTGCTGGGGCTATAGGTGAGGGATTACCAACTCAGCTTCATGGTATCCAACAAAGCATATCTTCGGTAAAATCTAATATACTTAGTGAGTTACCATTTGGTGGTCTTATAGGTCTTGTAGTTTCTGGTGGTTTGCGTGAGTTTAAAGTACAAGCGGCGGGCGCTCAAGCTGCACGTATGTTCCAGCAAGCTGGTGATGCTGGTCGTAAACAATTACAGTTAGTTGGGAAGGATATAGAAAGAGTTGGTGTATTATTAGGTAAAGGCCCTACTGGCATGACTGGTGACTTTGCTGCTGCAGCTGCTGCTATGGGCCAATATGGTATTGATATAGGAGAGGCTTTAGAGAAAGGTATCATAGATAAAGCTAGAGGAGGTAAAGAAAACATTCTTACTACTAGTGTTGCTCTTGATTCATTATTTAAGCTAGGTGCGGGCACTAGTGCTCGCCAAATGGGTGAAATCACTCGCAATTTTAATATGGACCTTGAGCGTTCCCAACGAGTAACAGCCGCACTTAGTCTTACTGCGCGTGATGCAGGCACTAGTGTTGGCGCATTTATGACGTCAGTTATGCGTTCTTCTGCCGCTTTACGTACTCAACGAATCGATATTACAGAAGTTGCAGATGCTCAATTAAAATTTCAGAAACAATTACAAGATAGCATGGGCGTCAAGAAAGAATTTGCTGCTGGATATGCAGAAAGAGCTATTGGTCAGGTTAGTCAGGGTCTTTCAGGATTAAGTGTTGGTCTTTCAGCTGTTTTGGGAGAACGAATGACTGCTCGAGGAATGGGTGGAGGAGGTCCAGCACAGGGTTTGGAAGCTTACTATGCTTTACGAGAAGGATTTGGAGGCGCTGGTCAAGAAGAAGGTTCTGGAATGTTTGCAGAAACTGTGGCAGAACTTGCTCAAATGGCCCAGGAAGAAGGTCGAACAGAAGTTGAACAACGATTTTTCTTAGAAAAGATAGCTGGCACAGGATTTGAGGGATCAAAAGCTATCGTAGCTTTGGGAAAAGATCTCCGGGCTGGCATGGATGTGGATGAGGCCATAAAGAAACACCAAGATGAATTAAAAAATGCATTCAAAGGTCGAGCACAAGAACAAGCAGCACATGAAAAAGCATTGATAAGTATTCAACAAGGAATAGCTAAAATTGGACTGGGTATATTTGGTGTTCTTGTAAATGGATTTCGTGCTGTAAGTGCTTTGATACAGACATATACTGGAATAACAGATATAGAAAAAGCTGAGGGTAAATTAAGGTTGGAAGCGGCAGAACAAGGTGTAACTGGCAGTATAGGAATGATGGGTGCTGGTATTGGACAAATCGGTGGTGCCGTAGGAAAATTGGGTAAAGAAGCACTTGGATTGGTTGCTGGACCAGATGAAGAAGAAATTAGAAGAAGATTAATAAAACAAGGATTTGATCCAGATGCGATGCAAAGTATACCACGAAGAACAAAATCTGGTAAAGTTCATGATCCATGGTCGTGGGGTCAAATATTAGAAACACCAGAACCACCATCACAGCAGGCAAAACAAGAATTTATACAAGAGCAATTTGCTCGTCAAGTTGGACAACGATTAAAACAGGAACTACAAGATATTGGTGGTATAAATGAAAAACAAGCTAGAATGTTGGCTCGTGCGTATGAAGATGAAGATGTAAAAACAGGTAAAGGTGTTGGAATCTTACGAACAAAAGCGAAGAAATTAGGTTTACCACCTAGGGTCGCTGCTGGTATTGCTGCTCATGCCGCTGGATTAGAAGCTGAGTTTGCTGAAGTGTTAGTTCCAGACCCAAAATCAGGGGTAATGGTAAAAGCACGTATTTATGTAACAGTTGAAAATCCAGGTGGGTTGGCGGAATAAATGGCATTTCTTGACGTAGGCGATGTACTAGGCCAAACAATTTTCGGTACCGGTTCACAACCGTTTACTGATCCTAATCGTGTTCCTATGTCATTTACGTCCACTAAACGTCTTCGCACGTTAGATCCTAGTTTTGAATCTTTCATAAAGGATCCTAGTGCTTTGGTGTTTTCTGGTGAAACTAGATTTAATGCTGCTTTATCTGTAGAATTGCCGATTATAGAAATGGCGGTTAATCCACATTCTGTTAAATTCCGTCAAAGTAAACGTATTACGAAGCGTGATACACAAAAAGGTAGTGTGTTCTTTCATTTTAGTAATATTCGTGGCGAAAATAATGATATTTTATATATAGATTTTACAGGTAATACAGGCAACATTGATCCACGAAGCGATGTAAATAGAGAGACCGGCACCTTTAGTACTAGGAAAGGTCAAAATACTGGTGCATTAAAGAAAGCTCTTATCTGGCATAATCTATGGAATCTCACACGAGAAGCTATGTTATTAGGGGATGGTCGAAAGAATGAATTTATGGTTGTTTATTCATCTCCAATTATCAATACGCAAGTCTTATTTATAGGCCACTTTAGTGGTGTATTAGAGTGGGAAGACAATGCAGAGAAACCGTTCACTAAAGATTATGCTATGACATTTGCTGTAGAAAGTTCAGCGCCCGAACTAAATGATATTCTACAGCTCATTCAAACTGTTGTGTTTGATCCTGAAACTACTGCTACGAATCCGTAATGACTGCTCCTGGACAAATACGTCATGCTTTCCCTGCTTATAAAATATTTATATTTGGAATAGATATTACAGCTGACACATTGGCTGTTACAGTAAATTATAATGTAGGGCGTGCACCAAATACGTGTTCAATAACACTTGCAAATGAGCTTGATAAATATATATATACCACTACTGATCTAAAAGTAGTATTCAAAGGCGATCAAGATATAGTTAATGCAACTAATAGACAATTTGATTTGATAACAAGTCAAGGAGGATTTGATCCAAATTTCCCAGAAGCTAGTCAAACTGCTATTATAGATTCCGTAGATATAGCTCAACAAATTCTAGAAAACATAAGAAATATAAGTATGGAACCAAAACGAACAATCTTAGAGAGAAAGCTTCCTATACGAGCCTCTACTAATGAATCAGTAAGAGACTTAAGTGGTAATTTATCTAGTTTAAATTCGTTACATGGTGATGTGTTTAGATATCCATTACAAGCAGAAGATCCAATATTTCATCCAAATGATCCAATTAGGATATTTTTCAGAGATCCGTTTAATACAAGACGTTGGTATCATATGTTTGCTGGCTTTGTGGGTGATTTTGATGATAATGTGGACGAGAACAATCAAAGAATTTTGACTATAGGTGGTGAAGGACCATCAAAATTATTACGCTATAGTCGTATTACTACTAATCCAGGTATTATAGATATAAAGGCTATTGCCCAGACAGAACAAGATGCTGTGTTCAGGAGTTTTTATTCTGCTGGCTTTTTTGATCTCACTCTACCAGAAGTATTATTTGCTGCCGTATTTGGAAATAATCCAGATGATCCAACAAATAAGTTTTCTATAAGACGAGATAGTGCGCAAAATACATCTACCGCAACACATAAGTTTGATGGTGTTGGTAATTTTAATTTTTCACGATCTGCTGTTGTTGAATTTGGCCCTCAAGTTGCACGTGGAATACAAGATTCTATAACATTTAGTAATGTGCCTACAGTACAGTTTGGTGATTTAGGTGACTATCAATCTTTAATTGATCATGAAGTAAAAGAGAGTGATTTAATTGAGATGTTGGTTGAAAATGCACCAAACAATTCTATAAAACTCGCTAGAGACTTACTACAAAATTTACCTACTAGTGTTGATGGATCTGTGGATTCATTATCAATAATAAAACATATAGGTACACGTCCAGATATATATCCAGTTGATGGAGGTAGGCTGATATTGCTTATACCAAGATCCTTTGGTCCAAGTACAAATAGAGAGATATTGATAAAAGACTTAATAGATAGTCCCGCTATGAAAACAGAAATGCGTAGCAGACTTGGAATGATATATGACATAGTAAATCGTATTGATTTTGTGTTTTACGAATCACCTAAAGGTGATTTAATATGTGAATTTCCATTATATGATTTTGATCCTGATGACTGGTCTTTAAATGAAAGTAAAGGTCACAAATCTGTGGAGCTAGGTGTAGAAACTACTGAATTTGCATCTATAATTAGAGGCCCATTTGGTAGAAAGTATAATATAAATGAAAGAGACACTTATAATTTTAGTAAACAAATAACAGATGAAAAGATACGCACCCAAATGACTTCTCCATGGGCAAATATACAAAATAGAAAGAGAGAGGCCGGTACAAGTATAGATACTGGTCAAGCACCAGCAGTTATTACATTAAAACATTTAGTTCCATTATATGGTTTGCGCCTAGAACAAGTAGATCCAGAGGGGTTTATTGCTACAAAGGAGGCTGCAAATGTATATGCACATATTCAATTAAATAAAATGAATGCAGATTCGAGAAATCTTGGTATTAATGCTGTACCAAAATTTGGTTTATGGCTTAATAGGCCATTATTGTTCTCTCCTCGTAATTCTATAGCAACTACTCAAAGTATTAGTCATTCTATTGTTTGGGGAATGGGTGGAACAGTTGATACAAGAGTAAATGTAAATTATGTGAGGGGTTGGGATGGACTATTAAATCCAAATGATTTAGATGACAGTGGTAATCCTAAGCCAGTATATACACCAATAGGTGGTCAACCTAGTAGACCATTAGATTATAAGTTACTTTTTAATCTTAAGAACTTAAATGAGGGTAATAATTCATCAGGTGTACCACCGGATTTAACAGAACTCACAAATGAAGATAAGTTTACAGTATAATGCCTGGTAGAGACTACATACCTGGTGAGTCCAGTTCATATAATGATCATCGTAATCATGAACAATATCATAATAGATTTGTACGCGGACAAATAACAAGCGTTACGCCAGAAGATGGTAAAGCTCAAGTTAGTACTGTTGAACTTATGGGAACCAGAGATGTAACGGTTCCCGTATTATGGTTTTCTGCTAATGGTTCAAATAGTTCCTGGGGCAGATTTATGCCCTTTGGTAATGAAAATGTAGAGATTGCATACAGAAATGATGATTCACCAGTAATTGTTGGTTACAATGCTAATTCTCCTCGTACTAAAGGAGAAGCCGGTTGGCCTGTTCTTCGTGAATTCCAAGAAGCTGGCGATGTACCTGGATTTCAAACATTCAGACCACTAGCTCGTGGCGAATTTGATTTCAAATCCAGCGGCGATGCTTACATATTAGGTACTCAAGGTGGATCGCTTCTTCTTGCTGGCGGCCAAGCATTCATACGACTTGACAAACAAAACTTTAGAGCACGATATAAAGCAGCTCTTCATCAAATGACCGCTGAAGAAACCTCAGAGATGAGGTTTGGTACTGTATATAGGAAATTGTTCCCTTCTGATGTTGATGAGGTTCCAGTTAATCAGGGTGCGTTCAAAGAGTTCTTGGTTGATGTAAATCAGCCTTTACCAAGTGGTACACCCTCTCCACAGTCAAGAGCAAAGATTCATTTTGGTGATATATTAGATCCAAGCACTAATGTACCAGAAACCAGTGCGGATACAGGACAACCTCTTCGTGGCCGTATAAGTATTGGTGATGCAGTAGATGCTCAGGAGGTATTTAAATTAGAGATAGACCAATTGGGTAATATTATTTGGGATCAAAATGCTATTGGTGTCACAGGATTCAAGGCTCGAGCATCTAATTTCACATTTGTGCCTGATTTATTTATTAATCTAGGCGCAGAACAGCCTACTGATTTTGCTGCATTAGCTTTAAAGGTGTTGAATGAACTTAATCTAGTAAAAATAGATTTTGCTGCGTTTAGAGCATGGGTTGTTGTTCATGCGCATTTTACAACTGCTACAATTGGTCCATCTGCTGCTCCCGGTATGATAAGTGTACCAATTACTGCAGCGGCGCATCCAGTAGAACATTCGCCAGCATCAGTAGCGTCGAGTATAGTTAAAGTTGAGCCGTAGGAGGATACATGGCTTTAGATGATACAGCTACAAAAGCTGATATTGTTACACTTATCGAAACAGCTTTTATTGAAAAATTTCCAGTGGATAATCCTCCTACAGACACTGCAAAGATTGCAACTGCTATGGGAGAAGTAATTGCTGAGGTAGTAACGCCGTTGTTTGATGCACTAAGAAATGATGCTATTGTAACGACACAAAATGTAACTCCTGGTATCAACACAGTCACAGGATCAATTTCATAATGGCTCTTGACCCTTGTGTAAAGACTATTCTTTGTACGCTCAGCGATTCAGTGCTGAATACATTGAAAAGTCTTATAGATGGTCAAGTAGCTTTATTACAGGCTCAAATAGTACAGTTTCAAACACAAGTGCTTCAGTATGATGTTATAGCTATTCCTGTACAAGCAGCATCTACTGTTGCCGTATCCATAATAAATGAAGTTAGAAGTAGTGCAGCATTGGTTCCATTACAAGTTATATCTGCTGCGCAGTGTGTAGATCTGGGCGATTTTAATTTGGATTTACAACAATCAATCGATCAAACATTATCAGTAGCTGAAGATTTTGTATTTGAAGCTGTACGACTTTTGAGTTTTAGGGATGAGTTAAATGCAATAATAGCTGAATTCAATGCAATAATAACTCAATTTACTGACATTCAGTCTATTATTGATGAATGTTTGGCGGGTACGTAATGGCCACAACACTCAAAATTGCAAATGGTGATGCTGTTTTTAATACTTCTACCGGTAGACCAAAATTGTTAGGTAATGCTGTGGACGCTGATGAAGATGTAGCACAGTCTCGATTAAAAGCTTCTCAAGATCTACGTAGAAGTTTATCTATTAATAGAATTATTACAGGCGACGGAGCTGCAATTCAGGAATTGATTGGTAAGACCTCAGAAATAGGTATAAGTTCTATTGAATTATTATTGAACAAGCGTATCAGGGATATGTTCAGCGCTATATTACGATTACAACGTGTTCGTTCGAATATAAGGAAACCAGGTGAGTCTTTTACTCATATTAGTTTTTTGTCTATATTTAAAGACAAAACTAGTGTCACATCATATCGGTTTAGATTAGATGTGAGAACAGCAACCAATGATCAGGATGTAATCAGATTGTCGGGTGCGGTAGGTTGACATGCCAGTTAACAAAATAGCAGCTAATCAATTTGTTACTCAACTTAACCAGAGTATTCAAGCTCAGAATCCGAGTCATGATACAGAGATTGGTCCTGTTCCTGATCTTATCACTAGACCACATGCTAACGTTCTTGAAGATCAAAATGATCGAATCAGACTTGTATCTCTTCTCATATCTCTTATTAATGAAGATAGTTTTACGGATGTAGATGTAGAGAATTTTGTGTTCAATGAGAATATTATTCGTCTTCTTGGTGGTAGATCTAGTGGTACAGCTGTCTTTTCTAGAGCTACTGCCCCAGCTGTTGACGTTGTAGTTCAACAGAATTTTCCTATAGCTACTGCTCCTGATACAGAGACTGGTGAAACAGTTACATTTGTAACCACAGAATCGAAAACTTTAACTGCCGCTACAGCTTCTGCGTTCTTTAATATTGTAACACAACGATTTGAATTAGAAGTTGCCATACAAGCTGTAACAGCTGGTAAAATTGGTGAGGTAGGTCCAAATCGTGTAGTTAGACCATTGCGGCCTCTTACTAGTTTTGATGATATATTCAACAGAAACAGAACCTCCACGGTTTCTGATTTGGAGACCAACCCTGAAGTTCTCGAAAGATATAAGATATCAATATTAGGAACTCAAATAGCCACAAAGAATGGTCGAAAGCTTTTCATAGAAGGTGACTTTGCGGATGCCGGTGATGTTCTTGTTGTAAATTCTGGTGATCCACTTATTACACGATCTGGTGTAAATGGTAGTGCGGTAGATATATTTATTACTGGATCTCAATCTACTACGAGACAAGACACTAAAACATTTATTGGATTAAATCAACTTATAGTGTTAGACAATCAACCTATATTAAATATTGTTGGTATATCTGGTTTTATAGAAAATACTGATTTTGTGTTCGTTCCAGACACAAGTGGTGTGTCAGGTAGTACACGAGCGCAAGATGCTATCAAGTTTATTCCTGGCGGAAATCCTCCTCCTACTGTCGGTACATCTGTGGTCATTAGTTATGAACAAGATATTTTGATTGCAAATATTCAATCAGAAATAGAAAATGCTGATAATGATGTTGGTGGTCAAGACGCATTGGCTAGACGCAGCACGCAGGTTAATATAATAATGGCAGCACAGCTTATTGTGGTGTCAGGATTCAGTTTTTCTACTGTACAGACTGCAGTTCAAGCTGCAATTATCAATTTTATTAATGCTCTTGGTCTTGATGATGATGTTGAGGAGAGTGATCTTCAAGGGGTAGTGAGAGGTATTACTGGAGTTGATAACTTTATTTTCAGTGTGTTAGATAAGTTTGGAGGAGGCGGCAAAGCAGACATTCCAATAGCAGCAAATGAATTTCCTCGTATCGTGTCTGTGAATATTTCGATTACACCGTAATGGCACTTGTTGCATCACTTATATCCCCTACTGATGGGGCAGAAGATGTTGTTGCCAGCACAGAGATAGTAGTAGGTGCTATTGAAAATGCTGGTGGAAGTGTAACAAATATTCAAGTAGAGGTTGATGCGGGTCAAGGTCTTTTTACTGTGTTTAATGGATTAGATGATAGTGGTTTCTTGCTTGGTCTTACAGGAGAACTTATAGACAATAATCCTGGATCGGATGATGATTTTACCTTGGTAGTAATTCAATCGGTATCGTTTCCTGAATTTGCTGTAGACCAACTTGTGACAGTGGTGGTAACTTTAACATGAGTAGTTTCTCTTTCAGAACAGTATCACCCTCTATTAAGACACCATTGTCTTATACTGAGGAGCTTGATCTTTCTGGTCCCGGTGTTCCTGCTGGTTGGGTCGCTGTATCTACTGGTGTAGCTTCTGATCCAACATTTGGTGGCACAATGATAACAGTACCTGGATCTCCAGCAGGTACAAGTTTTATACGGCAAACCTCTTTTGGTCTTGATTTTGCTGCTGGTGTTCTTATAGATATAGATTTTATAAATAGCTCTAATTGGGGAAGTGCTACAACAACGGGTAAATTACGTATTCTTAGAGCTTTTCTTGGTGGGTCGGGAGATGTGTCGGTATATTTAGATCCATCTGCGGAGCCAGAAATAGGTCTCATTGGATTAATAGGAGAACCAGCATCTAAATCAGCTATTCCATTGCCTAGCGGCTCACTTCTTGGTTTACGTGTTCGTCTTTCAATAAAGATAGTAAATAACGAATTGATAGCTCGATTGTATGTTGGTTTTAATTCGGCCGGTCAAAGATCTGAAACATTTAAGGTCTTACACGAAACGTTAGGACCTGCAATATCGATTGGTACTACTGAAGATGTAGTGGAAATAGGAAATATAGATGCTAGTGATGTTGGTCTTACTATAAGTCGTATCGATATATTAAATGCAAGTGATCCAGATCAATTTTATAAATTTTCCAGTATAACATCTATCATACCATCCAGTGGTGAAATTTCAGGTGGGGATCGTGTAATTATCGATGGTAACGATCTAGATAATGATTTGATAGACTTTACTTTTGATGATCTTACATGGATAATTAGTGAGGTTACACAAAGTGCAATTATTTCTGTTTCATCTAATAATGTGTTGTTAGATTTTACCTCCGCAGGTGTTAATGCTATAGCTATAGCTAAGGTTGCTGCTCCACTGAGTGTGGACAAGCCTGGTGGAAGTAACGTGTCTATTGGCTTTACGACCGCACAAAATTTAATAGACACACCAACAGTAAATGAGGTTATTTTATTTGGTGTAGAAATTAGACAAGGTAATTCAGTATTTGCTTTGGAGCTTGCATCTAAACAAAGTGCGGGTACTATATTTAGAATCATACATAGAGTGGACAGTAATTTACTTACTGCTACTCCTGGAACTATCATCTTTAGTAGAGATGTTTTGACTACTCAACAAAACTCACATACCATCAAGCTATTAATTGTTGGTTCTACAATAATACCTTTTATAAATACACAACAGGTTGATAAAGTAAATCTTGCTAGTGGCCCTACATTTATGAATATATATGGAGAAATTATTGATGTAACAAGTTTTATTACTAATATTACGAGCTTAATAATTAAGCCGCTTGTATTATTTGGTAATGAGCCGGCAACACAAGATACTATTTCTGTGAATAAAAGAATATCAATTACATCGCCCGTAAAATCAAATATTGGACTTACAGATGTTGGAATACGAGGGTTTAATGGGTCTGCGTTAAGTATTGGTGGTTTTGATTATTTGATCCCATCACAGGAATTGGAAATTGGAAGTAATAATGTTGGTGCTTTATCGGTAGTTAATTCTATACTCAAGCAAGAGCCCAGAGAAGACTAATGACTACTGAGACCAGATTTCAAGATATAATCAACGGGATTGTTACTGGGCCTTTCTATGATCCTCAAGGTATAATTATACCATTCAATGCTCCTGCTGTTACTACCCTTCGATTAGAAACCGCAATACTAAATACAACATTTCTTATTCTAGTAAATGATGTGCAGAGGGGGTTTGTTGTTACCGATGGGAATGGAGCTGCTGTCTTTGATGTCTTATTACCTAAAGGTGATATAGATATTATATTGCAAAGAGAGTTTAGTACTGATTTCGTTCGTGCTATAATAACTACCAGAGATACTGCTGTTTGGCATGCGGCTGTAGCTGATCAAATTGAAAATATTGATGACTCAGTGGAAGCAACACTTGATTCATTTTATTTAGCAAAAGCTAAAGCTACTGACATAAATTTAGTTCATGGTGTATTGCTCAACAATCCAAATGAATCAAATGCAAGTTTGGAAGCGTATAGAGAAACATTACAGCTCGTACGACAGTCATTTAGGCAATTTGGTGGTCGTACTGCTGGTAAATTCGGCATAGTAGCAGCCATTACACAGGTGAATCCTCTTATATTTGATAGATCAAAAGCTGGTCCACGGTGGGTTTTGGGTTTTGATGATTTGCCTGGTGGTGACCTTCAAACTTCTTCAAGAATAGCAACCAGTGCCTTTGCTAATATAAATGGTGTTGGCACGTTTGTAACAATAATATCGATAGATAGTTATGTAAATGCTGGAGCAGCAACGCTGTCATACAATAGTCTCTTCGATAGATTTATATGGACACCACCATCTGATACAGCTCTTGGATTGGATGCTCCATTACTTTCTGTTTCTCCACGACCCTCAACTGATGAACGAATCACGATACCATCTGGTCGTGCAAGAGCCTTTCTAGATTCTTTACATTTTCTACTTGCTACAACTGCAGGTGAGCATGATCATATATTTATAGCTCTTGATGGTATTGGGACAATCGTAGATATTAATTTGACCTTAGGCCAATCTCTAACCATAGATGTTATAATCAATTCTTTCTTCCGTGCAAACGAATTTTATAATAAAAAGAGAATTATTACAACTCAACCTGTTGGCGGTTCTATCGCAAGTTTCGTGAGGATTATTAGTGTAAGCGATAACACAGCAATAGGTAGTGCTAATATACAATCAGATCCTGTGTTACAAGAGATAGCCTACAATTCTCAAGGTGACTCTATAGGTGTATTTAAAGCTGTTACCCCTGGTGAGCCAATAACATTGGTTTCTGGTAATGGTATTGATACTGCTGTTGTGTTGGTTTCAGTTACTATATTGCCTTTAAGCTCGACTACTACATTTATAGTCGGTAGAAGATATGATACTCCAGCATCTTTAATTGCTGCTAGCGATCAGTTACGATTAACATCGCAGAATGTTTTAGTTTCAGATGGTCCCAGCGAAGTTATAGTTCACGATGGTCCAGGTAATGCCGCGTCATTCCCTATTTCTGGTAGTTTGCGTGGACACTTTGATATTCCAAAGACAGCTACCACTTTAAGTACTGATATAGTTACGAACGACAATTCTATTGAAGTACCCGCAAATTCGGCTGGTCCTTTCAGTCAAGCTAATGGTTTGATAAATACTCCATTTGATATTATTGCTGGTTATGGGTTTAGAACTGGTTCAATAACAAGTTATACTCTGACACCAGACGACAATTCAAAGACTGCTGTGTTGGATATTTCAGCCAGTGCAGCTACTTTCTTAGCTGGTGATACACATGTAAATTTGAATTTTCTCACCGCTCTCGAGTCTATTAATACTGGTGTTCATAAAATACTTACTATATTAACCAGTACGACAGCTTGTATAAGTTATAGTGGTGTGGGTGCAAGTCAACCAGTCAGTGCAACTGGCATATCTGTTATTGGTATTGATCATAAAACAACATTTGGTACAGGAACTCTTAGTTTCGTCACAGTTGGCCAAATATTAGGTTGGAATGATCCGGCTGGTGGTGGGTCTATATTTATACCAATTGGTGCCGGTGGATATTTTAGAATATTTACGGGTAGTGGTTTATTTATTGATGTTCTTGTAGATGCTGGTTCTTTACCAGGTGGAAACACAAGCGAGAGTCTTCAAGCTGGTCATTTCTTAGCTTCTACACAAGCCGGTGGTTCAAATACAGTACGTGTATGGTCTATGGGCGAGATGATGCGTGTTACGGATGTAACAACCGGCGCAACAGATATTTGGGATGTTGAAGATCCAATAGTTGGTAATTATGTTGTAGGTCAAACAGTCTATTTAGATAATGATCGATTGCCACTATTGGCAGAAGGTGAAGACTCTTTTGGCGACCTTACAGTCGATATAGATTTCTCAGAACAACCAACAGCTGGCAGCATTTTTACTGACACAGTTACAATAAATGGTTCAGATCTTCCTGACGGATGGTTAGACACTAGCACTGGCGGTACTCCAGTATTTCTTTTGCATCCAGAAGCCAAATATGAAAAGGGTGCTTTATTAATAGATGATGCTGTGTCAGATGTAATAATTGAGCATGATATACCATTTTCAGCTGATCAATGTGGATTTTTATTTACATTTAAAGCATGGGTTCGAAATATATCTATTACAGACGCTTTCTCTATGGATTTCAGATTGGGCTTTGATTTTGGGTTTGGATTTGTAGATGGTTCAATTATAACTATATCTGATCCAGACAACACCATAAGACATCCGGCACTATTAGAGTTTGCGCAGGTGTTGCCTCCAAACGCCACACAATTCACAGTGCGGATAAGAAGATTGACCGCAACAGCCGATGATTTCATAGTTGAGCGCGCCGCTATAGTACAAACGAATTTCAATGCTTTATTCTTGGGTCATAATACTATACCGCGTAGCCCAGATCGTGCCTCTACTGGTTCGCTTTTTTATGTGTGGTCGCCAGATGAATTAACTACCGAAGAGACAAATCTCCTTGGTGTGGCTGTTCCGGCCGCTGGACAAATTCAAAATATTCACAATGCTCATGAAGATGTCGATGCGTTTGATGTTACAGATATATTAACCGGGGTAGTAACTAATGTTCGCGGTGCTATTGATGAAGCTGAGTGGCTTACAGCTACTCTTATAAATATGGAAATTGTTGGTCGTATACCTACAAGATTTAGTTTTGCTCGTCCCACGCGAATAAATTTGGTATCTGCGGAGATTTTGACTGTGGCTGGTGGTCCAAACACAGCCCCTCTAGCTGTAACTAGCGATCAGGATCAAACATCGGCTATTTTATTTGAGGATGATGTTCCTGTACCGAACGATGAATGGACATTTAATACGGCTACAGAAATAGAAATTCTTTCAGGTTTCAATTCCTCTGCAGTATATACAATTGATTATCAGGCTTTGATACAGCTTGAAACTGCAGTTATAGACATAACAATACCTACAAATAATGGTATAGATACTTGGTTTGCTGATTTTGTTGCTTGGAATAGACATAGGAGCGACATCAACACTATTAGAGGTACAGTCTCTGCTATATTTAATGCTGCATTTAATGCTACTCTACCAAGACGATCAGATCAAAGTAAGCTTAATTCCGTGCTTATTGAAGACACAGGAATTATTCAACGAACTATTCCGCAGTCTCAGTGGAATTATATAGATTCTCTTACTGTAAATATTAACAGTAGCCAATTCAATCCAGAAGCCATATACAGCTTTACATATAACCAGAGAATTACTGATCCAGATAGACAAGTTACTATCTTGGCTGAGGTAAGAAGTGCTGTTTCAGCATTCTCTTTATCAACTGCAATATATTTACCATTTGGACAAACATTGTCAGACAATTGTATTGATAGCGGTTTACGATTTCATCAGATTAGACTTACACTCTCGAATGTGATAGACTTGAGAGATGTAAGAATTCACAGTGCCTTAGTAAAGGGACTTAATCTTATTGGTGCTGGCTCACCGCCACCGGGCTTGTAAGAGGTAAATTATGGACCGCAGTTTATTTCCACAAGGTGTTGTTGTTGATCAGCCCGATTTGGAACGTACTGAAGCCACAAAATCATTTCATATTTTGCAGCGTCATCTGGACAATGCAATTATGGGGGCTTTGACAATTGGTGATATTGTAACTGCTAATATCGGCGACGCCACATTGATAGATATAGCTGCATTCACTGGTTATGCTCCTAATGGTGAATTTGTAGAATCTACTGTTGTTATTACTGGTCAACAACTTTCTGATTATACTAATGATATAATTAATCTTATTGTTGGTATGTATACTGAAACTAATAGTGATTTAAAACCTCACGAAACTGACGGTACTTCTAAAGCTACATCAGCAACTAGAAGTATTCGTATACGTGTATTTACTCAAGCAGAATTTAATGCTCTTCCAGCAACAGATTCAAATCTCAATAATGATGCTCAAGATAGAGCGCTTGTTGTTGCTCGTGTTACGGCACAAGGTGTTGGGATTAATTTAGTACCACAAAATATTGAACAGGTATCAATATTTGGTAGCGCTCTTTCTGCCGTAAATACCACAAATAATATTACTGGTGTTTCTATCATTGCTATTGATAGAACAACTATCACTGGTATTGGAGAGCTAGCTTTTGATTTTGTTTCACCCACAGAACAAAATATTACATGGAAGGCACCTGGAGATGGTACTCCTGGTCCTGCTCAGAATATCTCTATTAGTGGTGCATTTATTCTTACGTCTTCTGGCGATAATACACTCACCATACAAGTATCTGCTGGTGCAACTCCAGGATCTGATGTAAATGATAATATTACTATTACAAATATTTATTCTCAGAATGTACCGCGTCATACTTCTGAAGACTTACAACATAGATCATTGATTGGTAGTGGTACTCCTACTACCACCAATCCTCATGGTTTAACTACTGAAGATCTTGGTATTTCTGGTGACCAAGTAGAGGCTCATCAAGATTTATTCCATTCAAATGGTATTTTAAGAAATTCAGCCGCTGATGTATTAGCTACTATTGTAGCTGGTTCTCCAGACGAAGTAATAATCACTCAGCCTGTTGTAGGAGATTCATTTTATCTTAATGGTATAGAACATAATGCTATATCCCCAGGTATTGTATCTTTTAGTGATATAACAAGTGATCTACAGGCATTATTTGATATTTATATCGTGGAGGGTATAAGTGGGCTTGCTTCCATTAATAGAGTAAAACGTATTGAATATGATGTTGTTCCCACAGAAAATGGTGGCGCTAATGATATAGCTGATGCGCTTCAGCTTAAAGATGTAGCTAGAAACGTAGCTATACTTGTTGGTGATACAGCTGAAATATTTTATGATGATACTGCTAAAACTCTTTCATTTTATATATCTTCAGATGCAGGAATTGGTTCATCTACTGCACATGTTAATGCTGTAAGTGTACCTACTGGTAGTGCAACTTCATTAAGATTATTTAATGAAACAGGAACTACATATATTGATGTATTTTCAGATATATTAACTAATTGGGCCTTAAATGGTGTAAGTGATAAAACAGAACCTCTTGCTATTTCGGCATTGCCGTCAGCAATCGATCTTGAGTCACGATTATTAATTACAACAGCTATGTTTTCTGGTACCTCTACTAAATTTGTTGGTGTTGGATTTGGTGGGGGCACCCATGCAGTCAACACAATTACTGATAAAAGATTATTTGGTGTAACCAGTCTCAATGATCTTCGAGACGATGCTCGTCTTTGGTTGGATAGTGTAAGTACAGATCCAAATCAGACACCAGCGGCTGTTACATCTCGTGATGTTGGTGTTGGTGTAACTTTCCCAGACGCAGATTTTAAGTTACATGTTGTTGGTACCACTGGTACTTCTCAAAGTGCTATATTGGGCATTGGTGGCGCTGGTAGCTTTGGTGATGGTGTAAAAGGTATTGCTGGTGGCGTTGGTGGTGGTGCTGGTATACATGGTACTGGTGGTGCTGGCACCGGTATTGGTGGTACATTCTTTGGTGGTGAGACCAGCGGCGATGCCATTTTTGCTCAAGCACTCGGTAGTGTGGGAAATGGCATTTTTGCTGAGGGTATTGGTGCGGGATTTGGTGGCGATTTCGTAGGTGGTATTAGTGCCACTTCTGCTGTTCGTGCTATAGCCGCTGGTGGTAGTGGTAGTGAGGGTATTGAAGCTATCGGAGATGGAACAGGAGCTGGTGTTATTGGACGTGCTGGTGCTGGTGCTGGTGCAATAGGTGTTTTTGGTCAAGGAAGTTCTACAGGAGCTGGTGTACAAGGTTTTAGTGGTGGTTCAGGCAATGCTGTAGAAGGTATTGCCTCATCCGGTACAGGCTATGGAGTACTTGCTCAAGGAGATAATACAAATCCTCCAGTTCGGGCTGCATTTCGTATGGTTCCTCAGGCGGATGATCCAACAACTTCAGATCAAGGTGCGTTATATACTAATAGTATTGACGGAACACCTACAAATTTTGATGGTAATCAATGGCGTCGCACTGTAGGTCGAGTATTTGCAATGCAGACTGATGATGCCGCAATTGGTGCATCAACAACAGCAGAAGTGAAATTTCCAACTGATCATAGATTTGATGCTAGTACACTTAGACAAGGGTCAACAATTCGAGTTAGAGCTAGTGGTTTTATTTCAAAAACAGGCTCGCCCGATTTAACTATTAGGCTCAGGCTTAGTCCTGCAGCGTCCCCACTAACAGGTGCTATTCTTGGTGTTTCTGTATTTACTTTGAGTGGTGTTAATGGTCGTTGGACTCTTGATCATATTACGACAGTGAGAGGAGATCCGGGAGCTGGTATTGCGCTTGCTGGTACTGGTTCTATTATAATTGAAGATCCACAAACGGCAGACACATGTAATTCTACAGGTGCAACCCAGGCTACAAATGTAAATAACGATTTGGAAGTCTCAGCTCAATTTAGCGTTTCAGATGCTAGTAACAATATTACCATGACAAATTTTGTCGTTGAAGTTGCATAAAGGATATTATGATGAATCTTACACCAGAACAACAAAGGTCATTTAATTCGTTTTGTCAACGTTTATTACAAAAACAAATTAAACCACCTAATGAATTTATTGAATATATGGTTAAAAATCTTCTTGATGATCGTATACGATTACAACGACTTGAAGAAAATTTGATGAATTTAAAAGAGCGAATTCATCAGTTAATAGGTGGTATTAATAGATGTGAAGTAGACATAAATGAATTTGTAATGCGTCATCTCTTTGGTGAAGAAGAAGAGAAGAAACCAGATCTAGAACTTATAGATGGGGATAAACCACCAGAAGAAGTAATGGAGAAAAGCGATACGGAAGCCTCCCCATGACTTACGAATTTATAGCAAGTCCCAATAAATCCAGTCGCAAAGGCAATAAGGCGGCTGGTCTTCTTGGTCATTTTACCGCTGGTGGTTCTTTGAACGGAACCGTACGTTGGTTTGCTAATAGAGTCAAAGCTCCCGACTCTTCAAAAGGAAAGGGAATAGTAGAACGAGACGGCAAGAAATATTATAATTCTCGTGCATCCACTCATTATGTTACGGGTAGACCTAACAAAAACCGAAAAGTCCGTACGGTTCAAATGGTTTCGGAAGCTGAAGCTGCTTGGCATGCGGGTTCTAGGACTACGAAGCCGCAACTTAACGGCCGAGGAAGTCTTAATCTCTGGACAATCGGACATGAAATCTGTAATTGGGGCCCTCTATTTAAAGGAAAAGACGGAATCTTCTACACCAACTTTGCTGGGTTTAGTCACCGATATAAAGGGCCTGAGCCCGTCCGAGTCGAGAAAGATTATGGAGAAGTCGGTAAATCTTATCGATTTGTCACTGGATCCCAAGTCTTTCCTACCGGGACGATCGAGTTTTGGGAACCTTACACCGATGAACAAATCGACGATGTTATCATACTCTGGCGAGATATTATTGCTCGATACCAGTTCACGCGAAGCCAAGTTGCCGGACACGAAGAAGTAGATCCTACTCGTAAGTGTGATCCAGGTCCTGCATTTCCTTGGGACGATGTATTGTCCGCTTGTTTCCCGGGAACCATAGCTCTTTCCAATAATAGTGGTATAGAGCGAGAGAGAATAATTACAGCGGAACCTGTCGAATCTGACTTATTAGCAAGAGCTGATGATGAGGACGAAGACTACGAAGTTAACATGTCAATACGAAACGATTCTGATCGAAACACGGTAGGTCTGTGTGCATTATTAGTATCAAAGTTCTTGAAGTGAATGGGCGATCTTGGTGACATTCTATTAGCACTGTTTTGGACTCCCCGAAATGTTGTTATTGTATATATGGCTTGGAGCCTAGCTCTTATTGTAGGGAAGGCTATACCTGATAGCTGGGTAGTCGGATACAAAAAGCATATATTTCCGGTCCTCACCGCTGCCACGTGTTTGGTTGCTGTTTGGGCTCCTGGCCTGCGCCCTGGCCTGCCAAAAGGACAAGCAGAGCTGGCGCCTGGGACGGGTATTAGTGGTGAAGAGATTGGATGGAGGTTAGCCTTAGGTCTCATTCTTTCTGTTGGTTCGATTGCACTGCCAATTATTATAATGGCCATCGCAGAAAAGAAGCTCTCACCTAAGGTTGTCCGTGCAATACGCAAAATACTCCTTTAACAGGGGTATTGACAACACCTACAGTGTGTGGTAAAAGCTCCTTTCTCCTAGTACGCGAATCTCCTGAATCGACAAATTTGCGGTTCTGGTCTCTCTCATCACGGTGCTCGCGTACTAGGGTAGAGAGAGATCGGGGCCGCAATGTATCCATCGGAACTGTAGACTATAGTATGTCTGCTGTGGACTATTACAAATGCAAAGGCTCCGTGATCATCTGGGTCCTATTCAACAATATTCATGACGCATTTGTTGTATGGATGATAGCTAAGAGATACGACCGACACAAACATCGTGGTGGTAAAGGTTCCAGCAGTTACGTGGATAGAGATTACCTTCCTACGCTCGTAGCATCCCAATGTAAATGTTCTGTTCAGACCGCGCAAAAGCGTGTGCGTCGTGCTGTAGAATATGGATTCTTGCTTGATGGTCGTCACGAAGACAAGTATGCTGTTCGTGGACATGGTAAGCTAGTTCAAACAGCTATGGACAGCTACCAACAGAGCTATGAAAAGGGTGAAGCTCGTCATCCACCAGAGATAGTTCTCGAGGGTGATGTTGAGTTTACACGTAGCTTTGATGGTTGGGTGCGCCCTACAGACATACAAAAGACAAAATCTCTTTTATACGGTATCGTTGCTATTCAGGGCAACAATATTATGCGTAGTCGCGAGACGCATGCTCGATTAATTGGTGAAACCAGACGCAACGTTCTTCGTCTCACCAAAGATGCAGAGCTTATTGAAATAGAAACTCACCTATTATTTGATCCAAGTCATATTTTAGTCGATTCTCAGTGTGGACGTACGGATTCAATTCGTGCATTACAGAAGACTGAGATGTACTTTCGTCACAAGGCGAAATTTCAGGATTCTAGTCGTCAACTCTTTCAACTCAAAACCCCTAAAACTCTAAGAAAATCTTTTCTAACTATCCAACTTCCAAACTTTTATACTTCCAAACTCAATGTCCGTGAAGTTCCCGCTAAGAGGGAGCGCCTGCAGTGGATAAATGAGCGTCATGAGATAGCACACGCAAGACGTGCTACTAGCCCCCAGTCGGGGAGATACGACGCATTCAAGTATACACGCAGGGGTTTCGTTTCCTCCGACCGGATTGGGTGTGCCGATAGTATACCGTCGTCGACGATGGGATACTACATTCGCTATCTCTGGAGTATTCTAGAGGTCAGCGACTGCCGTGATCTTGTCCTTCGCTTGACAGGGGCCAGTGGTATTCGATCATTCGAAGCTCTAAAGCCCCTTGTCTGGCGGGACGGATTCAAGCAGGGTGTCACCCAGCAGGTATGTACTACCTCCAACCAGAAATCTGTCGCATGACAAGACTCAAGGAAGGAAAGTTTCGGAGATAAGATCCTTCTGGGTGACAGTCGACCTTACCCCTCGACAGTAGTTATGACTCTCCTCTTTTAATACGGCGACGCATGTTTCTCGCTTTCCGGACGCAAGCTTTACACTTCTTAACCTGTCCGGCATCCTGTATATTAATCAATCGAGTTTTCTGGCAATGCGGTGAGAAATCTACTTCTTCACAGCGTATTATACATATCTTCCCATGACTTTTAATCTTTTCGTTCTTTCCGATTCGAATATCTTTCCCACGAGGAACATTTTCGATAGATCCTTTAATAATATGAGAGTATTTCTCATAGAGAAGTGTGTCATCCATCGTTGGCCTTCTTGTTCTGCTTGTCTAGAAATTTCTTTAGATTCTTCTTTCGCTTCTTGTTCTTACAATCCAGACATTTCTTGACCTGGAAGGCGTCTTGAATTTTGATGTCACGTTCATTGTTGCAGTTATTTTCTTGACATTGGATTTTGCAACGAATTTGTCCTTTAATAGGAGCCTTCTTATCAGCAGAAAGTCTTTTGACTATCTGCTTCTCGGTGATACCGAGACTCTCAGCAGCCCTTATACGATTGCCCCTAGCCTTCTTCATAGCTGCGTCGGTTTCGCGTTCCTCTTTCGTTTCCATATCCTTGTTGGACACATTCGTTACTTTATAAATCGAATCCGGAATAACGCTGGGATATTTGGTATAATAATGGTTATATTTACTGATTATTTCTGCTGTTCTTTGACTATCGTCGCTATCCATCAATATTGTGCCGGGCTCTGTGTTGGGTTCTTCTGCGGGAATAAAAAAGAGAACATGTTCTGCGTAAACTTTTACGGTGTTGCCTGAAAAATGGCTGGTAACGAAGATGTTTCCATTTTCTGCTAATTCTGTGACCATACAAAGATGTCCGCGTTTTGATTTGTACCATTTTTCAATTTCTACGAGTGATCCATCTGATATAGACCAAAATGGAACTTGCTTGGTTGCTAGTTTTAAAAGAGCTTCGTTGGTGAGCCTCAAGTCTTCAGTAGCTGACACATTGTGTTTTGGCATGTTGAGCATTTGTGATCTCCAGTTGTGTATAGTGGTTTGGTACTATAAATTTATGCACTGATCATGCCACCAGTACTATTTGGCACGATAGCTGCATTCTATCAGTGTAGGAGGTAGATAATGACACTCGCAGCTTTCATAGTTGGAATCTTTATTGGAGCATCTCTGTCGTACAAATGGTATTCTGCTAGGACAAGATACTTCAAGAACAAAGCACAGCGACTTCAAGTTGAATTGAACGAAGCTGTTAGAATCGGAGACAAAATGCACGGACAACTCAAGAAACGAACTCACACGGCTCGAGAAGCAGAAGAGATGAATGCTGGTATATATAGGGCGCTACGTGGTATCGAAGATGACCACTTCAGCACATCTATGAAAAAGGCAATGTTTTAGTGTATTATAACGATATGGAATTTTCTAAGAATGAATTAAACAATATCGTATATGGATGTCTCAGATATATCTGGTCAAAGCCGATTAGGGACCTAGCAGAACCAGAAAATGAATTTATACACAAAATATTGCTCTGTATCAATGAAGATCCAGATCTTGACAACATAGTGGATCAGATTGTAGAAGCTATCTACCATAGATATGGTGGGTATCTATTGGGCATCAACATAGACAAAATGAAGCATATAATGAGAACCTTCATTCTTGATTTCAAGACAAATCTCCCTAATGAGATTAGGGAGAGTCTAGGGGAAGACAAAGATGCCGAAGCTTTCATCACTAAACATTAAGTTTGACACTCGGACGTTAGGGGGCCGCGCAGCCCTAATAGATGCTTCCCCTCCGAGGCATTTTCGTGTCTAACGTTCGAGTGTCAGATATATCTGTTATTATTGTTCGGAGGAAACGACGCGGGAAGCGTCGTAATAAACAGGAGGGTGTTATGAAGGTCGACAACAAGTTAGCTAACGAAATAATTATAGCGTTTCGCGAAGGTAAACGTATTCATGATTTTATGGATGCTGTGGCAGGAGTCAAAAAGTATCGGTTGGATGACATCAGTCGTCAGGGTCATATTCGTAGTATGTTTGCGAAAGAGCTAATTCGCGAACAATTTTTATTGGATTTTGAGGATATCATCTCTGAATTTTGGCGTGGTGTCTTTGAGAACGTTGACAGGGCTAAACTCCATGGTGAGTTGGTGGAAATCAAAGCTCCTGGCAAGAAGAAGGAAACGCGTCCAACCAATAACAATCCGGTCCACTACCTTAGGTACAATGGTTATATGGCAGTTAGAAACCATATAACTGCTTTGTATCGTAAGAATCTACAGCAGGGCTGTGCAACTTGTGGACATAAGACAGTTACAAAGAAAGATAAAAAATGTCCTAAATGTAGCAGTGTGATGTCTCAAGTCTATAAATTTGTGGAATTAAATAATGACACGGACGACTTGCACATCAGCACTATGTACAAGAATATTGAAAATAGAGATACTGCTAATATGATTGATCGTGTGGTGCGGGACTTCGCAGAGAGCGTATTGAAACCGGGGACACGAGCTTATCAGGTTATGCGCATTCTGACGGAACCCGAAGCTTCAAAGAGCATGTGCTCTGCATGTAAATTGTGTGATGCTATTACCTTTGATATTGACAGTTGTACTAATTATAATGCCAATATCGGTGATCATTTGGGTGTTAACAAGACGATGATAGCTAACAAAATTCGTAGCATTCGAAAGAGATTCCCAGAGTGGTTGCATAAGCAGGACTCCCAGGATGCACAGTATCTTCTACAGGTAATACAGCGTAAATCTCTCAGAATAATTGATGTCTAATCGTGACAGAACTATATTCCGATGCAGTATGAGTAACCATTCCAAAGTTTTGTGTGAGCGCGGGAAGTTCTTTATAGAGACGGGCACTGCGAACACCTTTAAGAAGTGGATCCAGAAAACTGGTGGGGCTACACGTTATATACGACCTCTATTGATTAGTAGAATTGCAAGTCTGATTAATACAGGCGAAAGAGATAATGCGCTAATTCTCTGGACAAAATGTATTGAAGATGCCGATGCTGTTCCTAGCCGTGTCCGACGAGTGCTTTTCTTTTATGCATCTTTCCTGGTGGTTGCCGCAATGGCCACCTATGCTTTCCTCCATACTCTCCTGAACTGATTACCATTAGATAATATCTCTGGATTATTCCGGGTGTACATCTGCGCCCCTGAATAGTTATGTCAACAACTAAAGAAATAGGTAATCGATATGGCAAGCTTATAGTCATAAGCAGAGCATCAAATAAGGATTACAAAAAGTGTGTTAGAGCTAGATGGAATTGTATATGTTTATGTATAAATTGTCACAATTCATTTCATAATAAATTTGGTAGAGGAAAGAACAATAGACATCAATTAGGAGTATTTCTTGGAGGTGTAGTTTGAGCACCACTAAGGAAGACAGAAGTTTTAAGCAATTAATAAACAGAGAGACCACCGATTCAATATCGAAGCTCTTCTTCAACGAGCTTGGCGCTGATACAATAAACATGCATCTTGATGATGTGTGGACCGATACCATTCCATTTAATGATCCGGCACAAGCCATAACAAATGGCATAGCTGAATTACGTACTTTGTTTGTTATGACGGAGGATACTACGGTTGGGAGTAATCAATCGTGGAAGGCACATGTAACACCAGGCGATGCCGGCAGCGCACGTTTATTAGATTGGATATCTCCAAAATTTGGTTCAGCATTTGAGATACGCTTATTTGATAATAATGACGTTGAAATATTTACGACAGACCCAGTAGATTTCTTCTTTAATTTCCAAACAGGAATACTTACATTCAATGGTAGCGCAGCAGGTAAGGCCCGGCCATTCAAAATTACAGCACATAGATATATTGGAGCAAAGGGTCTACCTTCTAATAATACGCTTGAGGATATGGTTATCCCGGTCGATTTTAACGATGCTGGCGCCATTGATCCCCCAGCCGGTACCGTTTTTGCGCGGCAATCAGACGTCGACAAAGTTCTCGGCGCAGCGCCCGCGTTCAAACACACACGTCTCGTAGTGAATGCGATAGTTCGTCATGTGGAGCATTTGATCGAGGTACGACACGCCGCGGGAGTACAACGGCCCGATCCAACTGCCGCAGCGACTTCCCGTGGGTGGTCATTCGATGTTCCGCATACATTCGGAGCCAACGGTCAAATCGCCATCACAGGATCTGCGCCATCGACGTACACAGCTCTAGCAGGGTTGTCGGGGTTGACCATCGATAGTAAGTCAGGCTCCACTACGTTGGGAGATCTTGCTGGTACAAATGTTTTTCTGGATTTCTCATCATCACATCCTTTGGTCTTTGCTGGTCTCGACTTGCGAGGTTTGCATGTTACCACAGATACGGGTGATGTGTTGACGATTCAGGATCATACTGATGATCGATTATTCACTACTGGTAATGCCGGTGCCTCTGCTGCAACGGCCAGTGTCGCACGCCCTTCGACAATCTTTCGCGCCAGTGATGATGATACCCCAGGATCACCCTATAGTAACTCATTCGTTTTTGGCACCAGTTGGCTTGCTCCCTTACAGCCACCTTTTACTGCTTTTGGCGGTGGTCATCTGGTTTTCAATGACATCCGTTTTGATACCTGGAGCGTCTCTACAGGCTCGACGGCCATTAATTCAAGCAATGTTCGAGTAGACGCACAGCGCTGTCTGGTTGATTTCAAAGTACAGCTGGATGACTTCGGTGTGCCTCCTAGTGGGCGGGCGTTTTTTCATCAAGGCAGTGCCGGTAGTCTGTTCACGAACACTACTGGTGTGAAAAGCACACCAGCCTCAGGGTCAACGTTTGATCCTTATGTCGGCTTCAGTGGAGCCTCCCTTGGTCACACTTACGGGGTGATCTACGGCATGCGTCGATTTGTATTTATCGGAAACGGTGGAGATTGGTTCTCTAATAATAGTGTTGTCCGAAAGACTGGCGACCAAAATGGAAGTAGTATAACAATTGTTGACTCAACACATTTCTTTTCTGAATCGTTTAGCTTTAATTCCGGTGTCCGTAATCGCATTCAGGACGAAACTTTGGAATTGAACAATGCTAGAGGATCAGTTGTTGGTAGAATGCAGATTCGCATCGGCAGCCAGTCTGGGCCTTGTGTTAAATGTCTAGGCGACGTTAACCTTGATACTTTTTTTGACTCCATTGGTACACTCAGAGACGGTGGCGGTAACACTGACGTAGGGATACAAGTAGATGGCTCGTTTAACAACGTTAAACTGGATGCAGTTACGGATGTCCGTGGAAGTGTAGGCGATGTTCGATTTGAGGGTAGCGTGGTGACATATGCATCGCTAGGTACTGTAGCTTCGCCGACCATTGGCACGCAGCTTAATTCCATCGGCAAGGGATAAAGTATGGCAGCGACGGCAGATCAGATTCGGCGTTTCATTGGTGAAGTGAAGATAAAATGTGTGAAGACCGGTGGCGTGACGATGACCAATTATGGAGCTTATATTTTCGCCGAGAACGATGAGCTTGATCTGCTTGATCCAGCGACGGCAGATCAAATTCGGGCACCGAACTATGCCTGTGCTCATACTATGATTACTGATCCTGCCTGTGAGCTGACGGTTCGAATTGCTGCCGGAGAGTTTGTAATCTTAACACATAAAATCGGTAATCCACGCGTAGTTCGAGAAATTGTGTAAGATTTGCCTCTCACTTCATTAAAGCATGTTATATTCCTGCAGCAGAAAATTTATAGATTATTGACTCCGTGATGGCTGGCGGCATAGTTAATTTAACAGCAATCCGTCGTATAACCTACTACTCCTAACCTATCTGCTATCCGGGAGGCGAATAGTGCAATCGTCCATTGATACACCTGTTTCTGATGTAACACTTAACATGATGAAGAAGCGGGTTCTATGGATGAAGCCCGATGGAAAGCAGGAGACCCCGCTAGAGGCATATGCCCGTGTTGCAGAACATGTATCTAACGGACACGCCGTTTACCACGATTCTGGGGAGGTTAAAAAGTTCAAAGAAAAGACCATAGAGATGCTGTCGACGGGCGTATTTATGCCCAACACACCAACTCTGGTTAATGCTGGATTTCCAAATGCGCAGTGCTCAGCATGTTTCGTGCTATCAGTAGAAGATAATCTACCCTCTATTTATAAGGCGTACGAAGATCAAGGGTTGATTCAGGCGTCCGGTGGTGGCTGTGTAGATGGTGACACATATATCTATACAGAGAAACATGGTATTATTAAAATAAAAGATATTCCTGATTTTGATACTGTTCAAGACTACAATACTGGATGTCCGATTGTTGTTGATAAGTCTGGATCATATAAAACAATATCATACAATGAGAATATGAATATATTTCAACATGATGAAATAACACATGTTTGGAAATTTGAAGTTAAACAGAAAGATGTTAGAATAATTAAATTTAATTCTGGTGAAATAAAAACATCCTCATGGCATCCTTTCTTGGTTGTGGAAGGCAGTAGAAAACATAACGATACTAGGATTGTAGAAAAGTCAGCGGGAGAACTTAAAGAAGGTGATCAAATTCTCACGCTACAACCACATCACAATTTATTAAGTTCTAATGATGAAGAATTTAGTTGGCTACTTGGCTACTTGGTTGGTGATGGAAGTATTGATCAATGGAAACAGAATCACGATCGAATTAGATTCTTTGATCAAAGATTAGATATATTAGAAAGAGTACAAAAGATTTTTAATAAATTTGGTGTGAGCAGGGACTTTACTAAAGATTCACGAGAGAATTGTTATATATTTACTGTTACAAGTAGTAAGAATATAGAAAATACTAACATCAATCATAATGTTAGAGGATTATTTGATAGATTACAATCTTTCTTTGATGGTAATCGATTTCTTGTAGGTAAATTTAAAGATATACCATCACTTAATAGTTTTGTTGCTGGACTTGTTGATTCTGATGGTTATATTGGGAAAGATTGTACAGCAATATCAATGATCGATCAAAATATAATCTATGAATTGCAAAAGTGGTTAGCCCTGTTAGGTGTTAGAAGTACAATTAGAGCAAGAACACCTAAGAAAGACAATTGGTCTACAGTTTACGAAATTAAATATGCGAATTGTTGGAATAGATTATTTCCTACAGTGAAGAAGTCGAGATTACCTAAGAATAAATATTCGTGTCCATCAGAAGTAGTTAAATGTGTAAATATTGGTGATAAAGATGAAGAATTTTATGATTTTACAGTAAAGAATAATAATAATTATATTGCGTACACTGGTAAGTCATTTGTTATTATTCATAATACAGGTTTCTTCCTAGGCAATGTTCGTTCTGCGGGTACGATGGCCTCTGATCGGTTTGTTACACGTGGGCCTATTAATTGGCTCAAGATGTATAATGAAAATGCAACCCATGTAGCTCAGGGAATGCGTGAAGGCGCAAATATGGCTATGTTGGATGTTGCTCATCCTGACATTGTTGATTTTATCACATGTAAACGACACGGCTATAAGCTTACTATTGATAGTATTATGAACACGTTTGGTGTGGATGAGGATGAAGCCAAACGTATCAAGGCTATTATTGGAATAGAAAAATTCAACATATCTGTATCTGTATCCGATCGATTCATGCAAGCGTTAATGAGTGGAGATGATTGGTATTTTATAGATCCACATTCACATCAAAAGTCCGGTTCAATTCAAGCTCAAGAATTGTGGGACTTGATTGTGCAAAATGCCTGGGAAAATGGCGAGCCCGGTCTCTTCTTCGAAGATACAGCCAATCGATTCAATAATATTCCTCATATAGGTCGAATTCGTACTACCAACCCATGTGTAACTGGGGATACGTTGATTCAAACCGATCGTGGTCTTGAGCGTATGGCTAATTTTGTAGAAGAAGCTAGAGAAGATGCTCAAGTTATGGGTCGAGATGGACAATGGCGTGGTGTTAAGAAGTTTATGAATAATGGTATTAAGCCGGTATGGAAAATTACAACCAGATCAGGATATTCTATAAAGGCCACTGAATACCACAAATTTCCAATCACATTTCTTCGTAATGGAGAAAAGATTGTAAGTAATGACAAACAGCTAAAAAATTTGAATATTGGTGATGTCTTATGTTTACAGTCTTATAATTGTTTTGATTTTATTAATAAAACAGATGACCGTAAACCTGAATATGAAGAGTTTGAATTATTGGGATGGATTGTAGGTGATGGATATTTAAGCAATAAAGATGGTAGGCATGTTGGAGGATTAATAATTGGAGATAAAGATAAAGAATTAACATCATGGTTTATAGAGGCAATTGAAAAATATGCTGGAGCTAAGTGTAAACCATATGAGAGAACGAAATTTAATACTATTCAATTAATATCAAACCGTATATGGAATTGGGCGGTCAGAAAGATGGGCGCCTATCCAGTGAAATCGGGATACAAGAGAGTTCCCGATTCTGTTTGGACAGCATCAGAAATATCTATTAAAGCATTTTTGCGAGGCTTATTTAGTGCGGACGGTCATGTTCGTATTAGTAAAAAGGGCAGCTGTGTTATACTCTCGTCTAAGAGTCGAGGTTTAATAGAAGATATTCAAATATTATTTTCGATGTTTGGGTGTAGAACAACAATTATGGATCGTTCTAGACCATATAGAGATGAACTATTTGTTCATGAAGCATTGTCGGGTGAAATTAAACACTACGGATCTGATGGCGAGTTGCATGAATTGTTTTTATATGGAGATGCTAAACTATTATTTAGAAATGAAATTGGGTTTAGTCCAAACAGTTATAAATGGGAGAAACTAAAACAAATTCCTACTGAAAATAATAATCCATATAAAGGAATGGGACCTAAAGATCAGATTATATCAATAGAGTGTGTTGGAGAGGAAGAAGTATTTGATATTACGGTAGATGATAAAGATTTATCCATGATCAACAATGGGTTGGTTACGATAGATTGTGGCGAGCAGGATATGCTTCCCAATGAATCGTGCACATTGGGTCACGTCAATTTCAAAAAATTTGTGATTGGTATTAATGGTACATCGTCTGTTGATTGGGAAGGTCTTGAGGATGCCGTTCGATTTGGCATGCAATTCCTCGACAATATAGTTGAGGTAAATTGCTTTCCGATTCCAGAACTGGCTGAGATGAACCGTAATACCAGACGTGTTGGTTTGGGAATAATGGGCTGGGCTGACATGTTGTCTCTTATGGGTATTCCATACGACTCAGATGATGCTATCAGTAAAGCTCATGAAGTCGGCGAATTCTTCGATAAGATTTCGCTTGATGAATGTCAAAGGATGGGTAAAGATAGAGGCAGTTTCCCTTATTTTAAGGGCAGCACTTATGATGGTATCTATGAAAGCATGCGTAATAGTGATCGTACTACGATTGCTCCAACAGGTCAGACGTCCATGTATGCGGGACGTTGCACGGGCGGCTGTGAGCCCATGCTCTTTCCTGTTACAAAACGTAATCAAGCTGGTATGGTTCAGATAGACTATCACCCAGCTTTATTTGAAGTCTTGAAAGCTCGAGGGCTGGATGATGATGAGACACGAACGAAGCTCGGGGAATTGGGATCTGTTAGAAATGCAACGTTTCTTCCCGAAGACATTCGAGCCTCGTTCCCGTCCGCTCATGATATCCACCATAAATGGCACGTTGAGCACCAAATCGCATGGCAGAAGCACATTACAAGCGCAGTTTCCAAAACCATCAACTTCCACAACGACGCAAAACCGGCAGACATTAACCAAGCATACCTACAGGCTTACGAAGGTGGCTGTAAGGGCATTACGGTTTACCGGGATGGCACTCGTATGTATCAGCCTCTCAGCTCTCTCAAGGATGGGTCGTTGATTCAGATTGGTAAACGGTCAGACGTTACACAGGGATCTAATAGGAAGATTCAAAATGGTTGTGGTAACCTGATGGTTTATATAGGCGGGGATGATCAGGGAGTACACGAAATAACCGCTCGCTTGGGGAAGGGCGGGGGCTGTGCTGCCGCTCAAACGGAGTCTATCGCTCGAATGGCTAGCGTGGCTATGCAGTATGGAGCACCTTCTCAGAAAATTATCAGTCAATTGGGTGGAATACGCTGTCATGTAACTGCTATGCATCGATCTAAGCATACGGAGGGCAGACCCCGGATCGTCCAATCTTGTGGCGATGCTATTTCTGTGGCATTATCCGAGCATATTGCGGAACAGGACAATACACAGGCTGAATTTAACGATGCCAGTGAACATGTCGGTGCTTGTCCCGAGTGTGGTGGTCAATTGTCCTTCCAAGAAGGCTGTAAAGGCGGCAAGTGTAACAGCTGTGATTTCTCAAAATGTTGATGATTTGTTAGAAGAAGCAAGAGAACGATGGAAAGATACCTTTAAGGACTTGCAAGATGCTCTTAGAGAATCTGAAATTATAACTGAAGAAGATTTAAGTATAACCATAACCATAACCATAACTCCTATAGTTGCTCAGTGAATAAGTTAATTATACAAGTTAAAGTTGTTTTAGACGAAACACAATTTGGTTATGTAAAAGAAGACTTGACAAAGTCATTATTTGATTTTAACTCAAATCATAATGAGAAGAAAGAGTTTATAACACGTAGACGAGGCTCTACATTAATAGCTGTAACAAAACAACAAGCGAATACTTGGAATAAATGGAACATAATTGCTGAAAAGATAAATATATGACCAAGAAAATAGAACTAACTAGAGATCTTGAAGCTCTAGTTGATGATTCAGAATACGACTTTCTAACAGCACATTCTTGGTATGCGCATCCAGACGGTAAGGGTCAGATGTATGCGGCGACCCGTATCATGGATAAGATCGTCTACATGCATGATTTCTTGATGGACGTGGATGACGGCACCAAAGTTGATCATATAAATAATAATTCGCTCGACAATCAAAAGGAAAATCTTCGTAAGGCTACTGACCAGGAGAATGCTCGTAACAAGAGCAAGCAAGAGGGAACCAGCTCCGGTTACAAGGGTGTCACAAAAGTGAAGAATAGATGGAAAGCATCTATGTCAATAGATAATAAAGATATTCATATAGGCTATTACGATACAGAGAAAGAAGCGGCCGATGCCTATGATAAGGCTACGAAGAAGGAATTTGGGGAATTTGCGAATCCAAATAAGCCATGAAAAAGATAATTGTATTCACACGTAATGGGGAGAAAATTCCTAAAATTCCAGAGAGACCTGGATTAGCGTTTCAGCATATACGTTTTGATTCTGTAAAGCTAGATGACCTTATGCTAATAGCACGTTATCGGATCGTTAATTTTCCGACCTCGATAATTATAAATGGAAACGGCAAAATATTATTAAGAGTCAAAGGATCAATTCCGGGTTCTTACGTAGATAATGTTTGAGACTTATTGTGAATAAACCTAAATTTGGTGCTACAAAACGCTTCCCTGAAGGCAAAATTAATAATAGTGATGAGGGTGAGTTAGTAATAGGTGTAACCCATGATTCTGCTCATGTAATTGTTAATTTTGGTAAACCTATTGTGTGGTTGGGATTTGGACCATAAGATGCACGACATCTTGCTAATATATTAAATACTCATGCTGATGCAGTTGAACAAAACGCGCAGTAAATTAATAAGGAAATATAATGGCTAGCACATTTGCACCTTGGTGGAAACGGCTGTTACATAAGACATTTTTGTTTAAGTTGGGTCCATGTAGTAATTATCATTGGCGATGGCATCGATTGTGCTACTGTCGTAGAAATGAATATTGTGGTAGTTGGAATGGTGGGATCTACGATTTCAAAACTGGAGCGGAGATATGAAGAGACGATCGTTTATAGGCATCTTATCGGCACTACCGTTTTTGGGATGGATAAAACCAGAGGAACAGCAGTTATGTTATTATTGGGAGACGGACTTAGCAAAGAGTTTGGATCCGGATTATGTAAACGCTTGTAGAGAGGCGGGTATGCCGGCCAAGCATTTTAATAACTTATCAGCAGTAAAGATTCTTCACATGCAAGGTTGGGTATCAGCTCAGTATTCTCAGATTAGAAAGTATGATCGTTTTATGGTTATTCGACCGGATGGTTATGAGGTTGATCGATACGACCATAAAATTGTAAATATAGCACTAAGTGATGCTAAACCTGCTGGAACCACTATTCATGGAACCGATAATTTTGAAGTAATGATAAAACAACCGGCAGACCGACCGAAAATTTGAGCATGATAGATGATAGACACTAAATATTTATTAGGCACTGCCGGATTTGCAGCAGTTGCTGCCTTTTGGGGCCAGATTAAAGAATTCTTTGTACGATTTAAGTCCATATTTATTGTTACAGCTAAAATTAGAAGTGGTGCGGATCGCGCACTTGTACGATATTTATGGAAAAATTTTAGATGTGGGATGTTGGGAAATAGATCTTATTTATCTATTGATATATTTGTTAGACCGAATAATGCTCCTTCAGTAGTTACTTTTGAAGATATAGGAAATTCTTTAACATTCTTTAAAGGATGGAAACCTATTTTTGTGTCTAACGATGATAGTGGCAATAATAAAACATTTAGTATAAGTTTTATTCGTGGAACTTTTAAAATAGATCAGCTTTTAATAAATGCTGTTAGTGAATTTAATAATTTTGAAAAGAATAGAGAAGCAAAAGAAGGAAGTACTAGATATTACGTAAGACATTTATATGGTCATTATAGTAAAGGTGATGGAGACTCTTCATATGGTGATGAACCCGTAAAAGAGGGTACTGGAGATATATTTCAATATAGACCTCTTGGATATGATTGGAAAGACTTAGGATCACCAATTGTTAAGTCGCCATTTTCGTCTTTATTCTATTCAGATGAAATTCAGGATTTTGTCAAATATCTTGAAAGATGGAAGAATTCTGAGGATTGGTATAAAGAAAGAGGACTGCCTTGGAGGTTAGGTGCTTTATTGAAAGGATTGCCGGGTACTGGTAAATCAAGTTTTGTTAGGGCAATTGGTCAGCATTTTGATTTTCCAATAGATGTATATAATATAATATCTATGTCGAATTCAGAATTAATTGGATTTTGGCAACGATCTTTAAATCGTGCACCATGTATTGTATTAATTGAAGATATTGATAGAATATTTGATAAAGATAAATTAATACAACAAGATCATTTCTCTGGTAAAGGGAAATTAACAATGGACGGGTTATTAAATACTATATCAGGTGTTGAGTCGTCAAATGGCATATTAGTATTTATAACTGCTAACGATGCGACTAAACTCGATGAGGCTTTAGGAATACAAAATGAACAAGGAATATCAACTAGACCAGGAAGATTAGATAAAATATTGACATTTGAAACGATGCCTAAACATTGTAGAGAAGCAGTTGCAAATCTTATTTTATCTGATTGTAAGCATTTAATAAATAGGACTGTTGCAGATGGTAATGGTGAAACAGGTGCTCAATTTAGTAAGCGTTGTTCAGATATTGCATTGAGAGAATATTGGAAACCACAAGAAAACGTGTCACCAGAGATCAGATTAATTAAGTAGGGTAATATTAAAAGGAAATTACATGCAAGGCCGGCTATTAATTGAAGTGAATAAATTACCTCACGGGGTTGAGATCTATTATAAAACAAAAGTTCCTGGCAATCAAATCGGCAATGTGTTAGAATTACATCTGGATATGCAAGGTGGTCATGTTCTGTTTCCAAATCCGCATGATTATCCAGATGGTCATCCTACAAAGCGACAAATTCTTGATGATGCGATGGCATTGAAAGAGATAGGTTTTAGTATTCGCTATCAACACATCAATGTCACGGACAGAGATAATGTCCCCCAAAGGTGAGTGATGACAAGAGGTAATGTAATGAATTGTAATCATGAAATGATTCAGACCCAAACCGTCAATGCTGAAATAAAGGTTTGTCGGGATTGTAAGAAGTCAAAATTGGAGATAGAACGTGATGAAGCTATCGCAATGTTTGACGATGCTTGTGGTCCTTGTACTGAATCTGCAGATTCTGGTTTACCTGTAAAGCATCTTCCGCCGGCATGTGAAATTTTTGGATGGCGTAAAGAACTATGCCAGTTTCAAGATAAAGCCATAAAGGTGAGATTTATATTAGATCATGAGGGATGGCATGTTTTGTTGGAACATGAACTCTTGGTTAGCTCTGGTTTGGCTGGCTCTAGTTATGTGTATGGGGTTAGCTCGGAATCAGTGGAAGACGCAGCTGAATGTTTGTTGAAGATGCTGAAAGCTGGACCTATTCGTCTCTCCAGAGGTGAGTATCTGCTGTGGGACCCAAAGTATGGGGCTTGGAGCGAATATTCATCTTTGGATGAAGCAGTGCGGGCTCAAGGTCCCAGATTAGCCATACCAAAGTAAGTGGACGATCGTTGATTTGAGTGGTATAATAGTTGCGGGACATATAGTATTATGATAAAATCAATATATGAAAAAATTAACTCATGCTCAATTAGGTTGGTTGGCAGGAATTATAGACTCTGAGGGAAGTATTATGGTTAAAATATGTAAATATTTTGCTAGTAGGAGAAATAAATATCAAACTAAAGTTGATATGAGACTTAGAATTGCAACTTGTGATAATATTATTATTCCTACAGTATGTAGGTTATTGCAATTGAAACCTAAGAAACTTAGTAGAGTTACAACTGCTGGTAATGAAATTTGGGGTATAGACATTAAAAGAATTAGTTTATTGAAAATATTATTACCGAAGATCATTCCATATTTATATATAAAACAACCACATGTTAAATTATTGTTAGAGGCATTAAATATTAAGAAAGATCGTTGTTATACAAAACAAGAAATGAAGAAATGTAAACGAATAGAACAACGTATCACTAAGCTAAACGAAAGAGGTGCCGGTGCTTATATAGATAATTTGCCAAGGAAACATATATTTAGCTATGCTTGGTTGGCTGGCTTAATTGATGGGGACGGTACAATTTCTATAGGGAAATGGCAATTTAGGAGAAAGAGATCTAATAAATTTAGATATGTATATAAACCATATATGAAAATAGCACTAGCACATCAGAAAACTATTAGATATTTGTCATCCAAGCTAGATACCGGAATATTAAAATCAGGAAAACAAGATGAGCGTAGACGAGCTACTAGAGCTGTCAGGCTACTACCAACAAAATTGATTAATATTTTACCAAAATTAATACCACATCTTCAATTAAAACATGAACATGCTAAAACAGCTTTGAAATTAATTAAATTAAGAAATTCATTTTCAAATGGTGTGCTAGGAGATCCTAAATGTAAAAAGGAACGGCAACAAATAGACAATTTAGTTAATAACTTGTGCGCTTTACAAACTTAGGAGAGCAAAATGAATAAATGTGTAGATATTATCGTTGGGGCTCAAGCCGGTTCAGAAGGTAAGGGAGGTATTGCTTCCATGCTTGCTCATGAATATAAGGCGCTAGTAAGGACAGGTGGCTGTAATGCAGCGCATTCGATCGTGTTTAATAACGAAAAGATTGCATTTCACCAGATTCCCTGTGGCGCGCTCCATGCTCCCGATGCACTTCTTGTGTTAGGTGCCGCGGCTCAAATAGATATCGATCATCTCGTCGAAGAGATTGCGCTTCTCAAGAAGCACGATCGATGGCTTGATAGCAACGGTAAAGTACGTCTTGTTATTGATCCCCATGCAACTATTATCGATCCCATTGATAAGATCGCTGAAAATGGTGGGCGTATGCCCGATTGTGGTGATTTATATTTTCATCCTCGTGATTGCAATGTGCATAATGGTGCATATAATAATGAATCAGTAATTGCTGATGAATTTAATCGTATAAAAACAAAAGTTGTAACAAAAGAAGCTGACACCTGTATGGGTTGTCCAATGTTACCTAAGGATAGTGCATGGTCTAAGTTAGGAAGCACAACCCACGGTGCTGGAGCTAATCTTATTCGTAAGATTGCTCGTGGTACGAAGATGGCCATACTTCCAGGCCAGAAATTAAACACACGAAAATTATTTGTAGATGAAGAGATAGGTAATGAGATTAGTTTTAATGAAGTATCTAAACAATTATTTAATTCCCTAGATAGATGGGTAGAGGGTATTGAAGCAGAGCCAATTAGATTTGCTGAAGAAGATGACTTCCTTAGGCAGTTTATCGGCAACACAGTTTATATTCTCAATGAGATGGTGGATCGCAATGAACCGATTATGCTTGAGGGCACGCAAGGTGCCATGCTGTCCCTTCACCATAGCTACAAGAATAAGTGTACCTCACGCGACACGAATGCTGCTAATTGGCTTACTGACGCTGGCCTCAGCCCTTTATGCGTTAGGGATATATATGGAGTCGCAAGGACTTTTCCTATTCGCGTCGCTGGCGATTCTGGGCCTCTTAGTGGTACCGAAATTTCTTGGGAAGAAGTTACAGAACACGCTACCAGCAAACCAATCAGAGAATGGCAAAAAGAGCACGACAAATTGTGGGCTGAGCTAGAAAGCATAGAACACGGAAAAGAATGGCCACAAGAAAAGTTAGACAAAGTAGAATCTTTGAAACACAAGATCGCAGAAGTCATGATTAGAGAAGTCACGACTGCCACCAAAAGAGAACGAAGAGTATTCCTCTTTGGTGAGGATGATTTCCGTAAGGCTTGTATAATAAATCGTCCAACTGTTTTGGCTTTGACATTTGTGGATTATCTAAACATAGATGATTACGGAAAATCATCCTGGGATAGTCTTGCTCCGCGTACTCGTGATTGGATAACTACTCTCGAGAGTAAGACGGGGGTATTCTTCAAAATGCTTTCTACGGGTCCGAAGCCAGAGCATGCCATTATTCGGAAGACCCCAGGCGAGATGGCCACCCGGGTCCAAGCCGCCGGTTAATCTGTCGGATACTGCCGCTATAATATTCGCATCATGAACGATGTCGAATTCTCTATGCGTCGTACCTTTAGTCTCGGCAGAGATAGCTTTGAGTCGATGAGCTTTGAAGTTATAGGCCGGGGACCCAATATGGAAATGGCAAGGCTTGATGGAGCCCATCAACTTCTGGTATTAGCTTCCCAGGAGATGGTGCGCATATTTGGCATCAGACAACAAAACACTACTAATTCTGCCTGGGATCAAGTCCAGATGGAGCTTCAAGGTGTAACTCAAGAACAAGCAAACCATCAATCTAACAAACTCACAAACTCACAAACTATCTAACTTAGACCAGGAGATAATCATGGGAATTCACAACGTTCAACGCAATACCGTTTACTTTGATGTCAAAGCAACCCAAAAGATCGTACGCCCACTTGCAAAAGAGACAATAGGAATTTGGGTTCATTCGATTCCATCATGTACTGATACTGGGACAGATGGCAAACAAATTACTATTCGCAGATATAAAACTGTCGATGGCAATTCTACAGAATGGATGAAGAATAACCCGGATCCGTTGTGGGATAAGCTCGATGCGCGTGATCGTGCAAAACAAGATGGGACTCGTGTCGATTTTCCGATGCGGCTTGTATTCTTCTTGCCTGTATTCTCATATGAAGACCAGGATGTGAAGCTCGTTCGTGCTGGTAGTCAGGTTTATGAAGAAATGGACAAGTGGGATGATGCTGGAGGCGACATTACTGCTTGTGATTGGGTTATTTGGTTCGAAGGTTCCGGTCGTTTTGGTAAGGAATATAAGACTGCTCGAATGGATGTCGCTCCTTTTCAACTTGATCCAACGCAATTCAAAGACAAAATCGACGCAATGATCAAACAAGCTTTGAGTGAGCTTATGCCATTTGCAGACGATGCGGCCTTATTGAAGTATATCAGTGGCGAAGCAGAAAAAGAAGCAGCGTCGTTTGATCCTAATCAGTTGGAAGGGCAGCAGACTAAACCACAAACACAGAATCAGCTTCCGGGCTATACGCCTGGTGGCGATACAGATCAAGCACTCGGAACTTTGCCAGCTGAACAATCACAGCCCATTGCGCCTGTTGCGGCGACTCCAGCTGCCGTGGCTCCTGCCGTGGCTCCTGCCGTGGCTCCTGCCGTGGCTCAACCTGCCGTGGCTCAACCTGCCGTGGCTCAACCTGCCGTGGCTCCTACATATCAACCACAGGCAGCAACACAACCAGCATATGTACCTGGTGCCGCTCAACCTGTTGTGGCCCCTGCCGCTCAACCTGCTGTGGCTCCTGCTGTGGCCCCTGCCGCTCAACCTGCTGTGGCTCCTGCTGTGGCTCCTGCTGTGGCTCCTGCTGTGGCTCCTGCTGTGGCTCCTGCTGCTCAACCTGCCGTAGCTCCTGCTGTGGCTCCTGCTGTGGCTCCTGCTGTGGCTCCTGCTGTGGCTCCTGCTGTGGCTCCTGCTGTGGCTCCTGCTGCTCAACCTGCCGTAGCTCAACCTGCAGTTGTACAACCGCAACAAGAGGCTCCCAATGCTCCGGTATCGTCTGCGCCGGTTCATGCTCCACCGGTTTCTGCCCAGCAGACACTACCAGCAGCAGGAATGGCTCCTGAGACAGCAGATGTTGATCCATCGCTTATCATGCTTGACTTTGGCAAGTACAAAGGCCACACGCTCGGGCAAATTCTTCAAGAGGGCGATACCAGGTATCTCAACT